>Ga0265299_10004849_pt1 | contig 12622 bp, 10 predicted proteins | sample AusTroGonzalo_MG_4_FD_193485 | JGI IMG/M metagenome (GOLD analysis project Ga0265299, IMG submission 193485) | Bovine rumen microbial communities from tropical cattle in Woodstock, Queensland, Australia - Gonzalo_02 | ecosystem: Host-associated > Mammals > Digestive system > Stomach > Rumen ...
GCGAGTTTCATGGGTTGTACAGCGGCTACATCCTGTGCCGACTTATGACCTGTAGCACCAGCCAAGAGCGAGGCCACGAGACCTACGGCAGCACCGATCTTCATGCTCTCGATGGCGAGTTTTGTATCACGCTTCTTCATCAGATACCAGCAGCAAACACCTACACAGAAGATGGCACCTATGATCCAAGCAGAGGTAACCGTGTGACAGAACTTGCTCACAGCAAAGGGTGAGAGAGCCACTTCTGCAAAGCTCACCATCTCATTGCGCATGGTGTCGGGATTGAACTCACAGCCTACGGGATACTGCATCCAGGCGTTGGCAACAAGGATCCACCAGGCAGAGATTGTTGCACCCAGACCGGTGAGCCAGGTAGAGGCGAGGTGGAAGCCTGGTGATACCTTCTTCCAACCAAAGTACATCACAGCCACGAAGGTTGATTCCATGAAGAAGGCTACGATACCCTCAATGGCCAGTGGGGCTCCGAAGATATCGCCAACAAACCAGGAGTAGTTGCTCCAGTTGGTACCAAACTCGAACTCGAGGATGATACCTGTGGCTACACCCATGGCGAAGTTAATGCCAAAGAGTTTCTGCCAGAACTTGGCAGCGTCTTTCCAGAATTCATCCTTCGTACGATAATAATAGGTCTCCACGATACCCATGATGACTGCTAATCCCAGTGTCAGAGGCACGAAAAGCCAGTGATAGATTGCCGTGAGGGCGAATTGCGCTCTCGACCAGTCGATGGTACCGGCATCAATGTCTAAGAATAGGTGATTGAACATAAGTTATTTGGTTTTAAGTTATTGTGCACGTTCTGTCAACTCCGTTGCCACAAAGCTGGCCTCGTCGCCATTGGCATGTTGCTTTAGAAAGTTGGGGAAAAAGAAGATTTTCAGTACTACGAAAATGATAAACAGCTTAATCAGGATAATCGCCCATAAGGTCTTACCGAGACGCATATTCCTGAAACCGTCGCTATAGAGGTCGTAGATTTTGTATAGGAAGCCGTTCTTGTTCATAGATGTAGTAAAATGATGTTGCAAATATACATCTTTTATCTAAAAGTTCCAAATGTTTTGGTGTTTTCTTTTGTTATTTCATAGGAATTATATATTTTTGCACCCAAATTAAAAATGAGGATTTAATGAATAAGAAGATAGTCATACCACTTGTCATCGTCATTCTGGCTCTGATAGCTGGAGTTGTGTGGTTGTTTTATGATCTTCAGGAACAGAAGCAGGCAAACAAGGATATGCAGGAACTGGCTGCACTCGACAAACAGGAGATGGAGAACGAGTACGAGCGCTTCGCTTTGCAGTACAGTGAGATGAAGACTCAGATTAATAACGACTCCATTGTGGCTCAACTGACACAGGAGCAGATGCGTACCCAGCAGCTTTTGGAGGAATTAAAGCGAGTGAAGGATACCGATGCCAGAGAGATTGCCCGTCTGAAAAAAGAACTTGCTACTGTGAGGGCGGTACTTCGCGACTACGTGATGCAGATTGACTCCCTGAACCGTCTAAATGAGAACCTGAAGGCTGAGAATACCCGTGTGAATGCAGAACTCGAGCAGCGTACAGCTCAGGTGGCAGGTCTGAGTCATGAAAAAGCCTCTCTCTCAGAGAAGGTGGCCATTGCTGCCCAGCTCGATGCAACAAATATCCAGATGCAGACACTCAACAAACATGGCAAGGAGGCGAAGAAGCTGAAGGACTGTACACAGATGAAGGTCAACTTCGTCATTACCAAGAACGTGACAGCCTCCAATGGCAATCGTACGATCTATGTGCGTATCCAGAACCCTGGCGGCAATACGCTGAAGGGTGGTGGAACCTTCGCTTACGAGAATCGTAATCTGGATTGTTCGGCTAAGAAGACCATCGAATATACGGGTGAAGAAACACCTGTAACCGTCTATTGGAATGTATCCCAGATGTTGGAGGCTGGTGATTATCGTGTCAGCATCTTCGCTGATGGTAATATGATTGGATCGAGAACGTTCTCGTTTAAATAGTTTAGAGTTTTAAGTTTATAGATGATATGAACAAAGTCTTTGGAACGTTGTTATTGGTAGCCTTGGCGTTACCTGTGGGGGCTCAACGGGTTTTGAGTCTCGACAGTTGTCGCCAGATGGCCCTGCGTAACAACAAACAGCTGGGTGTCTCGAAGTTGAAACAGGATGTGGCTGCCAACCTCAGGAAATCGGCTCGCACGAAGTATCTGCCTCATGTGAATGCTGTTGGCACCTATCAGTACACCAGTAAACCAATTTCCCTGCTGAGCGACACTCAGAAGGAAAGTCTGCCAAACCTCGGCACCAGTGTGGTGAGTACGATGCAGCCCAGTTTGGCTGGTTTCGAGACCTCGCTGACACAGTTGGGTACAGCCTTTGTGAAGTTGGGTGTTCCTCCTCAGGAGGTTCAGCAGATGATGGCAGGTTTGCAGACGAATATGTCGGGTACGATGGAGGGTATCCAGGCTTCGCTTAATGCCCTGGGCCAACAGATTGTTGACGCCTTCGACACAGATACCCGTAACCTCTTTGCTGGCTCCATCATGCTGACGCAGCCGCTCTTTATGGGTGGAAGCATCATCGCGATGAACAAGATGGCTGACCTCAGTGAGGATATGGCTGAAAACTCGTTGAATGCCCGTCGTCAGGCCACCTTGTACAAAATAGATCAGGCTTATTGGCAGGTTGTATCGCTCCATCATAAGAAGCTGCTCGCTGAGAGTTATCTCGAATTGGTGAAGAAACTCGATACAGATGTCCATAAGATGATTGACGAGGGTGTCGCCACAAGGAGTGATGGCCTGAGTGTTGATGTGAAGGAGAACGAGGCAGAGATGACACTGACAAAGGTCAATGATGCTTTGGTGCTCTCACGAATGCTGTTGAACCAACTCTGCGGACTGCCACTCAACGAAGTAGTGACACTGGCTGATGAGATGGCTGAGAATATCGCTGTGGTAGAACTCACTCCCCAGATGAATGTGGAGACGGCCATTGATAATCGTCCAGAACTGAGGCTGTTGCAGAACAGTATTGATATGTCAAAGCAGACCACCAATATCCTGAGAGCAGGCAATCTGCCTCAGGTAGCTCTGATGGGTGGCTATTCAGTGAGCAATCCAAACCTGTTCAATGGCTTCCAAAAGAAGTTCGGTGGCTTCTGGAACGTAGGTGTTATGGTGCGAGTGCCACTTTGGAACTGGGGTGATGTGATGTATAAGGTACGTGCCTCGAAGGGAGCTACCTCGATAGCCAACCTCGAACTGGCTGAGGCTCGTGAACTCGTGGAGTTACAGGTCAACCAATCTACCTTTAAGGTGGATGAGGCCAACAAGAAACTCACTATGGCTCAGGCCAATATACAGCGTGCTGATGAGAACCTTCGTATCGCCAATCTTGGTTTCCAGGAAGGCGTGATCACACCTGCAACGGTGATGGAGGCACAGACAGCATGGCTGCAGGCTCAATCGCAGAAGATAGATGCAGAAATTGATGTTAAACTTAGCCAGGTAGATCTGCAGAAGGCGCTTGGCACATTAGAATAATATATTATGTCAGCAAAGAGTCAACATAACAACATCCTGCTCGCTATTGCAGGTTTTGTAGGGGTAGTGATTATCGTAGCCATCATCGGCATCTTGGTGCTCGATCGTGATCCGGATGTCATTCAGGGTCAGGTTGAGGTGTCTGAGTATCGTGTGTCCAGCAAGGTGCCTGGACGAATCCTTGAACTCCGAGTGAAAGAAGGCGACTTTGTGAAGGTAGGTGATACTCTCGCCATCCTTGATGCCCCTGAGGTACGTGCTAAGATGGAACAGGCCCAGAGTGCCCAGAGTGCTGCAGCTGCTTTGGAGTTGAAGGCCCAGAACGGTGCCCGTAAGGAACAGATTCAGGGTGCTTTCTCCGTACTCCAACAGGCCAAGGCTGGTTTTGAGATTGCCGAGAAGTCGTATAACCGTGTACAGCGTCTCTTCGATGAGGGTGTGATGAGTGCCCAGAAACGCGATGAGGCCTATGCCAACTACAAGGCCATGGAGGCCCAGATGAAGGCTGCCCAGAGTCAGTATGATATGGCTGTGAATGGTGCCCGTATGGAGGATAAACTCGCTGCTGCTGCTCAGGTAGGGCGCGCCAAAGGTGCCGTCAATGAAGTGAACAGCTATATTCACGAGACCGTTCAGGTGGCTCAGATGGAGGGTGAGGTTAGCGACATTTTCCCGAAGGTTGGTGAACTTGTAGGCACAGGCTCTCCCATCATGTCGATCTCTGTGATGCAGGATATGTGGGGTACCTTCAATGTTCGTGAGGATCAACTCAACGGTATGCAGGTCGGTACGGAGTTTACGGTTTTCGTTCCTGCTTTCAACAAGGATATCAAGATGAAGGTTTATTACCTGAAGGATCAGGGTTCGTATGCCGTGTGGAAGGCAACGAAGGCCAATGGGCAATATGATCTGAAGACCTTTGAGGTAAAGGCTCGTCCTGTAGAGAAACTTGAAGGTCTCCGTCCTGGTATGTCACTGATTATCAAGAAGTGAAAACTCTCTATCTGATATGGCAGATTGCGAAACGTGAGTGTAAAATCCTCTACGTTAACCGCATATATTTCTTCAGCATGGTGTTCTTCCCCCTGTTGACGATGGTGTTCTTCACCTCGTTGATGGACGAGGGACTGCCTGAGGATATGCCTGTAGGTGTGGTCGATCTTGACAATACCACCACCTCGCGCTCACTGATCCGTCGTTTGGATGCCTTCCAGAGTTCGAAAGTAGTGGCCCATTATCCTTCTGTTGCTGAGGCTCGACGTGCTATTCAGGAGAACGAAATCTACGCTTTCCTCTATATTCCGAAGGGAACGACGGACAATCTGCTGTCTAGTCGTCAGCCGAAGATCTCCTATTATTATAATATGGCCTCAGTATTGTCGGGCTCGTTATTGATGAGAGATCTGAAAACGATCTCCACTCTGGGTTCTGCAGGTGTAGGACAAGCCACGATGCGCGCCAAGGGTTATACGCAGGAGCAGACCACAGCTTTCCTACAGCCCATTCGCATCAATCTCCATCAGGTGGGAAATCCCTGGACGAACTATAACTCTTATCTTTCCACGACGATTGTGCCTGGTGTGATGATGCTGTTCATGTTTATGATCTCCGCCTATTCATTGGGTATGGAATTGAAGTTCGGACGAGGTAAGGAGTGGTTAAAAATGGCCGATAATCGTATCGTAGTGGCTATTTTGGGAAAGTTCTTGCCTCAGGCAGTTGTGTTCTTGTCTCTGATCTTCTTTTATGAGTTCTACATCTATGGTATCATGCATTTTCCCCATCAAGGCGATATTTGGGATATCATCTTGTTGTCGTTGCTTGAGGTGTTTGGCTCCATTGGCTTTGGTATCTTCGCCTTTGGATTGATGCCATCGCTTCGTATGTCGATGAGTATTTGTTCGCTGTGGGCTGTGCTCAGCTTCTCGCTGGCGGGTTTCACTTACCCTGTGATGGGTATGGATGCACCAATTCAGGCACTGACGTGGCTCTTCCCCTTGCGACATTATTATATGCTCTATCAGATTACGGTATTTAATGGCTTCCCCTTGATCGATGCGTGGTTCCACTTTGTGGCGCTTGTGGGCTTTGTGCTGCTGCCGTGGTTTGTGGTTATGAAAATCAAAAATGCGATGCTTCACTATGTCTATATTCCATAAGATATCCAATTGGTTTGAGGATGCCGCCTACATTTGGCGACAGGAGATCAAGCAAGTCTTTCGCGATGAAGGCGTGCTTATCTTCTGCATCATCGTGCCGCTGGCTTATCCCTTGCTCTATTCGTGGATATATAATAATGAGGTGGTGCACGAGGTTCCTGTGGTAGTGGTCGATCAGTCGCATAGCCAGCTCTCCCGTCAGTTCGTTCGTATGTGCGATGCTTCGCCCGATGTGAAGGTAATCTCTTATGCTGAAGACCTCGATGATGCCCAGTCGCTCGTCAGTCGACAGATCGTAAAGGGTGTCTATTTGATTCCCTCTGACTTCTCAACGAAGGTCAACCGAGGCGAGCAGGCTGTCATTAATGTCTATTGCGACATGTCGCTGATGCTCGCCTATAAGGCCATCTATATGACGTCAATGCAGGTGTCTCAGACGATGGGCGCAGAGATACAGAAAAAGGTGTCGGGCAATTATACTGATCGTGAGGATGCTATTACCACGCGTCCCCTCGACTTTGAAGATGTGCCTATATTCAATCAGTCTGGCGGCTATGGTAATTTCATTATTCCTGGTGTAATTATGCTTATCATTCAGCAGACGCTGGTGCTGGGTATCGGTTTGGCAGCTGGTACAGCTCGTGAGCGTAACCGCTATAGCGATCTGGTTCCCATCAACCGCTGTTATTCAGGCGTCTATCGCATCATCTGTGGCAAGGCTCTTTGCTATCTCATGGTCTATGCTGTCATGTCAGCCTGGCTTACACTGGTAGTGCCTCGCCTCTTTTCGTTTATCGCCCTTGTCCATTGGCAAGATCTGCTGGCCCTCATGGTACCTTATCTGTTAGCCTGCACTTTCTTTGGCATGACCCTATCCTGTCTGGTGCATTATCGCGAGAATGTCATGCTGCTCATTGTGTTTTTATCCCTGCCACTGCTGTTCCTCAGTGGTGTTTCATGGCCACTGTCTAACATTTCGGGTACTTGGCAGAGCATCTCTTGGCTATTCCCCAGCACCTTTGGTGTGCGCGCCTTTGTTAGAATGAATACCATGGGAGGTGTGTTGAGCGATGTGGTAAATGAGGTCCGCTGTCTCTGGGTTCTGGCTGCTGCCTACTTCGGTTTTGCCTGCATTGTCTATGGTTTTGAGAAGCGCCGTACCTATCTTCATGCCCACGAGCGTCTCGAAATGCTCCGTAAGAAGCGTGAAATACGCCTCCAGCTTAAACAGAAAGTTGAACACCCATGACCGCCGACGAACTCCAGTCCAAGACGATCAATTATCTGCGTTTTCCGCTGATACTATTTGTTATTATCGCTCATTATAATGTGGCTGAACGGGGTTTTATGTATCATGGCGTTGAATATTGTATAGATCGTCCAGACTGGTTTTTGTGGCTTACTAATTTAATTAGTGAAGTCATGCCTAAAGTCATCGTTCCGGTCTTCTTTATCATTTCTGGTTATCTCTTTTTTTTTCGTGGCGATTTTAATGGTCGTGTTTATCGGCAAAAGCTTCGTAAGCGTGTACATACGCTTCTTATTCCCTATTTCTTGTGGAATCTCATCCCTATTTTGCTCCATGTCTTATACCTGCTCCCTTTCGCCTTCCATCAGACTGTTTCAGAAGAAATACATCTGACACCCGTCCGTATCTTCCATACCTTTTTCGCTAATTACCCAAACGAGGGTATCTTTGTGATGCCTGGGCTTGATACTTCAGGCTCGTCGGGCTTTCCTTATCCCATCAACCTGCCTATGTGGTATGTGCGTGAACTGATGGTCATGGTTTTGCTTTCGCCCGTTTTTTTCTGGTTGATAAAGCGTACAGGCAAGTGGATAGTGATACTGCTTGGCATTGTCTATTATTTCTATTATCCCCTATTCATGCCTGAGGGTAGCTGGGGCGTTTGGCTGAGTCAGGCGGCCTTTTTCTTCTCTTGTGGTGCCTATTGCGGCATCCGTCAAATTAACTTCGTCGCTGCCCTCAAGCGTTATACCTTTGTACCGCTGCTCTACTTGATTGTTGCTGGGGTCGATGCCCTGACGAAGGGTGCAGCCTACAATCTCTATATCCTTCAGGCTGACGTTTTGTTGGGCACAGTGGCCTCCATTGTTATTGTGGCCCGACTTATAGAGAAGGGCCGAGTCCGTGTTAACCAGACATTGGCTGATAGTAGTTTCTTTGTTTATGCTCTTCATACATGTGTCTTGTTCGAAGTCTCTAAAGTGGTTTTTATCGTTTTCCATCTGGGCAATAGTGTATGGTCAATGCTCTTTCTTTATTTCGCTACGGCCATCTTTACCGCAGCCCTCTGTGTAGCCCTCTATATGTTACTTAAGCGCTACTTACCCTTCCTTTGCGGCCTATTGACGGGTGGCCGTTGATTTATATTCCGTCCACCTTTTCTAAATCGTTATTTTTTGTAACTGCATTATTCTTAAGCAGTTATAATATGTGATGCGCTATTGATATCCACTTCTTTATTTATATACCATTGATATGAGTCGAAAATCGTTGTATCTTTGCACACAGATAGTTAGTTTTTATAGGTTAATTGTTAGGTTAATAATTATTGGTTTTGTAGTGTTATTAAACATGAGAGAGGTGTCCGCGTGATGCAGACACCTCTCTCTATTATATCACTTAACTTATCGCAATTATTTCATACCAACAATTTTTGTTTCAGGTTGTTCTTTATTGCGGCGGTTGACAACTGTGACAACGGCTTGGGCGAGGTTGATAAAAGCCAGACCTGTAGCTGTATCACTGCTGAGGGCAGCAGGGGTGCCAGCATCGCCATTCTCGCAGATACTCTGGACGAGCGGAATCTGCGCCAGCAAGGGTACGTTCATTTCATTGGCCAATTGTTTGCAACCTTCTTTGCCGAAGATATAGTATTTGTTCTCAGGCAACTCGGCGGGGGTGAACCATGCCATGTTCTCGATGAGACCGAGAATGGGCACATTCACCTTCTCATTGCGGTACATATCGATACCTTTGCGGGCATCGGCAAGTGCAACGGCTTGAGGCGTAGAGACGATGACGGCACCCGTGATAGGGAGTGTCTGTAATAAAGTAAGGTGGATATCGCTGGTGCCAGGCGGGGTGTCGAGAATGAAATAGTCGAGCTCTCCCCAATCGGCATCGGCAATGAGTTGCTTGAGGGCGCTGGTGGCCATACCGCCTCGCCAGAGGGTGGCAGTGTCGGGGGAAACAAAGAAACCGATGCTCAACAACTTGATACCGTATTTCTCGACAGGGATAATGAGGTCGCGACCGTCTTTGTGGATGGCATAGGGACGTTCTTCCTCTACATGAAACATCTTAGGCATGGAAGGACCGAAGATATCAGTATCGAGCAAACCTACCTTATAACCTAACCGTGCGAGGGCGATGGCGAGATTAGCCGAGACAGTGCTTTTGCCAACACCGCCCTTGCCGCTGCTGACGGCGATGATGTTCTTAACGCCTGGCAGCATTTGACCTACTTCTGGACGAGGGGCAGTCTTGAACTCGGTGGCAATCTCGACCTCGACATTCTTGCCACAATGGTAATGGATGGCGGCCTCGGCAGCCTTGACGGTGGACTTCAGGAAAGGGTCTGTGTCGCGTGGGAATTCCAAAACGATTTTCACCTTCCATGATTCACCTTCATGAGCGGGAGCTGCAACTGATGGCGTATCGGCCAGCATGCCGCTCTCTACGAGATTCTTCTTCGTGCCGGCATACACAACCGTGGCCAGCGCGTCTATAATCAGTTGGGGATATAATGTCATTGTTACTTGTTTTCTTTCAATCCCTTAACCTTACTCCACTTCTTGTCGGCAGAGTAGATAGCTCTTGAGCCCTTGGGGATGAGAATGGCGGCATTAGTGCCCTTAAATGAGCTGCTGCTGATAGAAGGAGGCGTGCCACTGTTGATGATGATAGCAGTAAGGGCACTACAATTCTGGAAAGCACTGCCGCCTATCTCTTTTACCGTGGCAGGAAGATCGATGCTGGAGAGTTGGATACAACCCTTGAAAGCATCACTACCAATACTCTTCAGACCGTTGGGGAGATTGACTGACTGAAGTGAGGCGCACTTTTCAAAGGCACCATCCTCGATAGTCTTCAGAACATTGGGCCACTCAATGTCGGAGAGCAGACTGCAGCCGTTGAAAGCGTTGCTGCCAATGCGCTTCACTGTAGCAGGCAACTCCACTTTTCGCAGATTGCCACAATTACGGAAAACGTTGGTCTCGATTTCGTTGAGCAGGGTAAGACCGGTAACGCTTTCGAGGCTGGAGCAGTCTTCGAAGGCATCGTCACCCAAGTTTGTCAGTCCACTGGGCAGATGGACGGTCTTAAGGCTGCTGCACTTCTGGAAAGCGCTGTCCTTGATCTTGACGACAGACTCAGGAATAGCAATCTCGGCCAACGACTGACAATCATCAAAGGCATGACTGCTGATCTCCTTGAGCGAGCTGGGTAAACTGATACTGATTAAACTAGTACAACCCTTGAAAACAGAGATGTTAAGGTCGGCCAGCGCCCCTTCCATCTTAACAGTTTCGAGCGAGGTACAACCGGAGAATACTGACTGACCTATCATAGAGAGGTCGTTAAGCGTAACTTCTTTCAGACTATTACAATCCTTAAAGGCTGAATTGCCAAGTTTGGAGATGTTTGCCAGATTGATTGACACCAACGACTTGCAGTCTTCGAAGGCTGATGATCCAATCTCACCAACGCCCTCAGGCAGCTCTATAGCAGCGATTTTCTCGCACTTGTTGAATGCCTGTGAGGCGATTTCCTTCAGACCGCTGGGCAGTTGGATGGCGGCAAGATTCTTACAACCTTCAAAGGCTTCGTTGCCAAGCGACATCAGACCAGTGGGGAGGTTGATCGTCGTGAGGTTCTCGCAATTCTGGAACGCTTCCGCCTCGATGGCAGTAATGGATTCGGGGAGAACGACTTTGGTCAGATTCTTGGCTCCAGAAAAGATACCTTTGGGAAGTGTATTGGCCTGTGTCTTCAGACCACCTTTATCTTTACTCTCAACGATTGTGATACCAGAGAGATCGATAGCGGTGACGAGACACTCGTCTGGATTCTTCTTGTCAGTCTTAGTGCGGGTGACGATCTCCTGAATCAATTTGAGGTCAGTGCCATTCACGTCACCGCTGACTGTGAGTTCTGAGATCTTGAACTTCTGGTCGCCTAATAGGGTTGCCAACTTGCCGATGGAATCGACTTTAATATTCACTGAGTTTTGTGCGATGGCAAACATAGGGAATGCTGCCATAATCATGATCATTAGTTTCTTCATATTGCTTTTATTTTGCTTTGTTGAGTGAACTTCTCTTTGAACGGTGGTAGCTGCGATAGTCGTCGAGTTCAATCTCCACGTCTGGTTCTTCGAGGGCGACGGTGCGAGGCAACTGCCATTTCATGTACTTGATGTTCAGGCCGTGGGCTATCCACATCGACTCGTAATAAGTCTGAATGGAAAGGATTTGCTTAGTATCCTCGTCGATGCGTTCGTCATGATAGAGATCTTCCGTGCGGAAGATAATGGGCAGTTGGTTACGCTCCACCATATATGTGGTGTAGGTAAAGAGAAAGTTGGAGTCAGTCTTCAGGTGAATGATGCCGCCATCGACGAGGAACTTGCGGTAGCGCTCCATGAAATAGGTACTGGTAAGGCGCTTGCGGGGATTCTTCATCTGCGGGTCGCTAAAGGTAAGCCAGATCTCCTGAACCTCATCTAGGGCAAAAAAACGCTCGATGATCTCTATGTTAGTGCGGAGGAACGCTACATTCTTCAGTCCTTCGTTGAGGGCCAAGGTAGCGCCTGTCCACATACGAGCACCCTTGATATCGACACCGATGAAATTTACCTTAGGGTAAAGCTTGGCGAGTTCCACCGTGTATTCACCCTTGCCGCACCCAAGTTCGAGTACGATGGGGTAGTCATTGTGGAAATATTGCTCACGCCAGTGTCCCTGCATCTCAAAAGGAACATGTTCCACTACCGAATAAGGGTATTGGAACACGTTCTCATAGGATGCCATGTCGGCGAACTTCGCCAGTTTGCCTTTGCCCATCTACTTTACTAATTTACTCAATCACGACGGTTGTCCAACCGTGCTTATCCTCGATCTCGCCGTACTGGATGCCACGGAGGGTATCGAAGAGTTTCTTCGACATCGGGCCCGGCTTCTCACCGAAGGAGTAGCGCTTGCCTGTGTCGAGGTCGTCAATATAAGAGATGGGTGAGATCACAGCGGCTGTTCCGCAGGCGCCTGCCTCCTCGAAGGTCTCGAGCTCTTCCTCAGGAATCGGACGGCGCTCCACCTTCATGCCCAGATCCTCAGCCACCTGCATCAGCGACTTGTTGGTGATGGAGGGGAGGATAGAACTGGACTTCGGTGTGATATAGGTGTTGTTCTTGATGCCGAAGAAGTTGGCAGCACCGCACTCGTCCATGTATTTCTTCTCCTTGGCGTCGAGGTAGAACTCGCAGGCGTAGCCCTTCTCATGTGCCAGGTTGTTGGCGAAGAGAGAAGCGGCATAGTTACCACCCACCTTATATTTACCTGTGCCGAGAGGAGCAGAACGGTCGTAGTCGCGGATGATCACGTAAGGATTGGCGGCGAAGCCTCCCTTGAAGTACGGACCTACGGGGGTGACGAAGATCAGGAAGCAATATTCCTTTGAGGGATGCACACCTACCTGTGCCGATGTACCGATGAGCAGCGGACGGATGTAGAGTGTGGCACCACTCTCGTAAGTAGGTATCCATTCCTGATTCAGACGAACCACCTTCTTGACCATCTCAGTGAAGAGTTCTGTGCTTACCTCGGGCATCATGATGCCGCGGCAGGTTGACTGCAGGCGCTTGGCATTC
>Ga0265299_10004854_pt1 | contig 12615 bp, 10 predicted proteins | sample AusTroGonzalo_MG_4_FD_193485 | JGI IMG/M metagenome (GOLD analysis project Ga0265299, IMG submission 193485) | Bovine rumen microbial communities from tropical cattle in Woodstock, Queensland, Australia - Gonzalo_02 | ecosystem: Host-associated > Mammals > Digestive system > Stomach > Rumen ...
GGCATGAAGTTGGTGCGCTGCATCTTCAGCGTGCGTTCCAACATCGAACGGTTCATGTCCAACTGACGAATGGCAGAGTTGTTTTGCAGCAACGACTCACCCTCATCGATGTTTTCCAACTTCAATGCGGTCTCGTAGTTCTCCAGCTTATCGTCAATCACTACCTTCACATCGGTATTGATACCCATGAGCACCTTCAGCTGCAATTCAGCAAGTGTCAGACCCGTCTGAGCACTCACCAGACTCGAATTCATCGAGCGCATCTGCACCTCAGCAGTAATCTTGTCGTACTCGCTTACGCGACCTACATCGAACTTCGAACTGATAACATCATAGTTCTCCTTGCTGATATCGTAGCTCTGCTGCATCACCTCGTAGGAATCCTGAGCCAACAGCATCTGATAATAAGCTTTTGTCACTTGGTTGATGAGGTCGAGACGTGAACTGCGTGCCTTCTCGCGAGCCAGTTCGATGTCCATCTTCGTCAGCTTCATAGACTGATAGACAGCCGGAGCAAACACAGGCACAGACAAAGTAGCAGATGCCGCAGCGGTGTTACGGTTATCGGCACCCATCTTAAACTTCTGACCACCCAGATTCATCTCGGCAGCCAACAATGTATGCTGAATGCTGGCATTCGCCGTCACTTCAGGCAGCAATGCCTGCCACGCCTCAGTATCTGCAATACGTTTCAACTCGATTTCCTTGTCGGCCACCCTGATTGTGGGGTTCTCAGCCAACGCAATGTCAATAGCTTTCTGAAGGTTGAGCGTTAAATCCTGTGCCTGCACCATCAGTGCCATACACAGCGTACCAACACTCAAAAGCAATCTCTTACCATTCATTTTCTTCTTAAACTTTTTCGTATTTAGTGAAATACTATTCCTTTAACTCCTTATATATAATTATACAATGAGCCGCAAAGTTAGTGTTTTTTCGTGGCATGAACAAACATTTATGTAATAAATGTCCCCACATCCCCCCGTTTTAACATTCATTAAGTCTAAAACATAACATCAAAGGCTTTCACAAGTCCCCAAACGTCTGTTTTCCATAGATGGGAGTTTTGGTTATGCAGGTATCTCTAATGTCAGTCCATCGTAGGCATAATGGATACCTGGTGGGAGCATTTGTTCGGCTTCTGTATGGGGCAGCACGAAGTGGCTCATGTGGACGAAATAGGTCTGTCGTGCCCCTACTTGCTGTGCAAATACAATGGCTTCTGTCACGGTCTGATGAGCCGGATGGGGTCTGTAGTGCAGGGCATTGACAATGAGCGTATCGACTCCTTGCAGATATTGCCACTCTTCATCAGGTATGGTCTTCATATCGGTGATATAGGCGAGACCGCCGATACGAAATCCCACGATAGGCAGTTTCCCGTGCATCACGCGTAAGGGCATCACCGTTAGGCTTCCTATCGTAATGGGCTGATGTGGTTCCATGTGTTCAAGGGTAATAGCCGGCACGCCTGGATAGCGCCGCTCGGGTGGTGTGAAACAATATGGGATGCGCTCCATAAGGTGTGCAGCCACAAAGTCCTCTGCATAGATCTCTACGTCACCGAAGAGAATACCAGGACGGATATCATCGATACCACCCACATGGTCGTAGTGCTCGTGGGTAAGGAAGATGGCATCAATCTTGGGGAACTGTGGCAGCGCCAACATCTGCTGACGGAAATCGGGGCCGCAATCGATGAGGATGGTGGTTCCTTCGTGTTCAAGAAGCGACAAACAACGCAACCGCTTGTCGCGCGGGTCGGTGCTGCGACAGGTGGTACAGTTGCACCCTATCTGGGGCACTCCGTTACTGGTTCCGCTTCCTAATATCGTGAGTTTCATAACACATTCACTTCGGGTTGGATGAGGATGTCGAACCGCTCTGCAACATCATGTTGAATAGAGTGACATAGTCGCAGGATATCGGCTCCTGTGGCTCCACCGTGATTGACGAGGATGAGTGCCTGCTTCTCGTACACACCTGCCGGACCTAACGAACGTCCCTTCCACCCACACTGCTCAATGAGCCATCCGGCCGGTATCTTTACTCCGTGTTCCACATCATAATGCGGCATCTGGGGATACAATGCCCACAAATCTTCAAATTTCTGACGGCTCACCACTGGATTCATAAAGAACGATCCTGCATTACCCAACACCTTCGGGTCAGGTAATTTCTCTCGACGGATGTCAATAATCGTTCGACGCACATCAGCGGCTGTGAGTCCAGGCTTTTCTGCCAACAGACTGCTGAGGTTTCCGTACTCAAGTCGGGGCACAAACTGCTTCGAGAGCCGATAGGTGACATAGGTCACGGCATACTGTCCCTTGAGGTCGGTCTTGAAAATGCTGGTGCGATAGCCGTACTGGCATTCCCCTACAGCAAAACGACGCGACGACCCGTCCGTAAGACTGATGCAGTCGACCCACTCAATCAGGTCCTTCGCCTCCACACCGTATGCACCGATGTTCTGCACAGCACTGGCACCTACCTCACCGGGAATCAGCGAGAGGTTCTCTGCCCCACTCCATCCGCGAGCGATGGTGTATGCCACGAAATCATCCCACGTAATGCCAGCTCCTGCCTTCACCCACACATGCTCTGCATCCTCATGTACAGGCATCACAAAGCGGATGCCACTATGTAGCACCACACCTTTGAAGTCGCGCGTAAACAGCAGATTACTGCCCGCACCGACATGCAGTACCGTTTCGCCTGCCAAGACTGACACGAAAGTGCACAACTCAGCCTCTGTGCGATACTCCAGCACCCGATCGGCTTGAGCCTCTATTCCAAAAGTATTTTGTATCTTCCTATACATTCAACAACCTATAACCTTTATCTACCAAACTATTAACCTATTAAGCTATTAAGCCATTAAGCCATTAAGCCTACTCTAATTCAATCAACATCCAACGTCCGTCAGAAAATCCGAAATGGAACTTCATGAACAATCCATTGCTCATTCCCTTCAGCAGCAACGACTTGCGGTTGCTACTGATGAGCGACTGTCCATAATCCACATTATACATGTAATCGTTCAATCGGGGCAGGTCACGATAAATTTCGTCCCATTCCTCGAACGACAACTCCGCCTCCACCATTCCGTCATCTTCTTCCGAATAATACTTCATCAGCAATGGCAAGTCTATCGATTCGTGGCGATAGAGCGAGTCAGTGAGGAAGTCCTTCAGGAATACCAGAAAACTGGCATTAGGCACGTCCGATATGTCGACATCCTCCTCAGCCGAGAGAAACCACTGTCCCTGATTCTTGTTGAACTGATAATGACGGATGGTGTTTGCATCCCAGTCAATCCTCTCTAATACCACCTGCTGCAGCGTTGTATCTTTCTGCAATGCCAAGTCGTTATCACGTTCGTAAATCATCACCGCAGCATCATCGTCGTTCATATCAAGCGACTCTGTCCCCTTCGTGCGCTGCTGACGGAACGAAGCGTTCGACACGTAGGTGAACAAGAAATCGTCAAACAACTCGTCGGCAGCCTTCGGAATGACCACCTCTTCAAACAAGTCCAGTTCCTCCAGTCCCAGCGAATCGACCGCTGTTGAGTCAGCCACGATGTCCTCGTCCGACCCTTCTGAGCCGAATTTACACGACACCATTGACAAGCAACACATGCCACATACGGTCAATAATATGACAAACGGATATTTCATCTTTAAACGGCTGCAAAGATACAAAAAGTTTACTGTTTACTGTTTACTGTTTACTGTTTTTTTCATTTTTGTTTTCGTTTTCGTTTTTGTTTTCGATTTTTTTGCTATCTTTGCACCGCAAATCAATCCACATACCGCAATTATGAAACCGTTTACATACACACTACTGGTCGCACTGCTCCTTATCTCGTGCGGACAATCAGCCATTGAAAACAAACTGATAGGCAAGTGGAGCTATTCGTCAACCTATTCAGAAAACGTAAAAGCTGACTCCGCTCAGCAACTTCCTACCGCCTACATGACCTATCTACATGAGAACATCGATGAGTTCCGCGCAGACCACACCGAACACGAATCGGGCGAATTCGAAATCTACTACGACCTCACCCTCGGAGAGTATGGCGTCACCAATACCATCATTCTCGAATACAAAACCGACTATCAAGGCACATGGAAACTCGATGGTGACCGACTCCATACCACCGGCGAGTCATGCACCTACAAGTACGTGAAGGGATATGCCCTGCGACCAAACCCCTATTTCGATGCCGACTATTACGTCGACCTTATGAAAAACTATTCCGATACAGCAGTCATCCAACCAATCATTCAGGCACGACTCGCAGAAAGCGAAACCAGCATACATGAAGTGAACAACGACGAGATGGTGGTCAAGTTCGACAACGTCACCAACATGCTAACCCTCACACGCATCAAACGGACATTGTAAGACGCTCCACCCGCTCTGCCAGCGTTGGATGCGAATAATTGACAAACACCACAAACGGATGTGGCGTCAAGTTCGACAGGCTCTTTGCCGACATCTTTTTCAAGGCATTCGCCTCATCACTCCTCACCCCGTGCTGACGTGCAAACGCATCAGCCTGCCGCTCATTATGGCGCGACCACATATTGCTCACAATGCCCAATAGCATCGTCAGCGGCGAGTAAATCAACGAGAACACCGTGAGGTTCACATAGAACGACGGTTCCGTGCTACCAGCAGCCACAGCAATAGCCTGATTATCAATCACCAAACCAAACAGATAGAGCGTCACCAGCGAGGTTACGATTCCAATCAGGACCGACTGGATGATATGCCGATGCTTATAGTGCCCTATCTCGTGCGCCAATACCCCTACAATCTCCTCCGTTGTCAACTGATCCATCAGCGTGTCATACAGCACCACCCGCTTCTGGCGTCCCCATCCCGTGAAATACGCATTCGAATGCGTACTCCGCTTCGAACCGTCAATCACATAGATATTTTTCAATCTGAAGTCCACCTTCGCGGCAAAAGCCTCTATAGCATCACGCAGTTCACCCTCAGGCAGCGGAGTCTGCTTGTTGAACAGCGGTACCAGCAACACCGAATAGAAATACTGGAAAAACAACATCACCAACGTCAGCACACCCCAAGCCAAGAGCCAGAAATACGCAGGCGTCAGTTCATAAATCCATACCGCCAAAGCCAGCAGACCGCCTCCCAGCACAATCGTCAGAGCCAGACTCTTCAGCGTATCGAGCACAAACAAACGAGGCGTCACCTTGTTGAAACCGAAACGCTGTTCCACCACAAACGTGTCGTAGATATCGAACGGCAACGACACCAACCAACTGATCGCTCCGAAGAAACCGAAGAACAGCAGCGTGCGCCAGATGTTCGAATCCGTCGCCTCGCGCACCACCCCGTCCATCCAGCCGTAAGCCCCGAAGGCAAACAAACCAATCGACAGCACAATAGTCACAAACGAGGAGACAAACCCCACCTTTTTATTAATACGGAAATACGCCTGTTGACGTCCATAAGCCACATCATCATACAATCCCTCCAACACCTTCGGAATTGGACGATGCGAAGCCTTGATGTTCAACAGATCCAACAGCACATCAAACAAATATTCCCCAATTTGTATGATAATAATAACCCAATACATAGCACACTTCCCTATTTTTTTGCAAAGATACGTGTTTTTTTTCGAAAAAGTTATTGTCAAACCAAAAAAACTTACTAACTTTGCAGCCGCTTACGAGAAAAGCAGAGTTAAAAGCCTGCCAAAAAGCACTCGCAAGCTGATAAGGTTAGACTCGCTAGCTCAGTAGGTAGAGCATCACACTTTTAATGTGGGGGTCTTGGGTTCGAGCCCCAAGCGGGTCACACAGGAAGGCGGTTTTCCGCCTTTTTTGTTTTTATCACGGTGTCTTTTCGCTAAAAAAACATAAAAAGGAGGATGTTTTCATTGTGCTGTACAAAATTATTATTAATTTTGCAGGCTGAAAGCAGTCGGACGGTCTGTCGCTGACATTCGCTGGTATGCTTGCATACATCGGTATTGTGAGAGGAAAGTCCGGGCAGCACAGAGCATTCCACTTCCTAATATAGAAGCAGTCCGCGAGGGTTGAGTAATGCAGAAGAAAATTACCGCCCACTTAAAGTGAAAAGTAAAAAGTGAAAAGTAAAAAGTGAAAAGTGAAAAGTGAAGAAAAAATTCTATCGCTTCACGCTAAACGCTAAACGCTTCACGAATTAAGGGGGTAAGGGTGAGAAGGTGGGGTAAGAGCCTACCAGCGGTGTGGTGACATGCCGGCTGTGCATCTTGGAAGCTGCAAGTTCATGTATAGTAGCGTTTGAGGGTTGCTCGCCCGAGCTACAGGGTAGAACGCTAAAGTTGTGTGGTGACACATAATTGGGATAAATGACAGACCATCACACATGTGATGACAGAACCCGGCTTATAGACCGACTGTAGTCCATACAGCCCCCTACTAACTCCCCCCTCAAGGGGGAGAGATGGGGGGAGAGGGAAAGAAGTTAACGAAGTTAGCGCTTCGCTCGAAGTTACCGCTCGAGCTACGCTCTTCGCTCCGACGAATGAATGCAAGTATTTTCACCAGCTAAGTTTCGTCGTTAACTCCGAGGCCAAAGGCCGATAACTTCGATAACTCCGAACGACGTGATAACTTCAAGAATAATAGATAGTAAATGAGAAAATTGATTTTTGTAGCTCTTGGAGCCTGTCTGAGTAGCACGGGGGTGCTGGCTCAGCGTCAGTGGACGCTCCAGGAATGTATTGACTACGCATTGGAGAACAACATTCAGCTGAAACAGAGTAGGCTGACCAATGCTCAGAATGAACTGGATGTGAAGCAGTCGAAGGCGGCTCTGTTCCCTACGCTTTCGTTCAGTACAAACCAGAACGGTTCGTGGCGACCCTTCAGCGAGTCGACCGTCAACCTGTCTAACGGTACCATGACAACCACGCGTAACACCACAACGTATAACGGTAGTTACGGATTGAACGCCAGCGTAACGGTATGGAACGGTGGCAGGAACACAAAAACCATCAAACGTAACGAGTACACGCAGGCGATGTCGGAACTGGACACTGAGCGTACGGCGAACTCCATTCAGGAGCAGATCACGCAGCTGTATGTACAGATCCTGTATCAGACGGAGGCTGTGAAGGTGAACGAGGAAATCCTGAAGGCTTCGCAGCAACAGCGCGACCGTGCAAAGACGATGGTGGAAGTGGGTAGTCTGGCTAAGGTGGATCTTGTGCAATTGGAAGCACAGGTGTCGCAGGACGAGTATAACATCGTGAACAGCAAGTCGCAGCTGGAAAACAACAAGATGCAGCTGAAGCAGTTGTTGGAACTGATGGATTCACAGGAATTCGCTGTGGTAACTGACAATGTGTCGGAAGCAGCTGTATTGGCTCCTATCCCCGACAAGGCTACGGTGTTTAACGCTGCATTGGCCAACCGCCCTGAAATCAAGAGCAGTAAGCTGAACATGGAGGCGAGCGACCTGGCTGTCGATATCGCGAAAGCCGGCTATCTGCCGACTGTGAACCTAACTGCAAGTATGGGTACGAACAACTCGAGCGGCATCCACACATCGTTCTTCCGTCAGGTGAAGACCAACCTCAGCAACTCATTGGGTGTATCGGTACAGGTGCCTATCTTCGACCAGAAGCAGAACATGACTAATGTACGCAAGGCACGACTGACTCAGTATAACAGCGAACTGCAACTGCAGGATGCTCAGAAGACGCTGTACAGCACCATCGAGAACTACTGGCTGAATGCCTACACGGCTCAGCAGCAGTATCTCTACGCAAAGACGAACGTGCAGAGTATGCAACAGAGCTACGACCTGGTGAGCGAGCAGTTCCGTCTGGGTCTGAAGAACATCATCGAACTGACATCGGGTAAGACAAACTTGCTGCAGGCTGAACAGCAGCTGCTGCAGAGCAAGTACACAACATTGTATAATCTGGCGATGTTGAGATTTTATCAGGGAGAGGCGATAAAATTGTAGAAAGGCTAACGAAGTTAACGGAGTTAGCGAAGTTAGCGGCCTTCCGGCCTCGAAGTTAACGACAATAGTTCGCAGGTGTTAACATCTGCAATGATACGTCGAGCCGAAGGCGATAACTCCGAACAAAGTGATAACTTCAATAACTTCAAACAAAGTGATAACTTCTTAAAAAAGTGAAGATATAAAAAGAAAATAACGATATGAACAAATCATTTATGAAATTGGCAGCTATGGCTGCTATCGTAGGTTTCACTTTCGCAGCTTGTTCTAAGGATGCAAAGGTGACATATAACACGGACGTGGTGACAAAACACGACCTTTCGACCAGTATCACCGCTACGGGTACCATCGAACCTGTGACTCAGGTAGAAGTAGGTACGCAGGTATCGGGTATCATCGACAGAATCTATGTGGACTATAACAGTGAAGTGCACAAGGGTGACGTGATTGCCGAACTGGACAAGACGAACCTGTTGAGCGAACTGGCATCTGCCAAGAGCAACCTGTCGAACTATCAAAGTAATCTGGACTACCAGACTTCGAACTACAACCGCTACAAGACGCTGTATGAGAAGGGACTGGTGAGCACGAACGATTATGAAAACGCACGCTTGAGTTATCTGCAGGCTACTCAGCAGGTAGCGATGCAGCAGATGAGTGTGCAGAAAGCACAGACGAACCTCGGCTACGCTACGATTACCTCGCCTATCGACGGTATCGTGTTGAGCCGTGAGGTGGAAGAGGGTCAGACTGTGGCATCAGCGATGACCACCCCTACCCTGTTCATCATCGCTCAGGACTTGACAAACATGCGTGTGATTGCAAAGATTGACGAAGCCGACATAGGTGGAGTAAAGGAAGGTCAGCGTGTGATGTTCACCGTAGATACCTATCCTGACGACACATTCGAAGGCGCAGTCACACAAGTACGTCAGCAAGCTACCACAGAGAGCAATGTGGTTACTTACGAGGTTGTCATCTCTGCCCCCAACGAATCGCTGAAGCTGAAACCGGGTCTGACTGCCAACGTGACGATCTACACGATGGAGATGCACGACATCCTGTCGGTACCAGCTAAGGCACTGCGATTCGCACCGAACGAACTGTTATTGCAGGACGACGAGAAGATTCAGGACTGTGAAGGCCCAACAAAGGTATGGGTACAAGAAGGAAAGGTGTTCAAAGCCATTCCTATTCAGGTGGGACGTACAAACGGGACTTACACAGAAGTGCTTTCAGGCATCAAGGAAGGAACGGAAATCATCACTGAGTTTGTAATGCCTGAGGAAGAAGTAGAAGAGGCTCCAACCAACCCATTCATGCCAGGACGTAACAGAAACAACAACCGTCAAGGTGCCGGTGCTGCAGGTCAAGGCCGTCCAGGTGCTGCTGGTGCAGGAGCAGGAGCAGGCCGTCCAGGTGCCGGAGCTGCAGGAGGTGGTCGTCCAATGGGTGGAGGCCGATAAATCACACAAAAACAGAGTGACCATGAAAGAAGAGAATAGCAAGGTCGTCATCGAACTCGAAAACGTGAAGCGCTACTTTCACGTAGGATCGGAAGTGGTGAAAGCCCTTCGTGGCGTATCGTTCAAGATTCACGAAGGCGAGTTTGTCACCATACAAGGCACATCAGGTTCGGGTAAGTCCACCCTTCTGAACCAGTTAGGCTGCCTCGACACCCCTACGTCGGGAGAGTATTATCTGGATGGTGTGCCTGTGAGAAAGATGTCGAAAAGCCAGCGTGCTCATCTGCGCAATAAGAAAATCGGGTTCATCTTCCAGAACTACAACCTGCTGGCCAATACGACCGCAGTGGAGAACGTAGAACTGCCGCTGATGTACAACAGCAAGTATAACTCGAAGCAACGTAAGGCAGCAGCTATCAAGGCACTAGAGGCTGTGGGACTGGGCGACCGTCTGTATCACAAGTCGAACCAGATGTCGGGTGGTCAGATGCAGCGTGTTGCGATTGCAAGAGCATTGGTGAACGATCCCGCTGTGTTGCTGGCCGACGAAGCAACAGGTAACCTCGACACCCGTACTTCGTTCGAGGTGCTGGTGCTGTTCCAAGAGCTATACAAGCAAGGACACACCATCATCTTCGTGACCCACAACCCTGAGATTGCAGAATATTCATCGCGCAATATCTATCTGCGTGACGGGAAGATTCGTGAAGATACGATTAACAACAACATCAAATCGGCAGCAGAAGCATTGGCTGCGTTGCCAAAGCAAGAAGATTAATGAATATACAGAACTTATTTAAGGTATCACTACGAGCTGTGGCCAGCAACAAACTGCGTTCGTTTCTCAGTATGCTGGGTATCATCATCGGTGTGGGAGCAGTCATCACGATGATGAGTATCGGTCAAGGCTCGAAAGAGAGCATCCGCGAGGAATTGGCGAAGCAAGGTACGAACCTGCTGACCATTCGCCCGGGTGCTGATATGCGTGGTGGTGTGCGTCGTGACCCGTCTCAAATGCAGACCCTGAAGCCAGCAGACCTCGAAGCCATCATGAACGAGAAGAAATATGTGACCTATGTATCGCCTGAAGTGTCATCAAGCGGACAGGTTATTTATGGAAACAACAACACGACTTCCACGATTTACGGCGAATCGACCGACTACCTGAAAATCAGGCAATGGGACATTCAAGACGGAGATTTCTTCACAGAGGAAGATATCCGTAAGTCGGCCAAGGTGTGTGTGGTGGGTAAAACCATCGTCGACGAATTGTTCAACGGTGCTGACCCTATCGGCAAGAATATCCGCTTCAAGTCCATCCCAATGAAGGTGATAGGCGTACTGAAGTCGAAAGGATACAATAGTTGGGGAATGGACCAAGACAACGTGATTGTCGCACCTTATACCTGTGTGATGAAACGTATCTCTGCCCAGACCTACTATGGGTCTATCGTCTGCTCAGCCATCACGGAAGAGATGTCTGATCATGCCATCGAAGAGCTGACCCAGATACTACGTCGCTCACATAAATTAAAAGATGGTGCGGTTGACGACTTCAACATCCGTTCTCAAGCCGAGATGATGGAGACGATGTCGAACACAATGGATACTGTGACGATGATTCTGGGTATTGCAGCCGGATTCTCGCTGCTGATTGCCGGTATCGGTATCATGAACATCATGCTGGTGAGTGTGACTGAGCGTACGAAGGAGATTGGTCTGCGTATGGCTGTAGGTGCTACAGGCTTCGTGATTAGTGTTCAGTTCCTCATTGAATCGATTCTAATTAGCCTGACAGGAGGTATCTTCGGAGTGTTGTTAGGCATCGGAGCCTCGAGCATCTTGCCCAAGATGGGTATGCCAAGTATCGTGCCTGCATGGTCCATCTTCCTGTCGTTCGGCGTATGTGTTGTCATCGGTGTGCTGTTCGGATATATCCCTGCCCGCAAAGCAGCAAACATGGACCCAATCGATGCAATCCGACATGAATAATTAATATAATTCATAATTTATAATTCATAATTCATAATAATTTCCTATCTTTGCAAAAGATTTCGATATATATTAACAGCTATTAGTTATATAACAAATTCAGTTAAATTATGGTTTATTCAAAAGAAGTACAAGAAATGTGCTGTGTTGCCAAAGGTCCTAACCACGGACCAGCTCCAATTCCAGAAGAAGGAAAATGGATTCAGGCCAAGGAGATTAAGGATATCTCTGGTATGACACACGGTATTGGTTGGTGTGCCCCTCAGCAGGGTTGCTGTAAGCTTAGTCTTAATGTAAAGGATGGAATCATCGAGGAGTGTCTCGTTGAAACTATCGGTTGTTCAGGTATGACTCACTCAGCTGCTATGGCATCTGAGATTCTTCCTGGTAAGACTATCCTCGAAGCACTTAATACCGACCTCGTTTGCGACGCTATCAACACTGCTATGCGCGAGCTCTTCCTTCAGATTGTTTACGGACGTACTCAAAGTGCGTTCTCAGAAGGCGGTCTCGTGATCGGTGCAGGTTTGGAAGACCTCGGTAAGGGTCTCGTATCACAGTGTGGTACCCTCTACGGAACCAAGGCAAAAGGTACTCGTTACCTCCAGCTCACCGAAGGTTATATCACCAAGATGTATCTCGACAGCGACAACCAGGTATGCGGATACGAATTCGTTCACATGGGTAAGTTCATGGACGCAGTAAAGAAGGGCGTTCCTGCTGACGAAGCTCTGAAGAGTGTAACTGGTACTTACGGCCGTACGAAACCAGAACAAGGCGCAGTTAAATCAATCGACCCACGTAAAGAATAAGGAGGAAGCAAATTATGATAAGAGAAGTGAAATTTGAATCACAAGACCGTCGTATCAAGCAGATTCTTGCTGCATTGAACGAGAACGGCATTGCTTCGATTGAAGAAGCTAACGAAATCTGCGAAAAGGCAGGTCTCGATCCCTATAAGACATGTGAAGAAACACAGATGATTTGCTTCGAGAATGCAAAGTGGGCATACGTTTGTGGTTGTGCTATCGCTATCAAGAAAGGTTGCAAGAACGCTGCTGATGCTGCCGAGGCAATCGGTATCGGTCTGCAGGCATTCTGTATTCCTGGTTCAGTAGCAGACGACCGTAAGGTAGGTCTCGGACACGGAAAC
>Ga0265299_10004855_pt1 | contig 12614 bp, 8 predicted proteins | sample AusTroGonzalo_MG_4_FD_193485 | JGI IMG/M metagenome (GOLD analysis project Ga0265299, IMG submission 193485) | Bovine rumen microbial communities from tropical cattle in Woodstock, Queensland, Australia - Gonzalo_02 | ecosystem: Host-associated > Mammals > Digestive system > Stomach > Rumen ...
CACCCCAAGGACATGAGTGACGAAACGTTGCATGTTATTGCCGAAATGCCGAACGTGTGTAAACACATTCATCTGCCGGTGCAAAGCGGTTCTAACCGCATCCTAAAGCTCATGAACCGAAAATATACCCGTGAGTGGTATCTGGAAAGAGTGGATGCCATCCGTCGCATCATCCCTGATTGCGGGTTGTCAACGGATATATTCGTAGGCTATCATTCCGAAACAGAAGAAGACCATCAACTTAGTTTGAGTTTGATGCGCGATGTTGGTTATGACTCAGCGTTCATGTTTAAATACAGTGAACGTCCAGGCACTTACGCTTCGAAGCATCTGCCTGACAACATTCCCGAGGAAGAAAAGATACACCGTCTAAACGAGCTGATTACCCTGCAGACGGAGATTTCCGCCCAACAGAACAAGAAGGACGAGGGCAAGGAGTTTGACGTGCTGGTAGAGAGCTTCTCCAAGCGCAGTCGTGCTCAGCTCTGCGGACGTACGGAACAGAACAAGATGGTCGTTTTCGACAAGGCAGGTCACCATATTGGTGAGACGGTACGGGTGCGTATTACAGGCTCAACCAGTGCAACACTTCTAGGAGAAATTATAGAGGGTGAATAATGTTGTATAGAGAAAAACAATAGCATATGAAGAAGCAGCATCTTAAGGTTTTGTTTTACCAATATGTATTGGCATCAATCACTCTGGCAATCCTTTTTGCCTCTTATATGATTGATAGCCAGATTACATCTTTGATGAATTTTACAGGATGGATATTCTTCCTGACTTCATGCCTTACCCATGCTGCCATCATCATGCTGGTGCCTTTTCTAGTCATAGGTTTGCCGTTGACTTTATGTAAGGTATCTGCACGTATATCTGGTTCTATCGTTGCTCTTCTGCATGCCTTTGTTTTTATCATAGTGGTTATCAACAGATTTGTCTTTTCCATATACCATTTCCATATCAATGCCTTTATCATTCAGATGTTGACAGGACCAGCAGCTGGCGATATTTTTGTTTTCGACACTGGTACTTATGTTAGGTCTGTTATATATATTATTGTTATCATAGCCTTTGCTTTCCTATTACTATGGTTGGCTTTTTGGCTTAAGAGACATGATGTTCGTCATTTATCGGTCAGCATACTGAGTGTGCTGTTAGGTGCTGCTCTTCTATCACAGGGCATTCATGCCTATTCAGGAATGCACAAGTTACGTGCTGTCATGGAGAGTAAGGAGATGATTCCTTATTATTTTCCCATTCGCATGAACTCTGTATTCATCGCATTGGGTATGGCTACAGATGAGAGTATTGAGATTGCTGATTTTGATAATTCGGAGACGAATTTCTTAAATTATCCTCTTCATCCAATTGAATGTGAAGAACCCGACACCTTGATGAATATCGTATGGATTTGTATTGACTCTTGGAGCTATCGCACTTTGCAGCCAGATTGCACTCCAAATATCTATCAGTTATCGGAACGAGGCCAGCGCTATACCAATCATTTCAGTGGTGCCAATGAAACCATGAATGGTACTTTTACGCTCTTTACAGCCTTGCCTTCCTATTATTGGCAGAGCTTTGAATATGGTTCTGTGCAGCCAGTGCTTACAGACCAGTTGCTCAAACATGGTTATCTGTTAGATACCTATCCCAGTGCCACGCTAGTCTATCCTCCAATTGCCAAGATGTATTATCGTGGTGTTGAGAATATTCGAAAAGAAACTCCTGGTGAGACTACTTATGATCGTGACTGTAATCTGACTAAACTCTTTTGTGAGAAACTTCAGAAGAAGAACCTGAAAGAACCTTTCTTTTCATTCCTATTCTATGATGTTTGTCACGGTATGATGATTCCCAAGGAGTTGACTCACCATTTTACTCCTTCATGGGATGCTCCCCAATATATGTCATTAAATAATTCAACAGATCCGACCCCCTTCTTTAATTTATATAAAAATTGCGTATATGCAGTAGACTCTTTAGTCGGTAAGGTGTTTACTGCTCTTGAAGAAAGAGGATTGATGGATCGCACGATGATTGTCATTACTGGTGACCATGGTCAGGAATTCAATGAGAACAAGAAGAACTATTGGGGTCATTCAAGCAATTATAGCAGAGCACAGGTTGGCACTCCATTAGTAGTCTATTATCCAGGCATCAAGCATGCTGAGCGTCATTATCGTACTACTCACTACGACATTGTGCCAACGGTATTGAAAAACGTATTGGGTGTGAAGAACCCGCCAGAGGATTATTCGATGGGCCATTATCTAGATGACGATACTCCCCGTAAGTGGCAATATGTTGGTAAAGTTCTTGATTGGGCGTTTATCATAGATGATGATGTTATTTTGGAGAAGCAGGGGACAGGTGTTGTAGATGTTTTTGATAAGCACATGACTCCCCTTTACGACTACAAGTTGAATGCCAAAGAGTTGAATGAAGCGTTACAACGGGTTGGACGCTTTATGCAACATTAGTTTTATCGGTCTCGTAAGTCTTCGCAAGCCCTTTGCAATAAAGCCTTAGAAAGTTGTAAGTTTGCATCCTCCGTAGTGCGGTTGTCCTGTAAATCATAGAGGAAAAACTGGTTGGTACTGTCTATGATTGCAATGTGATTGGTATAGGAATAGCTAGCAAAAGGATGGCGATAGCTACTGCTTAGTACATCACGGCTGAAAATGAAATCATTGTGAGGAATACCCATCTGTCCTAATAAGGTTGCTGCTAAGTCCGACTGATTGCAAATGACGGGAATATCTTTCTGCCCCTTCACAGCTCCTCCTGTCCATATCAAGGGAATATGACAGGTGATACGACTGTCATAACCCCATTCTTGATAGCGGGAACCATGATCAGGCAAGATAATCAGAAGTGTGTTCTCCCATAGTTTATTGACTTTTAACTTGTCAACAAACTGACCTATGCACTTATCAAGATAGAAGAAGGCATTTAACTCCTCGTCGTCAAACTTCTTCTGCATGGGTACATCCCAAGGCTCGTGGCTTGATAGCGTCATGATGACGTTCATGCTTTGCACCCCTTCCCGACGATCATTGGCTATCACTTGAATGGCACGGTCGAATACCTTTTCGTCACAAACCCCCCATGAGCTACTCTCTTGGTCAGACAGTGAGAAATCCTTGTTGCTGATAGTCTCGTTGAACCCCGTACCAATCAGATAGCCTTTGGTATTGGTGAAATTGATATCGCCTCCATAGATGTATCTTGCATAATAGCCTTTTTGAGCTAATGCGCGGGCTATGGAAGGCAGTTTCCCACACTTGCTGCTGATTTTCATAACAGAAGAGTTGGGGAATGCCGGATAACCACTCAATATGCTGACGTTGCCACGGTCTGTTCGCCAACTATTAGCATAGCAGTTGCTGAAAAAGATACCCTCTTGGGCTAATCGGGTAAGATTCGGAGTAACATCGGCCTTGTCATTCAGCAGTGTAAAGGTTCCTCCACATCCCTCCATGATAACCATTATGATATGAGGCTTTTGGGTGGTGAGCAATGTGTCTATTCCTTTGCTGTCTGTAAAAAACAGGTAGTCAGTCATCTTATGGCAGGTCTTGCTGTCGAAATAATAATGTTCTGGCAAATGGTGTGTACTGCTCAGCGATGACAGGAAAGAAAATACAGGGTTGACAGCGGCATGATTCAAGAATTGATTCTGTGAGAAATATACTTGTCCAACATTCGCTGTCGACTCGCCTGTTCCTCCACGTATGCCAATTACGATAAGAGGTAGTAGCAAAATCATAATACCACTCATGACAACCTTTTTGTAACCTGTCAATAAAGGCAATGACAAGGGTATTGTGCGGATTAGCAGTCGTGCAATAGTCCAACAGGCAATGATACCGACAACAAATAACAAGAACAATGCTCCCCAGGAAATACTGGTAAAGGCTGCTCCCGTTGTATCCAGGAACTGCATCACTGATGATTCTAGTTTGATGCCCCAGAAATGATACAGCACCAAGTCGGCTATAATACCTACTATCAGAGGAATAGATATAAGGATAAAATAAATCTTTAACAGCTTACGCATCCATGTCCATTTGCTCCACCAAATAGTTACAATTGTGAGGAGGGTAGGTACAGTGACGATATAAAGTGCAATGGTTAAATCCAAAGACAGTCCGTGCCAACAAGTATTTATGATTTCTGTCATCGACGGTTTGTCTTTTCCGGCATTCACCAAGATGAAAAACAACCTACCGACAGCAAAGGCAAGTAAGAGATATAGAATGACCTTAAATAGGAATATCAGTCTTTGTTTCATAAGGATAATCATTGTTATAGACTGCAAAAGTACAAAAAAAATAATAAAAAGGCATTTCCTTTACCATATTTTTCGTACCTTTGTCACATGAAATTTAATATTAAGACATTAAAATCGTTGTTGTCACCATTAACTGTAACGCTGTGCAATCTGCTCCTGGTCTATGTGGTTTATGCTATTGCACGCATTGCTTTCATGATGGAGAACTGGCAATTCTTTACAGGGCCATTATCGCTGGATATTGTGCAAGGATCGCTGGTGTTCGACACGACGGCTATTTTGCTCACCAATAGTCTCTACATGGTGATGATGCTCTTTCCGTTACATTGGAAAGAGAATGTCATTTGGCAAAAGGCCTGTAAAATTGTCTTTGTGGTTGTTAATATGCTGGCGTTGGTCATCAATTTGATGGATGCGGCATATTTTCCTTATACTATGCGACGTACGACGACAACGGTATTCAGTGAATTTGAGCATGAAAACAATATAGCGGGCATCTTCCTGATGGAATCACTACGTCATTGGTACTTTTTCATTTTGGCTGCAGTGGTCGGTTATATGTTGTGGCGTTGCTACAGGCAGACAGGACTAAAAGCACATCAGTTGTCGTGGTGGAAATACGATTTGGCGACGCTCTTTTCCTTAGCAGCTATTGCACCTTTTGTGGTGGCGGGTATTCGTGGTGGTTTCGCTACTGCCGTGCGTCCTATTACCATTAGTAATGCCAATCAGTACGTCAACAGTCCTACAGATGCCGCCTTTATACTCAATACCCCCTTCTCAATATATCGTACTATCGGCAAGGCTGTTTTTGAAGTACCCACCTACTACGATAACAAGCAGGAGATGACCGCCCTCTTTAACCCTATACATCATCCCCACAACACAAACGCCACTGCGTTTACCAAAAAGAATGTCGTCGTGCTTATTGTTGAGAGTTTCGGCAGAGAATATATTGGTGCCCTTAACAAGACCCTCGACAACGGACAATACAAGGGTTACACACCATTTGTCGACTCGCTTATCAATAAAAGCATCACCTTTAAATACAGCTTCTGCAATGGCCGTAAGTCAATAGACGGTATGCCGTCTATCCTTTCTTCTATTCCGATGTTCATCGAGCCGTTTATCCTGACGCCTGCGTCGATGAATCATGTCTCCGGTATTGCAAGCCTATTAGGTAAGAAAGGTTATGAAACGGCATTTTTCCATGGGGCACAACGAGGTTCAATGGGCTTTATGGCTTTTGCAAGGTCTACGGGCTTCGCTCATTATTATGGTCGTGAGGACTATGTCGACGATAAACGTTTCGGAGGTGATGACGACTTCGACGGCATGTGGGCCATTTGGGATGAACCCTTCCTACAGTATTATGCAGCGAAGATGTCAGAGATGAAGCAACCTTTCATGACAGCCGTCTTTACGGCTTCATCACATCACCCCTATAAAATCCCCGAGGCATACCAGAAGGTGTATCCTGAGGAAAGTCTCATTATCCATAAATGTATTCGCTATACCGATAATGCCCTGCGCAAGTTCTTCGAGACAGCCAGCAAGCAACCTTGGTACAATAACACCATCTTTGTGCTGACCAGCGACCATACCAATCAAAGCGACCACGACTATTACCAGACAGCTATCGGTGGCTTCTGCTCACCAGTCATCTTCTATGAGCCGGGAAGCAACCGACAGCCTGAGATACAAGACAAGATAGCACAGCAGATAGACATCCTGCCTACCGTGATGGGAATGGTAGGTTATGACAAACCCTACTTCGGTTTTGGTATCGATTTGTTCAATACACAGTCAGACGATACCTGGGCAGTAAATTATCTGAACGGCATCTATCAATATGTTAAACATGGACACGTACTCCAGTTCGATGGTCAGCAGACCAAAGCCATATACGCCCTGAGCGACTCCCTTATGCAGACCAATCTGACAGGACAGGTACCTCAGCAGGCACAAATGGAGCGCGAACTCAAAGCCATCATACAACAATATATGGAACGCATGACACAAGACCGTCTGACACCCGATAAATAACAAAAAGCAAACAACACATGGAGACAACAATAACAAAGAAAAACGGCAAATACATAACCCTTGCGCTGCTGGTGGGCTTCACCTATAGAATCCTCCTCAGCCTGCAAGGCATAGACCATACCGACCTCGGGTTCTCGAACACCTTCTATCAGAACATATTTACACACCCCGAGGCAGTAACACTACACTTTAACTACTACCTCACGGGACTCGTCGGCGGACTCTGGTATCAGCTTCTTCCAGCCACAGGCGTACTAGGCTTCAGACTGCTCGAGGCCATCACACTCACCGCAGCCATCTACTTTACCTACAAAACGTTCCAGCGCCAACTCTACAACACACGAGTAGCCATACTCGCCATCCTATTGAGTTTCCTCTTCCCCTTCCTCGTTACCACGTTCCATTACAATACACTCACCTTCCTCTTCATGGCCATATCGGCGTGGTGTTATTCAAAGTCACTCTACAGCAAACAAGCACTATGGACCTTCCTCACAGGAGTAACAATAGGGCTATGCTTCTTCGTACGAATAGCAAACATCACATTGCTACTCCTGATACTCGTGCCCGTCGTCTATGCACTGGCTACCCGACAGAAAACATTAGCCCGCAAACTCGGAGGCATCATGTTCATCGGAATGCTGTGTGGCACCATCCTTGTTATAGGTATCATGATACTATTAGGACACCTCCCCTATTTCCTTTCAGGACTACATGATAATATAGCACGTGTCGATGAAGGCATCTGGACACTGAGCGGAATACTGGCATTAAGCTACTTCCGCGACCTCGTTAATATCATACTCCAGATACTCGCCATCATCGGACTCGGAGCACTCTATCTGCAAAGCAGCCGAATATCCTCACGATGGGCAGACGTATTGCGAATGATACTGATAATAACATCACTCGTACTCATAGCAACCAGTCTGCCGTACCTTAGTTCAATGTCACTCTACACACTCCTCTGCGCTCCCATCTTCTACTCCATAACACCCAAGGAAGACAAGTTACAGGCAGCCTTCGTCATATTAGCTGCCTATCTCTACCCTATGGGCAATGACAGTGGAATAGTCAACATCTACCACTGGACGGCAGCACTACTCATAATACCCGCAGTCGTCGGAACTTATCATACCAGCTATATCCTGCGTAAAGGAGTATTTATCTATAGCCTGTACATCGCCGCCGTCATGCTATGGCGAGCAGCCCTGTACCCCTATGGCGAGAGCACCCCCCGATGGCAGTGTACCGAAAAAGTCCAAGCCAGTCTCCTCAATACCTATACCACACCCGAAAAAGCCCACGACTACCGCCACATCATCACCGCCATACAAGAAAAAACAGACAACACCCCCTGGCTCCTTATAGGCAACCAGGCATCAGAACTATACTATGCCACAGGCAAACTTCCCTATCTGGGACAGACACAACAAAAAGCATACAAAGGCCACAAACTATACGAACGGCTCCAATACCAGCACAACCGATACCAACAACTACCCGTCGTTGTCATCTTAAAGAAAGAACACTTCCTTTCAGACGATGACGAGGAAGTGCAAAACACCCTAAGACAATGGATGGATGACCACGACTACCACATCGTCACCGATGATGATAATCTCACAATCCATCAGCCTACAACCAGATAAGCAAAAAGACACCATCATGAGCATAACGAAAATACTGCGCCCCCTCTTCCTGCCACGAATGCGCGCATTGGAGAAACATCAGACACAAGGAAAACACCTGCAGCAACAACAGTTACAACATCTGCTGTCCACAGCCCGTAACACGCAATACGGCCGCGAACACGCGTTTGCAACAATAGGTAGCTACGAAAACTACACAAGACAAGTACCCGTCAACACTTACGAGGAACTCAAGACACACATCGATCGCATGCGACACGGCGAGCCAGACATCTTGTGGCCCGGTCGCGTCAAATGGTATGCAAAATCCTCAGGTACCACAAACGACAAGTCCAAATTCATACCCGTCAGCAACGAAGGCCTGCAGAAAATACACTACGCAGGCGGTCGCGATGCCGTAGCCCTCTACCTCAGAAACAATCCACAAAGCCGTATGTTCGACGGCCGGGGGCTAATCCTTGGCGGCAGCCACAGCCCTAACTACAACCTTCCCGGTTCCCTGGTCGGTGACCTCAGTGCCATACTCATAGAAAACATCAATCCACTCGTCAACCTCGTGCGAGTACCAAAGAAACAGACAGCCCTCCTGTCGGACTTCGAGGAAAAGCGCGACCGCATAGCCCGCGAAGCCATCGATAAAAACGTTACCAACATCAGCGGCGTACCCTCATGGATGCTGTCAGTACTGAATCGCGTCATGGAACTCACAGGCAAGACACACCTACAGGAAGTCTGGCCCAATCTTGAAATCTTCTTCCACGGCGGCGTAGCCTTCACACCCTACCGCCAGCAATACCAGCAACTCATCACCAGCCCCAATATGCATTATATGGAAACCTATAATGCCAGCGAAGGCTTTTTCGGCCTGCAAGACGATCCCGCCGACAAATCCATGCTCCTCATGCTCGATTACGGCGTCTTCTACGAGTTCCAGCCCATGGATGGCGGCGATATCGTACCACTCTGGGGCGTAGAAAAAGACAAGAATTACGCCATGATAATAAGCACTAGCTGCGGCCTCTGGCGCTATCAGATAGGCGACACCATCCGCTTCACAAGCACCAACCCCTATAAATTCGTCATCAGCGGCCGCACCAAGAGCTATATCAACGCCTTCGGCGAAGAACTCATTGTCGACAACGCCGAACAAGCACTTGCTTATGCCTGCGAGCAGACCGATGCCCAAGTGCTCGAATACACAGCTGCCCCCGTCTATATGGATGCCAACGCCAAATGCCGCCACCAGTGGCTCATCGAGTACAGCAAACCACCCAAGGACATGACACAGTTCGCCAAGTTGTTAGATACCCGCTTGCAGCAACTCAATAGCGACTACGAAGCTAAACGCTACAAAGACATCACCCTGCAACCCCTCGAAATCATAACCGCTCGGCAAGGCCTTTTCAATGCCTGGCTCAAGCAGCACGGCAAACTCGGAGGCCAACACAAAGTCCCCCGGCTTAGTAACGAACGCACCCACATCGAGCAGTTGTTGGCCCTCAATAAGTAACCCTCAACCCACAAAATACCCCACCCACCACCTAAGCAGATGAAAACAACCCCATACATCCTTTTGACCCTTTGCCTTTTGGTCAGCTGCGCCCGCATGGGCACCCCCGATGGAGGCTGGTACGACGAACACCCGCCGCGCATCCTCCATAGCAGCCCAGCCGACAGAGCGACGAATGCAACCAATAAAAAAGTCACGATCCATTTCGACGAATACATCAAAATCGCTGATGCCACTGAAAACGTCATCGTGTCACCGCCCCAGCAAGAGCAACCCGACGTCAAGGCAAAAGGCAAGAGTATCGTAGTCGAGCTCAAAGACACCCTGCAGTCCAACACCACCTACACCATCGACTTCAGCGATGCCATCACCGATTTCACGGAAGACAACCCCCTGGGTAACTATACGTTTACCTTTTCCACGGGTGCCCAGATAGACACCTTGCAGCTGTCAGGCTACGTACTTGAGTCCTCTACTTTGGAGCCCGTCAAAGGTATCCTTGTCGGTATCTACTCCGACCTGTCAGACACCGTCTTCCGCACCAAACCCATGCAACGCATAGCACGCACCGATAGCAAAGGACATTTTACCATCAAGGGAGTAGCTCCCGGTGAATATCGTGTTTGCGCTCTCAAGGATGCAGACGGCAACTATTTCTTTTCACAAAAGAGCGAAATGTTCGCCTATTCCCCTCAAACCTATAAGCCCTACGTTAGGACGGATATCAGACAAGACACCATTTGGCGCGACAATCTGCATATAGACAGCATCGCCGTCGAAACCTATCAGCACTATCTGCCGGACGATATCGTGCTACTGGCTTTTCAGGAGGAACAGACCGACCGTTTTCTCCTGAAGACCGACCGCCAGGATGCCCGTTGTATCAAAATGTACTTTAGCTATGGCAGCAAAGAACTTCCAGCTATCCGTGGCCTTAACTTCCAGTCGGAAACGGCATTTGTGATTGAAAGCAATGCCAAGAAAGACACGCTGACCTACTGGCTGCGTGATACAACTCTGGTAAATCAAGACACCCTGCGTTTCGCGATGGATTATGAGATAACAGACACCTTAGGACACTTGGTCATGCAGACCGACACCATCGAGACATTGCCTAAGACACCATACGCCAAGCGACTCAAGGCAGAGCAGAAAGAATACGAAGAGTGGCACAAGCAACAAGAGAAGAAGAAAAAACGCGAGGAGCCCTACGATAGTATCTTCCCCGTGAAACCACTGGAAATAATATATAAGATTCCTGCCTCGATGTCGCCCGAACAGACGCTGTGGATAGAGTCACCCACTCCGATAGAACGGCTTGATACCGCAGGCATCCGCCTCAATATCAAGGTGGATTCCCTATGGACCCCAACGCGATATTACCTCTTGCCGACAGAAGGCAATCAACGCATCTATGAGGTTGTTGCTGACTGGCAACCCGCAAATGAATATCAGTTGGAGATAGATTCTGCCGCCTTTGTCGATATTTACGGCGTCGCCTCCAAGGCATACTCTCAAAACATCAAGGTCAAGTCACTTGACGAGTTCGCAACCATCTTCGTGCACATCAGTGGCACCCAGGACTCCAGCATCCTTGTGCAGCTCATTGATAAAAGTGATAAGACTGTCAAACGAGCCAAGTGCGACAAAGACCGCGTCGCCCAGTTCTATTACGTTACCCCAGGCACCTATCACCTCCGTGCTATCGTTGACCATAATGACAACGGCATTTGGGATACAGGTACCTATAGCGAAGGTCGCCAAGCCGAATCCGTTTACTATGATCCGCATGAGGTCATTGCCAAGGCCAAGTGGGATGTCACTCACCAGTGGAATCTCACTTCACAGCCGCTCCATCAACAGAAGCCCAAGGCTCTCATCAAGCAGAAGGGTGAGAACAAGAAAACCGTAAAGAATAGAAATGCGGAACGAGCCGCACAACTCGGCATCGTTTATCCCGCACAAAGATAATAAACAAAACAATAAGCTATGAAACGAATAATATTATTTTGCCTGTTCCTACAGACACTCATCGCCGCCCAAGCTCAGTGCGGTATTGATAACACTGCCTTCGGTGGTGGTGAATTTGTCAGCTACGATCTCTATTTCAATTGGAAGTTCGTCTGGTGGAAAGTAGGCACCGCATCCATGTCTACCGTCAAGTCCAACTACAAAGGCCAGGACGGCTATCGTAGCAGTCTCACCACACGTGGCAATAGCAAGCTCGACAACATGTTTATCATGCGAGACACGCTATTATGCTATACCGATAACAATGTCGCTCCTATCTACTACCGCAAGGCAGCCCGTGAAGGCAAGCGATATTATATCGATGAGATATGGTACACTTACCCTAACGGCAATTGTCACGTGAAGATGCACGAGCAGACCAGTAGTGGTGACCACCTATGGAAGGAAGCCGAGTATAAGGATTGCCTCTACGATATGATGAGTATCTACCTCCGCACGCGCAATTTCGACAGTTCGCAACTCAAGGAGGGTGATAAGCTTCCCATGCCTGTCGCCGACGGTCTGAAGATAGCCAATGCCTGGTTGAAGTATAATGGCGTGACTACGTTGAAGATGAAGAACTCTAACGATAAATACCGTTGCTTGGTGTTTTCTTTCATCCAACGCGAGGACGGCAAGAACCACGAGTTAATCCGTCTTTTTATAACGGACGACAAGAACCATCTGCCCATCCGTTTGGACATGTTCCTTTCCTTTGGTTCGGCGAAAGCCTACCTGTCAGGCTATAAAGGACTGCGTAATCCCATGACTTCTAAGGTCGACTAATCCAAGAATGAAGATAGTTGTAGACGATAAAATACCATACATTCGCGAGAAACTGGAATTGCTCGCCGATGAAGTGGTAGTAAAGGGTGGGGCAGATATCTGTCCTGATGACCTCAAGGATGCCGATGCACTGATTATCCGCACCCGTACCCACTGCAACGAACAGCTGTTGAAAGGCAGCCGCGTGCAATTTATCGCTACGGCCACGATAGGTTTCGACCATATAGATACCGACTATCTGCATCAGGCGGGTATTGCCTGGACTAATTGTCCCGGGTGTAATGCCGGTTCTGTTGCACAATATGTGGAG
>Ga0265299_10004856_pt1 | contig 12611 bp, 14 predicted proteins | sample AusTroGonzalo_MG_4_FD_193485 | JGI IMG/M metagenome (GOLD analysis project Ga0265299, IMG submission 193485) | Bovine rumen microbial communities from tropical cattle in Woodstock, Queensland, Australia - Gonzalo_02 | ecosystem: Host-associated > Mammals > Digestive system > Stomach > Rumen ...
ATCAAGATACTTCGCGATGAGAGTCTGGTGAACAGTCCCCGGAAAATGGTGGACAATGACAATCTTGAAATTACATGTCTGGGTGGACAAGAATGGTGGACAGGGCGAGATTCGAACTCGCGGCCTCTACAATGCCAATGTAACGATCTTCCAACTGATCTACCTGCCCAGAGGATAATCGAGGATATACTTTCTGTAATTAAAGGTTTGGATTAGGCAGGTGCTCAGCACTTGTCGAATCTGTATTCCTCGCCCTCGATCTTGGTAGGGTACTTGTTGTTGACGCATGCCAGACAGAGATCGTCGGCCTTGAATCCGAGAGCCTCCACGAGACCGTCCAGACTGATGTATCCGAGACTGTCGGCACCGATGATCTCACGGATCTCATCGACCGTGTGCTTGTTGGCGATGAACTGGTCCCTTGTCTTCATGTCGACACCGTAGAAGCAGGGTGCGATGACGGGAGGGCATCCGATACGTACGTGTACCTCTTTGGCCCCTGCGTCCCTGAGCATCCCTATGAGGATCTTCAGTGTGGTTCCCCTTACGATACTGTCGTCGATGATGACGACCCTCTTGTCCTTGAGGACGGACCTTATCGGGATCATCTTCATGGACACTGCGGTCTCCCTCAGCTTCTGCTCGGGAAGGATGAACGTCCTTCCTGCCGCACGGTTCTTCATGAATCCCTCTTCATAAGGTATTCCCGCCTCTATGGCGAAACCTATGGCATGCGCACGTCCGGAATCCGGGATGGGCATGACGAAGTCGACGTCCGCAGGGCACTCCCTTGCAAGGATCCTTCCGATGTCCCTGCGGACATCGTATACGGTCCTTCCGTCGATGACTGAATCCGGCCTGGCGAAGTATACCCACTCGAACATGCAGTGTGCGATGGGGTGCTCCTTCTCAGGCGGTGTGAACTTGTATCCGTTATAGGAGATCTCGCAGATCTCCCCGGGCAGGACATCCCTTACTACCTCTCCCTTGAGTGCGTCTATGGCAGAGCTCTCCGAGACGAGGACATATCCGCCATCCAGCTTTCCGAGGATGAGCGGCCTGAATCCGTATCTGTCCCTGAATCCGAAGGTCCTTCCGTTTATGGTGAAAACGACGGAATAGGCGCCATCGAGCTCGTCCATGATCTTGTGGACGGCCTCGATCGGATCGTTGTCGACGAGATACATTCCGAGAAGCTTGAGGATGAGTTCGCTGTCGGATCCTGTGAAGAAGACCCAACCCTCTTTCATGTACTTCTCTTTCAATTCATTGTAGTTCGTGAGCTCGCCGTTGTGTGCGATGGCGATCTCACCAAAATTTGTGGTCACATTCAGGGGCTGAGTGTTCTCATAGCCCGATGCGCCCATGGTGGCATACCTGACGTGGCCGATCCCGGATTTACCGGGTAAGGTGGAAAGGGAATCTGAGGGTATAGCAACGTTCACGAGGCCCTGACCTTTGACGGTCCTGTTGGCCGCTCCGTTGTATACCGAGATTCCCGCACTTTCCTGTCCGCGGTGCTGTATGATCATTAAGGCCGTATACAGATCCGACGCAACGTCGTAATCAGCTGAAATCGCAACTACGCCGCAGCTATGGTTCGGTCCGGCCATGTCAAATCACTCGCGGAGTTTCGCCCAAGCGTATGTTCTCATCTTTGCGGTCTTTCCGTATCCGCATGAAGCGCATACTCCCTTCCTTACGTGGTATGCGCGCTTTCCGCACCTGCGGCAGGGTATGTGTGTCTTGTACTTGTTGTGTCTTCCCTGTGCGGGTGTACCTGCTCCTGACATTTCAATCTCTCCTGTTTTATTGTCCCCGCGGACAATCCACCTTTCGGATTACCTCCGTTCAGAGAACGTTCAGGGTTACCCCAAGGTGCTAACTTTGGACACCTATAAACATAATATATTTTAAGGTATCGAGACAGCCGCCCCTTTAGAAACCCTGAATGTTTGAAGTCCGCCGCCGATCTGGACATCACCGTGTAAGCGCATTACGATGGCACCGTATCTTCATCACGCACCCTCTATTTGACCCCAGAGGTTGATCGGACGCTTCGTCTTGAAAAAGCAAAAAATCCGAATGATAGCCAATAAACTTTTTAAGTGGTCATGCAAGTGTTAGCGTTAACCGAATTCAGGAGATGATTTCAATGAACAATGCAAATTGCGAAATGAAAATGCCCACGCACTATGTGGACATGTCCCAAACTGAATTGAAATTCGATGGCGGATGGAGCTGGGGCAAATTCCTCACGGCCGTCGCTATTGCAGGTGTGGCCATTGTGGCAATCGGTGGCGCCCTAGCAATCGGCGGAGTTGTAGCTACATCCGGTGCATTAGCGGCCTCGGGGCTTTACACCATCGGGGCAGGTGTGGCCATAGGAGTAGGCGGCTTAACAGCTTTGCTTGTTGTAACCGCCCCAGAAGCCAAAAATGACAAAATGTGGTATTCGGAATCATCAGGACCGGCATGACATAACAGGTCCAGAAGCATCCCTACCAAAATACAGTACGGCACTGTCGACGCAGTGCTGTACTATCTTCTTTTTCCCAACATCCGTGCTCCGAATCATACAAAGGCACCTATAGCAGGTGCATCGAGACGGTCCATGTCGTAGAATATGATTGCCTCTCTCACACCTTCAGCCCCGACTCCCGTACCCATGAAATGATCGATCATGGACATTCTCCACAGGAGATCCATGACTGTGACGGCCATGCTGCCGAAATATGCGTTGGTCATGTCATCCTCATAACCGTTCTGATCCATCATCGAAAATACGCTGCCCATGAAACTGTCCCTCTGATTGAGGATGTTGACATAATCCCTGAGTACTTTGACGCCCTCCTCATCCGGGACCTTCAGCTTTATGGATGCTGCATCGGCCTTGCCTTTGCTGTGCATCTCGCCGTCGTCATCCATGACGAACCATTCTATCTGGCCGTTCTTGGCCATGAACATGTTCCAGTTCCATCCCTCATCGCAATACACGGGGACACTCAAGGGATCATTGGAGGACATCGAATCCATCGCCAGCTCCATGCCGGCCTCCTGCAGGGATTCCATATCGAGATGTGTCTCGGGGTGCGTCCCTGACAGGGCCATCATCGGCTCTATCGCGGACATGTCCATGATGCGACTCAGGTATGCCAGATCAGTGAACATGGACACATTCTCAGCTACCTGCATACGCAGCATGGAGGGATCCTGGTATACGCCTGCTTCCTTACAGTTGGCATAGAATTCCCTGTATACCTCCTTGGATTCTGCCAGGGCTTCCTCTATCCTGGGGCCTGCGGCCTTGATGAGCTCCTTGGCCTCGGACTGGGCATCGTTACCAGCTCCGTACCATGCGCCTCTGCACGACAGGTCCAGTTCGACCTTGATCTTATCGCTCGCGTAGATGTGATATGGGAACTGTCTGCAATATGCTGTCCTATGGTCATAGACCTTGCATCTCCTGTTCTCCAGGAAAACACAGGAACCGCATCCCTTCTTGAGTGCAAGAGCATTGTACGGCTGGGGACCTTTGGTCCTCACCAGGAACTGAGGGTAGTTCTTCTTGAAAAAAGGACGCTCCTCTGGGAGAACCTCCGGCTGGCAGAGACAGCACATTCCGCATTGCTCCGGACATGACACCAATTTGCCTGTGACCTCAGAATAATCCACCTCGTAATCAGCCATAGATATCGACCCCTCTCTGCTCTCCGCAGAACTCTGCTCCTTCGACCTGTACCTCTCCTCTGATTATTACTGTATCGGGGAAGACGGCCTCCCTGCCGGCGTATTGGGTGTGTCCGCACTTGCTGTGAAGCCTCTTCGGGTCTATCTGGGTAACACTTCTGAGATCGAAAATAGCAAGATCCGCATCCATGCCCACGGATATGTTCCCTTTCGGCAATGAGAATGCCTCTCCCGGCGCTATAGCACCCATCCTGACGGCCTGCGATAGCGGTATCATGTTCTTGCGGACCATGTTCATGATTATCGGCATCGTGGTCTCCACACCCGGCATTCCGCCCGGTGCAGAATCGAACTCCTGGCTCTTCTCTGCGATGGTGTGGGGGGCATGGTCCGTACCTATCATCGTGAACTCGTCCGCAAGGAACCTCTTGAACAGTGCGTCGCGGTTCTCAAGGGTGCGCAGGGGAGGATTCACCTTGAAGAACGCATCCTTATTGCGATCCACCTCGAACATCATATGATGCATGGTAACCTCGGTGGTGAATCCAGCAGCCTTCGCCAGATCGAGTCCCTCCGGGGTCGTGACATGACAGATGTTGATCTTCTGTCCGGAGAAGTGCTTGGCCAGCCTCCTTATGGCGTTCAGCTCCGCCTCGGCCGGACGGTTCCTGAGATGGTCCCTTGTGCATTTCTCAGGTTCCTTCAGTATCAAAGAATCGTCCTCGGCGTGCACGCTTACCCTCTTGCCCGTTGCCAGAGCATCTCTGACTGCCGGGATCAGCTCACTGTCGTCATTGAGAAGAATGTTACCTGTGGTGGAGCCCATGAACAACTTGAATCCCGGAACGTACTTGGAGATCATCGATGCATTCGTATCCGGCGTTATCGCTGCGAACAATCCGTAATCCACATAGGACCTTCCCTTCAGATGAGCCTTCTTGTCCATCAGGGTGGTGGAATTGTATACCGCAGGCTTGGTATTGGGCATGTCGAGGACAGTGGTCACACCTGCGTGCACCGCTGCCAAAGTACCTGTGGAGAAATCCTCCTTCTGAGTCATGCCGGGATCCCTGAGGTGGACATGAGGATCGACGAATCCGGGGAGCACTGTCATGCTGGTCCCCAGCTCTATCCTCTTCTCGCCTCCGGAGACGTAGCTGCCTACGGCTACGATCTTCCCTTCGCTGATTCCGATCTCGGTGTATCTAAGCTCGCCGCCGACGAACGCCCTTCCCATCAGGACAGTCTCGATATCCATGGTCACTCAGCACACTCTTCGGATGCCGCTTTAGCGGCCTTCTTCTTGTTTTTGACAGGACAGTCCTTGTTGTTCATGCATGCGGTCTGCCTTACGTTGCTACCAGTCTCGCTGGCCGCCTCTTTAACGTAATCCGGGAGCGGGGACATCTTCACCAAGGCAGATAATCCTGCCATGAACTCCAATCCTGCCATCATGAAATGCTTCTGCACCTCGGGATTCGCCAGAGCCTCTGCCGTCTCCCTGAAGAACTTCTCGCTCTTGATCTTGGTCAGCTCGGCAGCTGCTGCAGGCATCCTGAAAAGGTCCCCGCTGCGGCTCGACATCATCCTCTCGATGAATTCCCTGTTCTCTCTGACGAATCTGTCCAAATCCTCATCCGTGACCATGTCAGTCCCTCTTGAATTTGATAATGAGTTCATCGTCTATGAAATCTGCGCCCAATATCTGCGATGATATCAGGGAATCCGGAAGATGGATGTTGCGCTTCTGACTGCCCACATGGACCATTAGGGATGTCGCATCCACCCTGAACAGCTCCACCTGCGCGGCTTCGACGAAGGGCATCTTCATCACCAGCATATCGATGCCGTTCTCGTAGCGGAAGCTCATCGGGCTCTCGTCCGAATACGGCTTCGTGGGATCGGTATCCCCGTATATCTCGTTGGCCATGGCCGCTAACATGGGGAGCCCTTTGAGCTCGGTGTGCCTCAGATAGCACATCTTGATCTCCATGGGATCGAAAGCATCGTGGATCTCCTGGATGTGTTGATTCTGCTCCACCGCCTTATCCCGGAACGGCGGCGTGGCGAGGATATCGTCGGGAAGGACCTTGTTCACGAGAAGCATGTCCACATTCCTGTTGTACAGGCTCAGATACGTGTATGCACGCATGGTCTCTTTGATGACCATGTGCTCGGGATTGAGGACCAATCTGACCGTGGTGCACTTGGGATCGTCCAATATCACGCTCACGCTTTGGAACGTATCCTTCAGCTTGTCCACCGTATCCATGACTTCTGACGAAGGCAGAGGTACTGACGAGACCTTGCCGACGGTAGCACGGGCCAGGGCCATCAGCTTCTTGAACGTGCCGTAGAACCTCATCACATACCAGTTGGCAGCCTCCGGAAGACTGAGCAATCTAAGGGTCTCTCCCGTCGGAGCGGTGTCCATGACTATGACGTCATAGCTGTTGTTCTTGTAGAACTGGTCCACGTAGAACAGTGCGGAGATCATCTCCATTCCCGGGAATATCGCCATCTCCTCAGCGGTGATGTTGCCCATACCCTGGGAGGTCATGAATTCAACGACATATTCCTGGATGTCGGACCACTTGGTCTTCATCTCATGGATGATGTCGATCTCGAAGGCATCGAAGTTCTCGGACACCTTGTGTATCTCCGTCCCCAGATCAATTCCCAAAGAATCTCCCAAAGAATGTGCGGAATCTGTGCTCATCAGCAATGTGCGGTAGCCTAACTGTGACAACCTGTATGCCGTGGCAGCGGATGCGGACGTCTTTCCTACACCGCCTTTCCCGGTGTAAATGATGAGCCTCATGGTTCAGAGACTATGATTGAAGTATATCCGTATTTCTGAATGATCATCGTACCAGCAGAAGCAACGTTCCAGCAACGATTCCCGCCAACCCTATGGCGCTCTTCTTCGACAGCTTCTCCTTGAACACCAGATATGCGAAGGCCACGGTCACCAGGATGCTGAGCTTGTCTATCGGTATGATGACGCTGGCCGGACCGTCCTGAAGGGCGGCGAAGAAGAACATCCACGAAGCGCCTGTGGCGAGACCCGATGAGACGATGAACATCTTGTCCCTGTTGGTGAGACCGTGCATCTTATCCTGTTTGTGGGTAGCGTAGATCATCACCCAGGACATCACAAGGACCACCGCGGTACGGATCGCCGTTCCGAGGTTGGAATCTATGCCTTCCATACCCATCTTGCCTAGGATCGAGGTCAGTGCTGCGAAGACAGCCGAACCTATCGCGAACAGCAGCCAACCGGAGTTAGTGGTCTTGACCTCCGTCACATCCTTCCTCTCTATCATCAACATGGTTCCGATCAGGATCAGAGCAACCCCGAACGCACCCCACACAGATAACGTCTCACCGAGGATTACTATCGCCAGTATGATCGCCAGGACATTGCTGGACTTATCCACGGGGACGACCTTGTTGACATCGCCTATCTGAAGTGCCTTGAAGTAGCATAGCCAGGACGCACCTGTTGCCAATCCCGATAGTATGAGGAAAACCCAGCCCTCGGAAGTGATGTCCCCCAGCTGTTCATAGGACCCGCTGATCGCCACTATGGTCCATGCAAAGAGCAGTGCTACGACTGTACGGAACGCTGTGGCCACCGTAGAATCCACATTCTGGAGTCCGCACTTCGCCAATATGGATGTCAGACCTGCAAAGAATGCAGAGCAGATGGCGAAGATCAACCACATAGCGATTGGAAAGTATGAGGATGTTAAAAATTATGGTGCCGGGAATGGGGTTCGAACCCATGACCTTCGGATTTCCCTGGAAGAGGTCTAATTGACCAGAACCCTATGAGTCCGACGCTCCACCAGGCTGAGCCACCCCGGCCTTGAATCGGACATCGGATTGTTCATTATAAACGTTGCTATGAAGGCGATACGTCTGATTATTGTACTTTCAAAGACCAGAGCATAACAATACATTTGCAGAGCACCGATTACAGTCGATCCTGTTTACCACATTGCATGTGGAGAATGTGCAGCAGTAGTAAGAAAATTTGACGGATGAGGAATCGCTACCGGCAGTTCAATCCGATCTGAGAACGCGGATTAATTCCTCGATACCTTGAATTTCTTCCTGGATAGCAGTTCAATTCCTCCGAATGACATCTGATTTCAAAGTTTAAACCATAGAATCGGGGCACCATGAGACTGTTTCACACAAATTGAGAATTAGATAGCAACATTTATTAATGAAACAAAAACAATACTGAAATCGTAGGGATTCACCCTAGGAGGTTACATGATGGAAAACGCTACAAGTAAGATGGTCATGCCGACCGATTACGTAGATATGACGTCAGCAGACATGGCGTACGCCGGCAGTTTCAGCTGGAACAAGTTCTGGAAAGGAGTCATGATAGCCGGTTTCGCTATTGCAATCGCTTCAGGTATTGGAGGTATAGCAGCTGTGGGCCTAGGAGCGACTGCCGCAACAACTGGTGTGTTCGCTACTGTCGCCGGATCGACTGGTGTCGTCGGCTTAGTGGGTCTGATGGGATACAGTCAAACAGCCAGCCCTAACCAAGGATGAGTATAACTATCAAAAAAGAATAACATACATCCTGATCTTCAAAATAAACAGGATTATTGAAATCAAACAATCAACAGGTTTTGGGGCGGGAGGACCCGCCCTCAAAACCATAACAGCGATTTTTAGAATTTTAAGCGACCAAACAGAACAATACGTCTTGGCCATTTTGTCCTGCTCGTTTCGGCCCCTCGTCTCGGGACCCTCGAAAACCATAGGTAGAATCCAGGAATTGTTCTTCCCGTTTATTCATTTTCGGCCGGATCGACAGCCAGCAGACTTTTTCACTAGCTCCCTTGCTTTTCAGAGAATCGCCTAAACTCCAAGAACAAGATGCTCGAATTACGGAAATGGTATAGAATCGAAGGAAAAGGTTTGAGTCCCGGCGGACCGGGACGATTGAGAATCACTCGGAAGCTTCCTCTGCAGGAGCCTCTTCGGATGCCTCTTCTGCTGCTTCCTCGGATGCTTCCTCTGCGGGTGCTTCCTCTTTGGCGGGCTCTGCTCCGACCATCTCATCTGCTGAGAAGACGGCCTCGGGCTCACCCTCACCGAACTCAAGGACCTCTGACTTGCGGACCTCGATCCTCTTGATGGGGATGATGACGTGGCAGGCCTTTGCCAGGTCCCTGGACATGTTTCCGGAGATGATGGACTTGACGATCTCGGAGAGTGTCATTTCCTTACCCATGTTGACGAGTGTCTCGGAGATGATGGCTCTCATTCCCTCTTCCTGTGAGGACTGGATACGCCTGTCTGCGATGGACATGGTCTTGACCCTGTACTTGAATCCGTCCTTGGTGTAGAAGTCTACGACGTGATCGGTCTTTGTCTTTCTCCTGCGGGTCAGCCTCCTGACGTAATCGCTGGTGAGGTCGTGTCCGACGAAGACTGTCTTTGCGTCCATTCCCTCGACTGCGTTGACCTTGAACTTTAGTTTGATGTGCATCTTGGAGAAGTCTCCGGTCAGGTCCTGTACGGTGACCTCGACTGTACGTCCGATCACATACTCGGGATCTGCTGAGGGTGTGTCTCCGATCTCTGCCTCGTTGAACATCTTGGGGGCGTGGACCTTGTACCACTCCTTTGCCTTCCACTTGTCCTTCACCTTACGTGCTGCTTGTGCTCTTGCCATAATGACACCTTTTACTGGAATCGGCGATTATGTGGTCATATTAAAATATATGTTGATTCGTGTACCACATATATTAAAACTTAACTCGAAATTACTTAGAATTAAGCCTATACGGGATATTATTGAGGATATTATAATAGAGAAATAAGGGAGGTTTCCCTCCCAATGAGTTTTACTGCTTTCAGAGTGTCACAGGGGTGATGTGAGTGGACAGTGCGAGGTCCTTCGCATCCATTCCCATTGCGAGACCGAGGAGCTGTGACAGGTGGAGGACGGGGATAGCGTATCCGAGGTCCTTCTGTACTCCGTCGAACTGGAGGTGGCAGAACGGGCAGACATCGATGATGTACTGTGCTCCGGACTCCTTCATGTTCTCGAGGTTGGTCTCTGTGAACTTCTTTGCGACGTCACCGAATGCGGCCTTGAGTCCTCCTCCTGCACCGCAGCAGAGTGTCTTCTGCTTCCTGGGCATGGACTTGGCTCCGGTTGCCTCGATCAGGTCGTCGAGGATGTGGGGGTTCTCGGGGTTGTCGACCTGCTTGATCTCGCTGGGCTTGAGGAAGTGGCATCCGTAGAATGCTGCGACCTGGTAGTCCAGGGGCTTTGTGACTGCTGCCTTGATCTTCTCGACTCCGACCTCGTTGTAGAGGACCTCTGCGAAGTGGTGGACCTTTGTGGTTCCCTTGTACTCCATTCCGATCTCTGCGAGGATCTTGTTGACCTCTGCGAGGAGCTCCTTGTCCTCTGCGAGCTCGTATGCTGCATCGAAGAGTGATCCGTAGCATCCGTTACAGATTGTGACGATCTCGAGTCCCTCTTTCTCTGCGAGAGCGAGGTTCCTTGCTGCGGCTGCGAGCCAGGTCTTCTTGTTGAAGGCCCTGATGACTCCGGGTGCAGGACAGCAGCTTGCGTCCTTCAGGTCGACGAGCTCGATTCCGAGTGCCTTGCAGACCTCTCTTGTTGACTTCTCGATTCCGGGGTATCTGAGGGGTGCGATACATCCGAGGAAAAATGCGTATTTAGCCATCTTAATCACTCCACGATCTTGGTGAATCCTGTTGCTGCCAGGATCTTGTCAAGGTCTGCCTTTGCTGCGGGGTTGGCGAGGACTGTGGGGGGTACCTCGGGGAGGCCCATGTCTGCCCTGAGCTTGGAGATGTTCTCTTTGACATCGACTGTGTGTCCGAACTTGACGAGGTTGGTTGCGGTTCCCTTGTGCTGGGGCCTCATGTGTCCCTCTGCGACTGCCATGTTCCTGAGGTCGATGATGATGTCGACGATGGGGACCTGGCGGGGGCACCTCTCTACGCATGTGTAGCAGGTGCTGCACTCCCACAGCTCATCGGAGCTGAGGATCTCCTCTTTCATTCCGAGCTGTGCCATCCTGACGATCTTCCTGACCCTGTAGGAGGTCCTCCTTCCGGAGGGGCATCCTGCTGTACAGGTACCGCACTGGAAGCACATCTTTGCTGCATCCGCGATCTCCTTCGAGATCTCTGCTTTGGGTGTAACCATGATAATCGGACCTTCTACCGTAAGTCTCCTATATAATAGGGGATGGTTGTGACCAGGTGGTATTATCCTTATAGGTAATACCTATTTCAGAGTTTTCTGGCCTTTACCGCCTTGATGATCTTAGAAATGCGCGGATCCTCCTCGCGGTAGATGGCGGTGATGGCGTGGCGGAGCATCTTCGGATCCACGGCGCTCTTCAGCCTGAGGTTCCTCCTGGTGAGCATGAACTCGTCTATGAAGAAGCTCTTGTTCGATCCCAGAAGCTCGGGGAGAGAGAAAGTCTCCGAATCGATGCTGTACTTCTTGTTGATCGAATCGAGGTACATGAAGGCGACCCTCTGGGCGCCGTACTTGTAACGGATGAAGTTGGGACCGTTGTCGATGTAGACCATTCCCATGTATCCGATCTCCTCCATCTGATACTCCTCGACCTCGAAGAGATACAGCGGGTCATCGATAATAGCCAGATCCGCTCTGTTCTCCCTCATGAGGCGGATGTTGTACTCGTCGTCGGACACGATGATGTGCGCATCGGGTATCTTCGCAGCTGATATCACGGACATCATGATGTCCTCGGTGACAGGCGTGCAGCATACCGTGAATCCCCTGTCCATTATGCACCTGTTCTCGGTGTAGCGGGCGAGGTCCAGGATCTCCTTCCCGGTATGGGTCAGGACAGAACCTGCAGGGGTTGTCTTCAGCACCGGTCCGCCTACCGCATCCTCGATGCATGCGATATACTTGTGGAGCACCGGGACGGATATGCCGAGACGCTTGGCTGCAGAGGTCTGGCTTCCCGTCTCCTCGACGGCCATCAGAGCCTCTATCTGGCGTGCGGTCACGGTCTTCCCGTTTATCACCTGAGAATTCTGGATAGATATGTCCACAATCCTCCACAGTGTTACCCTTAAAGATAATACCTTCGGCATCCAGCAGGCCAAGAATAATAAATCGGGTCCAACATGCAATGCCGATCAGATGGGATTGAACGACAGGGATTCTGAGATAGCGGTCGTGGGCCTCGGCAGCCCGATCATGTCCGACGACGCCGTAGGGCTGAGGGTCTCCCAGACCATAGAGGACATGCATCTGGACAGCGTGGACTGCTACCAGGAGGCTGTGGGCGGATTGGATATACTGCCCGTAATCCACGGATACAGATTCGCAATAATCGTCGATGCCATCCAGACCGGTTCTTACAATCCCGGGACCGTCATGATATTCTCAGAGGAGGACTTCGAAAGCGGTATAAACGAGGCCTCGTCCCACGACGTCAACCTTCCCACCGCCATCCGCATCGGACGCCAGATGGATCCGAGCATCATGCCCGAGAAGATAATGTACATCGCAATCGAGGTGGAGGACATCAAGACCGTATCGGAGACGATGACACCTGCGGTGGAAGCCTCGGTCGGCAGCGCGAAGAACGCAGTGCTGCATCTTATCGAACAGTTCAGAAGCTGAGCTTGTTCAGATCGTAATCCTTGAGAGGACGGCAGGTCTTTCCCAGGACGACCACGTTCATGCGGTCGAACTTCAGCAGGTCGTCGGCGACCCTCATGACATCCTCTTCGGTGACCGCATCGATCCTTGCGAGCCTCTGCTCCAGCGTCTCGGTGCTTCCGTTGAGCATGTGGTTGACTCCGAGCCTGTACAGCCTGTTATCGGTGGATTCCATCGCCCTAACGTTGGCTCCCTT
>Ga0265299_10004858_pt1 | contig 12608 bp, 6 predicted proteins | sample AusTroGonzalo_MG_4_FD_193485 | JGI IMG/M metagenome (GOLD analysis project Ga0265299, IMG submission 193485) | Bovine rumen microbial communities from tropical cattle in Woodstock, Queensland, Australia - Gonzalo_02 | ecosystem: Host-associated > Mammals > Digestive system > Stomach > Rumen ...
AGGCTACGAAGTGCTGGCCATTGAACAAGTGGAAGGCAGTACGATGTTACAAGACTTCGTTGCTGAGCCGGATAAGAAATATGCTGTGGTGTTTGGAAACGAAGTGAAAGGCGTAAACCAGGAAGTGGTGGACTGCTGCAACGGATGTCTGGAAATCCCCCAATTCGGCACCAAGCACTCGTTGAATGTAAGTACCACAGCAGGTATTGTGATGTGGGAAATGATGAAAAAAGTGAAGAGTGAAGAGTAGATAAAGAATAATTGAAAAGCGATGGCAAGAGAAGAGATGACCCCCATGATGAAGCAATTCTATGACTTCAAGGCAAAATACCCTGATGCCTTGTTGTTGTTTCGTTGTGGCGACTTTTATGAGACATACGCAGAAGATGCCTCTATTGCTGCCGACATACTCGGAATCACGCTGACCAAGAGAGGTTCTGGTGGTACTGAACGTGCAGTCAACACAGCAATGGCAGGTTTTCCTTATCATGCCCTCGATGCCTATCTGCCAAAACTGATTCGTGCAGGTAAACGAGTTGCTATCTGCGACCAACTTGAAGACCCCAAACTCACCAAGAAACTGGTGAAACGAGGGATTACAGAGATTGTCACACCTGGAGTATCGATGAACGATAATGTGCTGAACAACAAGGAGAACAACTTCCTGGCATCCGTACATTTTGGCAAAGCGGCTTGCGGATTAGCATTATTGGATATCTCCACAGGTGAGTTTCTTGTGGCAGAGGGGGATACTGAAACGATTGACAAGCTCATCGCCAACTTCTCACCGAAAGAGGTGTTGTGTGAGGAAAGCAAACGCAATATGTTTGAAGGAGCGTTTGGCTTACGACTCAATAAATATCCGTTGGCAGATTGGGTATATGCCGAAGATACTGCCACGAAGAAGGTGCTGCATCATTTCGGAGTGAAGAACATGAAGGGATTCGGGGTAGATCACCTGAAAAACGGAATTGTGGCAGCAGGAACCATCCTCTACTATCTGGAGCAAACCCAACATACAAACATCGGCCATATACGCACCATCTCACAAATCGATGAAGGACAGTATGCCCGCATTGGCAAATTCACCCTTCGCAGTCTGGAATTGCTGGAAACAATTAACGAAGGAGGGGTGTCACTGTTAGATGTGATTGACCACACTATCAGTCCGATGGGAGGACGATTGCTGAAAAGATGGATTCTATTCCCACTGAAGGAAATACGGGAAATCAGACAACGTCAGCAAGTTGTGGAGTATTTCTTCCGCAACACTGATTTCAGAGATACCATTGAGGAACAACTGCACAACATTGGTGATATAGAACGAATCAGTGGTAAGATTGCTGTGGGACGTGTTTCTCCTCGCGATATGCTGCAACTGAAAACGGCACTACAAGCTATTGCTCCTATCAAGGAACTATGTATGGTCGCCGAAGATGAGAGCATAAGACAGATTGGTCAGGCCCTCAATGCCTGTGTAGCCCTTCGGGAACGCATTGAACGTGAAATCAGACTTGATGCCCCATTCCTTGTGGCTAAAGGTGGTGTTATCGCTGAAGGTGTCAATAGCGAACTGGATGAACTACGAGCAATTGCCTATTCAGGAAAAGACTATCTGCTGAAGATTCAGCAACGTGAGATAGAACAGACTGGTATTCAGAGTCTGAAGATTGGCTTCAACAACGTGTTTGGCTACTATATTGAAGTACGCAACACTTTCAAAGATCTGGTGCCCCAAGAGTGGATTCGCAAACAGACCTTGGTATCTGCAGAAAGATACATCACTCAAGAACTCAAGGAATACGAAGAAAAGATACTTGGAGCAGAAGAAAAAATACAGGCTCTCGAAAACCGACTGTTTACCCAATTAGTTACAGATTCGGCCGATTTCATCGCTCCTTTGCAACAAAATGCAGCGGAAATAGCAAGGATAGACTGTCTGCTTTCGTTTGCTGTCAGCGCCAAAGAACACAAATATGTGTGTCCTATTGTTGATGATAGTTTGGTGATTGATATCAAACAAGGACGTCACCCAGTGATAGAGCAATATATGCCTATCGGAGAGCAGTATATCGCCAACGACCTCTATCTGGATGCTGAACATCAGCAAATCATCATTATCACAGGTCCGAATATGGCAGGAAAATCAGCACTGTTGCGTCAGACAGCCCTGATTACCATTATGGCTCAAATGGGTAGTTTCGTACCTGCCGAGAGTGCCAGAATCGGAGTGTGTGACAAGATATTCACCCGTGTGGGTGCTAGTGATAATATCTCAATGGGCGAGAGTACCTTCATGGTAGAGATGACCGAGGCAAGCAATATCCTCAATAACCTCACCCCTCGTTCATTGGTATTATTCGATGAACTGGGCCGCGGAACCAGTACTTATGACGGAATCTCTATTGCATGGGCGATTGTGGAATATATCCATGAGAATCCTCGCAACCATGCCCGCACCTTGTTTGCCACCCATTATCACGAACTGAACGAGATGGAAAAACTCTTCTCTCGCATCAAGAACTACAATGTATCTGTGCGTGAAGCTGATGGACGTGTCATCTTCTTACGCAAACTGGTTAAAGGTGGCAGTGAACACTCGTTTGGTATTCATGTAGCCAAGATTGCCGGTATGGTACCAAGTGTGGTTCGACGTGCAGAAGAGGTGTTGAAAGAACTGGAACGGAACAACTCAGGTGATAGTATTTCACGTCCACATACAGAAACCATCTCAACAGGTGGTGGCACACACCAGCTTTCTTTCTTCCAATTGGATGACCCTATTCTCAGTCAGGTACGTGATGAACTGCTGAATATCGATGTCAATAGTTTGACACCGTTAGAGGCACTCAACAAACTGAATGACATCAAAAAAATATTGAAAGGCAAGTGAAAAGAAACGAGTTTGAAATCATGGCTCCAGTCGGTAGCAGAGAAAACCTTGCTGCCGCCATCCATGCAGGTGCAGATAGTGTGTATTTTGGCATTGGGAAGCTCAATATGCGCTCCCATTCAGCCAATCCTTTTACCATAGACGATTTGAAGGAAATCGCAGAAATCTGTCACCAACACGGGCTGAAAAGCTATCTGACCGTCAATACCATCATATATGGTGATGATATTGATACCATGCATGAGATTGTGGATGCTGCTGTTGAAGCAAAGATATCGGCAGTGATTGCAAGCGATGTTGCTGTCATGCTGTATTGTCGGCAAGTGGGGATGGAAGTACACTTGAGCACCCAACTCAATATCTCCAACATTGAAGCCCTTCGTTTCTATGCACAGTTTGCAGATGTGGTAGTGCTTGCACGCGAACTCAATATGTGGCAAGTGAAAGATATCTACGACCAGATCCAAAGTCAACATATCACAGGTCCTTCTGGACAACTGATTCGTATCGAGATGTTCTGTCATGGGGCACTTTGTATGGCGATTAGTGGCAAATGCTATCTGAGTCTGCAAAACGCAGGTCGCAGTGCCAATCGTGGTGAGTGTGTACAGATTTGCCGCCGAGGTTATGAGGTAAAAGACATAGAAACGGGTACTCAACTCCAGATAGACAATAAATACATCATGTCGCCCAAAGACCTGAAGACCATCCGTTTTATGGATATCATGATGAATGCAGGTGTGAGAGTGTTCAAGATTGAAGGAAGGGCACGAGGTCCTGAATATGTACAGACGGTGGTAAGTGCCTATAATGAAGCGATTAACAGTGTCATTGAAGGAACCTTTACCGAGGAAAAGAAAGACTGTTGGGACGAATCATTGTCAACTGTATTCAATCGTGGATTCTGGGATGGATATTATCAAGGACAACGCCTTGGAGAATGGTGTGAGGTTTATGGAAGCAAAGCCACTGAGCAGAAGGTGTATGTGGGAAAGTGCATGAAGTATTTCTCAAATATCGGTGTTGCCGAGTTCTTGATTGAAAACGAAGACCTGCATGTAGGTGATAAGATACTGATTACAGGTGTCACAACAGGAGCCTTAATACAAACAACGGACGAAATCAGATTTGATCTCGTCCCTGTTCAGACTGCCACACGTGGGCAACATATCAGCATAAAAGTAAATGAAAAGGTACGTCCGAATGATAAACTGTATCTGCTTGTCAAACGTACCTTATCTTCGACTACCTGACAATCAGGAACTTAGTTGCAACTCCATTATCGCCATCAGCATCTGTAGCCAGCACATAATACACACCTGCTGCTGCTTGTTTGCCTTCAGTGGTAAGCCTATCCCATGAGAATGCTCCACCTACAGATGTGCCTTCTTTCACCAATCGACCTGCTGCATTGACAATCTTCACTACAGAATTGTTCATCAGACCTGTGATGATGACGTTGCCTGTGTAATCAGGTTTCACAGGATTGGGATATGCTTTCACTAAGTCCTTATCGAATGACTCCTCTGGGTCTACTGCATTTCCCATATAGGAAACCAGACCGTTCTCTGTGGCAAAGAATACTTCACCTGAGCTACCATCTATCGCAATTGAGTAGATATCGTTTGAGATCAATGGGCTATTGTCAATCGTAAAGTGCTCAAGAATAGCAGAACCGTCTTCATTGACCAAATAGACACCATTGCCAATGGTACCTATCCACTTCCGATTGCCACCATCAACCGTGATACATCTTACATCAATTTCACTTAGCAGATAGTCAGCATAGTTGGTTCCATCATTACGAGGTACCTTACATTGCGTGAAATAGAAATCAGAGCTAAAGACAGTAGATGGGTCAAAGGTAACAAACGGACCTAAATCTGTTCCTATCCAAATGGCCCCTTTCAAGTCCTCAACGGCACAGTTCATCTCATAAGCGTGATAAGCTGTTCCATCCTGATTGTTAAACGACTCAATCCATCGTGTTCTGTCATCAGAGCGCTGATTGAGAGTACCGTTCATATTCACAATAAACAATCCAGCATTCTTGTCTCCACTTGAAAATCTGCTGCAAATCCACATCCAACCACGCTGATCAATTGTCAGACTGTTGAGATTATGACAGTTTGTAAGTTCTTCATATGAATAGCTCAGCCATTTACCATCAGCTTTTATCACTCTGATAGCTGTATCTTGCAGACAGCACACCATCCACAGATTATTCTGATCGTCATAAGTCAATCCTCCTGTCCAGTTATAATAACTTGCATGTGAACTGTTGGGAAGAATCGGTATTAAAGGTGAGTTTTTGTGGTCATAGTGTTTGACAAACTTATAGTCTTTATATTCTACGATACCTGCTCGTGCAGAAACAAAATGATGAGTTGGGTCATTAGGGTCTTGGACAATACCGTTAAAGTTTCTATAGTAATAACTACCACCCATACCTTCAAATGCTAAAGTTTCATCGAAATTGGTCCATACTCCATTCTCGTATTGTGTGGCAAAACCTGGTCGTGAAGTAGAGGTATCAAATTCATAATATCCACCTACAGCCAACAACCTGCCATTGACCATTGTCAGATTGTAGAAGTAGTTATAGAATGGACTGTTAGGAATGATAGATGCTATAGTCTCTTTGAAAGTACCTTCATCAAGTGATGCCTGCATCAATCCATTCGTATTACAAGCCATCCAATACTTACCACCGACATACTCTGCATGTTGGGCACCCATAGTATTGCTAATGGTTGTGTAGTTATTGTCCTTATCGACAATGATGATATTGTTGTTGCCAAAGAACAGCAGCACATCGTTTGCCACACAATAGTCTGTGATGGCATCGTTTGTAGTATCCTTATAGGAGAATGTCTCTTTGTTCTGGACGATTTTCAGTTTGTTGTCCTGGGTACATGCGTAATACTGACTGTTGAATGTCATGATTTTAGTGAACACATAGCTTGCCACCTTCACCCAGCTCTTGGCATCCAGCAGGTTGTCTTTCATCAGGCCTTTGTACACCCCGCTTGGTGTAGCTGCATAGATAGTTCCATTGTCTATCATCATGCTGTTTACCTTTTGGCCAAAGTCGTAATAGTTGGCAAATACCTTACGCTTGGTGTCCAGCACCACGATACCTGAATTGGTGGAGATATAGATATTTTCGTTCTGGACATAGAGGTCATTCAGCGTTTTGTCTGGCAATGCTTTCCCTTTCAGTTCAGGCATATTGTACACATTACCCTTGGCATCCAACAGGTCAATATTACCATTACTATAGAGCAATACGATTTGCTTGGTAGCATCACAGCACACCATATTGATGATATGGTTGTCGCTCAGCACATTTGTCTTGTCGTAAGTCTCTACATGAGTATCTTCCGGGTCATAACTATACAGACCATTATCACTCAGCACATAGACTATTTTGTTGAGGACTGCCACCTTGGTTGCATGATGGTAGGCAGCATAGATGGTCCAGTCGCCGTAAGCAGCCTTGGCTGATGTTGGGTATGCAAACTGAATGATGCTCAGCAGACTTGTGAATGCTAAAAGTTTTAAAGTTCTCACCATATCATTTATCTTTTACGATTACTAATTCTTTTCCTTTTTTCCTGTTCGTGAAACAAGAAGTCACACAACTGGCTGACAGCTCTGGCACGATGGCTGATGGTGTTTTTGATGTCGCCACCCAACTGTGCAAAAGTGTCGGTATATCCCTCTGGTATGAACACAGGGTCATATCCGAATCCTGCTTCTCCACGCTTCTCTTCTGCAATCCTTCCCTTCACAATTCCTTCGAATGAATAGGTCTGACCTTTATAGATCAGAGCGATGGAAGTGCGGAACTGAGCCTTCCTGTTCTCTTTCCCCTGAAGGTTGGTCAGCAGTTTCTGAATATTTGCATTGTCATCATGTCCTGCTCCACCTGCATAGCGTGCAGTACGTACTCCTGGTTCTCCATTCAGGGCTTCACACTCCAGACCTGTATCATCTGCAAAGCAGTCGAAACCATAGTATTTCTTTACATACTGCGCCTTCTGCAATGCATTTCCTTCCAGGGTGTCCGATGTCTCAGGCAGTTCAACTTTGCAGTTGATATCTTCCAGGCTACGGATTTCAAACTTCTCACCGATGATGGTTCTTACTTCCTCCAACTTATGTGAATTGTTGGTGGCAAAGACAAGTATCGGCTTCTGATTCTTCAGTTTTGCTTTCATGATGCTGAATCCTTCTCCATATACACTTTCTACATTGGCAACAGACACAAAGGCGTATGGGTCTACCCGCTTGATGGCTCGCATGATGATGGAAGAGTATCTGCGGCTGCAGATACACACCAGCACCTTGCGTTCTGAGTGGGTGTACCATCCGTTTCCATCCAGTACTGTCACACCAAATCCTGCATTTGAGATGGCATCTGCTATTCTGGCATAGTTGCGCGAGAATATCTTGAACTCTACTGCCTGCTTCGTCCTGTTGAGGGCATAGTCGAGGGTCACTCCTGCAATGATGAAGGTGGTGAAACCAAAGACAATCATCTGCCAGGCTACATCTGAACCATACGAGTGCTCATACACAAAGTAACTGGAGGAGATGATAACACAGTCGCAGAGCATGATACCTTGTCCGATGGAGATGTCTTTGTACTTATTGACAATGGCTGCGATGATATCTGTACCACCTGTACTACCATTGTGTGAGAAGCAGACAGACAATCCTATGCCTTCAAGCACAGCCCCAAGCACTACAGCCATGAAGGTCTGGTCCTTCACCAGACGAGGCAGGGCACCTGTCACAGGGTCTTCCACTAAGCGTTGTATGGCCCACATGTAGAATGTGAGGAACAATACGCCATAGATGGTTTTCAGGCAGAATTTCCAACCCAGTATCTTGATGGCAGCAACAAGCAGAAAGGCATTAATGACCAGATATGACACCTGTACTTCAATCGTACCTGTGGCATAGAATATCAGTGATGATATACCTGTCACACCACCTGATGTAATCTTGTAAGGTATCATGAATAGGGTGACACCTGTACCATAGATAATCAGTCCGATAGTGATGTAGACATACACCGATATCTCTTCCCAGATTATTTCAGCCTTACGTCTCATTGTGCTGGTTTCAGTACTACATTGATCATCTTACCTGGTACCACGATTACCTTCACCACATTGAAGCCTGCCATCCATTTCTGTGACTGAGGCTCCTGCAATGCTGCATCAATAATGGTCTGCTGCTCCGTACCCACAGGGAATTCCATTGGGAAACGTGCCTTACCATTGAAAGCTACCATCATCTTCATGTTGTCTTCCTTCAGATACTCTTCATTGAATGCAGGCCAAGGTGCATCACACACGGTTGTGGTGTGTCCCAGCATCTCCCACAGTTCTTCTGCGAGGTGAGGACAGAATGGTGCAATCAGCACAGCCAAAGCTTCTTTAACTGCCTTACTGTCGCTCTTTATCTTGGTCAATTCGTTCAGACAGATCATGAAGGCAGCAATGCTGGTGTTGTATGAGAACTGCTCAATATCGCCAGTCACCTTCTTGATGAGGGTGTGCAATGCCTTCAGTTCCTGAGCTGTTGGTTTTGCATCCTTGGTTTCTGCAGTCATGTAGTTCCAGAACTTCTTCAGGAATCGGTGGCAGCCATCAATGCCATTGGTGTCCCAAGGCTTGCTCTGCTCCACTGGACCAAGGAACATCTCATAGAGACGAAGGGTATCAGCACCGAACTTCTCTACAATCATATCTGGGTTGACCACATTGAACATTGACTTCGACATCTTCTCTACAGCCCATCCACAGATGTATTTACCTTCATCATTCAGGATGAACTCTGCATCATTGTATTCTGGGCGCCAAGCCTTGAAGGCCTCTACATCCAGCACATCAGCTGCCACGATGTTCACATCCACATGGATAGGAGTCACCTCATAGCCATCTTTCTTGTCCAGGCTGACGAAGGTGTTGGTGTCCTTGATGCGATATACAAAGTTACTGCGACCTTGAATCATACCTTGGTTAATCAGTTTCTGGAATGGTTCTTCCTTCACACTGATGCCCAGGTCATACAGGAACTTGTTCCAGAATCGGCTATAAATCAGGTGACCAGTAGCATGTTCGCTTCCACCTACATAGAGGTCCACATTCTGCCAGTATTCTGCAGCTTGCTTCGAGAGCAGAGCCTCATTGTTATGAGGGTCCATATAGCGCAGGTAGTAGGCTGATGAGCCTGCAAATCCTGGCATGGTATAGAGTTCTATAGGGAATATGCTTTGATTGTCTATCTTGCTATTCTCCACAATCTGCTTGTTCTTCTCGTCCCAAGCCCATGTGGTGGCATTGCCCAATGGAGGTTCACCCGTCTCTGTAGGCAGGAACTTATCTACTTCAGGCAGTTGGATAGGCAGACACTCCTCAGGTATCATCTGTGGGATGCCGTTCTTGTAGTACACTGGGAATGGCTCACCCCAATATCTCTGACGGCTGAAGATGGCATCTCTCAAGCGATAGTTCACCTTCACACGTCCCAGCTTCTCCTCCTCCACAAATTTCTTGGTGGCTGCAATAGCCTCTTTCACTGTCAGTCCATTCAGGCTGAAGTTCTTGTAGGCTGTCTTTCCAGCCATTGGTGAGTTCATCACGATACCTTCCTTGGCATCATAGCTCTCCTCACTGATGTCAGCACCCTCAATCAATGGGATGATAGGCAGGTCGAAATGCTTGGCAAAGGCATAGTCACGACTGTCATGAGCAGGTACTGCCATGATGGCACCTGTACCATAGCCTGCCAACACATATTCAGCCACATAGATTGGGCATTTGTCACCTGTGATAGGGTTGATGCCGTATGCACCTGAGAACACACCAGTCACAGTATGGTCAATCATACGCTCACGCTCTGTTCTGCCCTTCACATACTTGATATAGTCATCCACAGCCTTACGCTGCTCTGGAGTTGTCACTTTGTCAACTAATTCACTCTCAGGAGCCAGTACAAAGAAGGTCACACCAAACATGGTATCTGCACGGGTGGTGAAGATAGTGAACTCCACATCGCTGTCAGCAACCTTGATTTGAACTTCTGCACCTTCACTTCTTCCTATCCAGTTCCTTTGGGTTTCCTTGATACTTTCACTCCAGTTGATGGTGTCAAGTCCATCCAACAGCCTCTGAGCGTATGCAGAAACACGCAGACACCACTGACGCATCTTCTTCTGCTCTACAGGGAATCCACCTCTCACACTCACACCATCCACTACTTCATCATTCGCCAAGACAGTTCCCAATCCTGGGCACCAATTGACTGCTGTCTCAGCCATGAAAGCAATTCTGTAGTTCATCAGGGTGTCACTCTTCTGCTTCTCATCCATTGCCTTCCATTCCTCAGCAGTGAAGGTCAGTTCCTCACTCTGAGCCACATCAAGACCCTCTGTGCCCTTCTCCTCAAAATGCTTGATGAGTGAGTCTATAGGTTGAGCCGACTGGCATTTGTTGCAGTAGAAGCTATTAAACATCTTCTGGAAAGCCCATTGAGTCCAGTGGTAGTAGCCAGGATCACAAGTGCGAACCTCACGTTCCCAGTCAAAGCAGAAGCCGATTTTATCCAGCTGCTCACGATAACGGTTGATATTCTGGAAAGTAGTCACTTCTGGGTGCTGACCAGTCTGTATGGCATACTGCTCTGCAGGCAGTCCATAGGCATCATAGCCCATAGGGTTCAGCACATTGAATCCCTGCAGACGCTTGTAGCGAGCATAAATATCACTTGCAATATATCCTAATGGGTGCCCCACATGTAGTCCCGCACCACTTGGGTAAGGAAACATGTTCAGCACATAAAACTTTTTCTTGTTACTGTCCTCAGCCACCTGATAGGTCTTCTGTTCCACCCATCGCTGCTGCCACTTCTGTTCAATCTCTCTGAAGTTGTATTCCATCGTTCTTTTACTATTAGACAATTGACTATTTACAATTAGCGTGCAAAGGTACGAAATATTTACCATTTAACCATTTACTATTTACTATTTTTAGCAGAATGACAAGAAAAAGGATGCTTACGCATCCCTTTTTGCAATTGATAACCCCTCTCCCCCTCGGGGGAGATGTCCAAAGGACAGAGAGGGGCCACCCTTCTAGTTCTGATCTACACCACCGCCACCACCTGGAGGAGTAGTGCCACCACCGTTGTTGTCACCACCGCCTGTATTTCCACCGGTATTGGTGCCACCATTGTCATTTCCATCGCCTTGAGAAGTGTTAGTGCCCTCACCACCTTCATTTTCAGGGTCTTCCACCTCACCGCTGTCAGCAGAATTGACTCTCTTCACAATTTTGCCTGTGCGGTCATAACAGGTAATCTCGATGCTGGTGCGTGCCAGTTCATCCTTCAAAGTGACAGAAGGGGTGAATACAATGCGACGAGTCTTGATGAGATTGCTCTTCACATCATTAACATCAGCTACTGCCTTACTGCGTACTGTGAAGCGCATAGTGCCAAGTCCTGGAACAGGAACACTATGGCCTTCAGTGGCCCATGCCATGATCACTTCGCCTGCTGCATCCCAAGCTGCTTTCAACACTGCCTCAGACATACTCGTATGAGCAGCCGCTTCCTTCAAAACCTTCTCGACCTTGAGCGAACTGTAGAGTTCTGGAGTCATCACATAGTAATAACCAGGGGTCTTACCTACTTTGAGATTCTGTTCCCTCGCATTAATCTTAATTGCCATAAGCTAAAAACTTTTTAAATCATTAAACAATCTTTTTTGTCTCCCTCTAGGATTTCTCTCCACTACCCTTAAGGGTTTCAATTGTTACACCTAAGGGTATCACGTGCTACCCCTAAGGGTTTCAACACCCACCCCTTTGGGTGCAGATTCTGTCCCTTTGTTTGACGCTACAAAGTTACAAAAAATATTTCAATTATGCAAATATTTTATCAACAAATTTTGCTAAAAATGAAGAATAATTTCAAAAAGTCAATATTAACTTAATTATTTTTTGAAAAAATATAGAAAAACATTTGGTTATTTCAATCTTTTTTTGTACCTTTGTACCGTTAAAAATTGATGTATTCAATACAAACACATATATAAATTTATAATATGAAAATCAATAAAGAAATTAAAGTATCTAGTAACAAAATTAAGACTTCTGTTAATAATAATTATAGAGAAGCTCTTGCTTTTACTGTTTTGATTTACAAATTGAATCCAAACACCATCTTTAAGATTACTCGTAAAGAGTTGTGCGAGAAATTGCACATGGACAGCCGGAAAATCAATAGACTACTCTATGCTGCTCAAGATTTTGGTTTAATTCAATACGATGAGAAGACGCACAGAATGCAACGCCTCAAGCTATCAAGTAGCAGGAATAATTTTACGTTAGATCCTAACAAACTGACGAGTTTCACAGCTTGTGAACATTGGATTATAAAATGTATCCTGATGGAAGCGTTCGATTTCACTAAATATGTGTACTATTTACTCAAGTTCAGATACAATCCATTTCTAAAAGGGAAAAGGTCAAAAGTTCACGAACTACATAAGCAGGCCAAAAAGATTCTGAAATATAGCAGTTTTATCAACTATAACTATTTTGGACATTCCTATGCATGGATGGCAAAGAAAGTAGGAGTATCAAAAAGCACCATTCGCACCATTATCCGCCAAATGATTGAAGAAGGACTAGTGATT
>Ga0265299_10004863_pt1 | contig 12589 bp, 5 predicted proteins | sample AusTroGonzalo_MG_4_FD_193485 | JGI IMG/M metagenome (GOLD analysis project Ga0265299, IMG submission 193485) | Bovine rumen microbial communities from tropical cattle in Woodstock, Queensland, Australia - Gonzalo_02 | ecosystem: Host-associated > Mammals > Digestive system > Stomach > Rumen ...
AACCCTGCAGCACGGGCAGATAGGCCCGGGGGTCGTAGCCGTAGGTCTTTTCGAACACCTGAACCATGTCGTCGGTCCAGTTCTGGCCACCGGTCTCGTAGCTGTCTTCCACCACCACCTTCCAGGTTTTGCGGTCTTCGGCCGGAATGCGCCGCAGGAGTTCGCCCACGAAGGCGTCGTAATGCTCGGCAATATAGCGCTGGCTCATCTTGTCCACCTCCAGGCCCGTACCTTCCGGAACCGCCGGAGAGTTCTGCACCCCGGTGCTTTCCATGTAACTGGTGAGCACGGTCCACTTGCCGTCCGGTACCTGCCAGCGCAGCTTCCCGTCCTGCAGACAGTCCGTGATATCACGCTGGAAAACGGGGTCCACACAATAGCGGAAATTCACATATTCCGGGTGCTCCCACATATAGCAGTCCCACAGGGGAAGCGGCTCCTGGAACATCTTGGCCAAGCTCTTTTCGGCATAATGGGGCATATAGCCCAACTGGGACAGCGTCACGGTGAAGGTGCCGTCGGAGGGGTCTTCCATGCGCAGTTCATAGGTGCCGGGCAGGCCTTCCGGGAAACTTTCCACCCAGGGCGCCAGGGGCTTGAAGCCCACATTCAGGCCCATATTGTGCCGATCATAAGTGAAAACGGCAATCTCTTTGCCGTCACGCAGCAGGGTGGCAGGCGTCCACTGCGGGCCGTCGCTTTCCAGGATGAAACTGTGCACCGGAAAGGAGGCCTGCATCTTCAGGACAGCCGGGACACCCTTGCGGGTTTTCAGCGTCCAGCTGCGGGAAGCGCCCTCCGGCGTGCGATAGGCCTGGATATCGATGATCCGGTCCTGCGGTACTGGCGGGAGTTGCAGCAGTTGTACGGTCCCGTTGCCTTCCACATCCTGGAAATGGCCTTCCACATACTTCATGCTCTGCTCCGGCTTTATCCAGGGCCCGCCGGACTGGCTCCAACCCGCGCAATTGAACATGCCGATCTCGATGCCCAGTTCCCCGGCTGTTTTGAGGGCCTGGTGCGTGATGTCCCACCATTCGTCGGAAAACAGCTTGACGGGGCCATCGGCATCGCCTTCACGCTGGTTGCCGATGAACGCCTTGTTGATGCCCACGCGTTTCATGGCCTCCAGGTCTTTCACCACGCCTTCCTTGGAGATGTGGTTGTCCAGCCAGTACCAGTAAACGGCGGTCTGCACCGAATCCGGCGGCGTACGGAATCCCTTTTCCAGGGCGTCCCAGTAGCTGTTTTGACAGCTGGCGGCCAACAGAGCGGCGCAAAGCAGGAAGAATAGTTTTTTCATGATCGATGCTTTATCGGCTCACCTTCAAAAGGCGCACGCCGTGGGAAGGGATGATATAGGTGGCCTCCGTGGGGATGTCCTGCTGGCGCCACAGGTCGCGCACCATTTCGGGTTCCAGGCCGATTTTGCCCAGTGCGCCCTTCAGGTAGGTGGGCACCGCCACATCGTTCAGGTTGAAGATGCCCACAGCCAGGCTGCCGTCGGCCAGTTCCCGGCTCCAGATCTGTACGCCGTCTTCGTCCACATCCCGGTGGGCCTGTTGGCCCAGGATGTCCTGGTTCACCGCATTCACCTCGTTGTTGCACAGGAGGTTGAAGGTGAAATCATCTATCTGGTCAAGCGGGCAGCCGATGAGCAGGTTGGCCGCCTGCAGGGCCCAGAGGCTGATGTGGGTGTACTGCTCGTCGGGCGTGAGGCGGCTGTCGCGCAGATTGTTGCTCCAGCCCACCTTGCCCACCACCAGCATATCCGGATCGTTCCAATGGCCGGGACCGGCATAGGGATACAGTTCCAGCTGGTTACTGAAACCGATACCCGACATGGATTCCCAGGAGTCGGTGATGTCCCCCGTCGTGCGCCAGGAGTTGGCGTCCACAAAGGCGCCCCACTCCCACACATCGGCCATCCCATACTGGCACAGGGAGTAGAAGATATCCCTCGGCTGCTCCCGCAGGTACTGCTGCATCTTCATATACGGGCGCATATAGGCGGCCGTAGAGTGATCCTTGCTGGGATTGAACACCTTGGAATAGCCGCACCAGTCGTATTTCAAATAGTCCACGCCCCACTCGTTCCAGGTTTCGGCATCCTGCTGTTCGTGGTCCAGCGAACCCAGGTGGCCACCGCAGGTATAGTCCCCGGGGCTGGAATAGATGCCCAGCTTGAGGCCGTTCTCATGCAGCCAGTCGCCCAGGGCTTTCATGTCCGGGAACTTTTCGTTGGCCACGATGCGGCCGTCCGGAGCACGCTCTTCGGCCTCCCAGGCATCGTCGATGTTCATGTAGCAGTAGCCATAATCGGCCAGGCCCCGGTTGATGAGGGCGGCGGCCGATGCCATCACTTTTTCCTGCGACACGCTCAGACCCCAGCAGTTCCAACTGTTCCAGCCCATGGGCGGCGTCAGGCCGATCTGCGGCCCCACCTTCAAGGTAAAACAGGCCGATGTGCTGCCCTTGTCGTTGGTGGCCGTAAACACCAGCGGATAATCCCCTTCCACAGCGCAGCTGCCGCTGAGCACGCCCTTGTCCGGATCCAGCACAACGCCTTCCGGAAGCCCTTCCACGGCGTATTTCATGGGTTTTTCACCCGAGAATGCCAGGCGGAATATCACCGGAGAGCCCGGACGGACGCCGAACACCAGCGGACCGTTGTAACGCGGGGTGGCCGGTGCAGGCGGGGTGAGGATATAGGGCGTGCACATTTCCACACCCAACACATCTTCGTAACGGGGATCCCGGTAGGTGACGGCCAGACGCTTCTGCGGTGCCAGAGGACAGGAGAATTCCTTTTCCTTCCGGGCCGCTACACTGACCTTCTTCACCGTGGTGGACTCTACCTCGCCGGAAAGGACATCGGCCGTAGTGAATTGCAGCGTGCCCGACGTTTTGACCTCTGAAGACAGCACCACCTTGAACCCGCCTTCTTCCTTGGTGATGGAGAGATGTGCGAAATCCCTCAGCTCCGGTTTAGCCACCTTCACATTTCCCTTATAGAAGCCACCGGGGTCGCCGCCGTTGTACACCCGCACGGCTATCACGTTATCACCATCCCAATTCACCCATTGGGCGTCTGCAATGTATCGCCGGGGAGTGGTCCATTCTCCGGCAAAACCACCCTTGTCGCCCGGGAAAGAGCCGGTCTTTCCCACAAGATGGCCGTTGATCCAGGTCTGGTCGGAATCGTCGATGGGGCCCAGGTCCAGCATGATGTCCGGCACCACGCCCTTTTTAAGCGAAGAAGGAATCACCACGTGCAGGCGGTACCAGCCAATGCCGTTGGCATTCTCCACGCCCTGCTGGTTCCAGTCCTTGTCCAGGGTGAGGACCGGCCAGGCGCTGTCGTTAAAGTCCTTGGCATTCCAAGCCGGGTTGTCTCCTTTTTGGAATCGGCCGCTTTCAATTTTTACCTCTTGTGCCTGGGCCCATAAAGCCACGAGCATCAGGCTCAGCATCATTGTCAGTCTTTTCATGGTACTTATCGTGGTTTATTCGTGATACAACATGGAGGCCGGCAGGTTTTCCACGGAAATTCCCGGGCCTTTGAGCCCCACTTCGATGGATTCTTCGGCGAAATTATCCCAGAAACCAATCTCCAGGCGATGGAAACCGGCATCCAGGGTAACCCAGATTTCCTCATATCCGCCGCCGTCGCGATCCAGATTCAGCAAGGGCTTGTCGTCCAGCAGCAGGCGGGAACCGTCGTCGGAGCGGAGGGAAAGCTTATAGAGGCCGTCGCGTTCCAGCTTCATCAATCCTTTGAAAATGAGGCCGAAATGGTCTTCCCTCTCCTTGAGCGTTGCGGTAATGACCGGCGTGATACCGGCCGATGTTTCCGGAGCGGAGAGGAAACCATCTACGCTCATATATCCGCCTTCCCGGTAGCTGTAACGCAGGCCGGGACCGGCAGGCTTAGCATCCTTTACGGCCGGGAAATAGGTGCCGCCCTGCATTTTCAGGACATCGTGCACCGGCCAGCTAAGCGCTTTCTTAAGCGTGTAGGTGCCCCATGCGCGGATATCGGCCACCGAGGCTCCAAAGAACACCCGGTAAGTGCCGGCAGCGGCTTCCCAGGCCGATGCGGCCTCGCTGAAGGAGGCCAGGGAGTAATTGTCTACCTTCATGGTAAGCACCTGGCTTTCACCGGGCTGCAGCAGCTTAGTCTTGGCAAAGGCTTTGAGCTCGCGGGCGGGCTTCTCCAAGCCGCCGGAGGGTGCGGTCACATAAAGCTGAACCACTTCCTTCCCCGGCACGGAGCCCGTGTTGGTCACCGTGACGGAGGCGGTAAAACCATCGGCCCCGGCCTTCACCACCGGCTTGGAATAGTCAAAATAGGTATAGCTGAGTCCATAGCCGAACGGATAGGAAACATCCATGCCCACGGTCTGGTAATAGCGGTAACCCACCCAGATATCCTCCGAATAGTAGGTGAAGTCCACGTTCTCCTTCTTGTGGTAGGTGCCAAAAGGGTCGTAATCGAACGGGAAATCGGCCGAAGAAGGAATATCCAGGTAATGGTTGGGGAAGGTCATGGGCAGTTTGCCGGAAGGGTTCACTTTGCCGGTGAGGACATCGGCTATGGCATTGGCGCCTTCCTGGCCCGGCGACCAGGGCAGCACGATAGCATCGGCCAGGTGCTTCCAGGACGCGGTTTCGATGACCCCGCCGATATTGAGCACCACCACCACCCGCTTGCCCCTGGGATGATAGGCATTATACAGGTTGACCAGCAGTTCCTTTTCCGTGGCGGAGAGTTCGAAGTCCTCTTCCAGGCGGCGGTCCTTTCCCTCGCCGGCCTGTCGGCCGAACACCACCACGGCCACATCGTTCACCGAAGCCTGGTATTGGATGGCCGTTGCGGTGAGGAACGGCTCCTCGCGGTGTTCGCGGTCTTCCTCAAATTCCATGTCAAAACGCAGCTGGAGCGCCTTCTCTTCCGCTTCATAATAACGTTTCAGGCGCTGGTCCAGGGAGAAGCCGGCCGCCTCCAGGGCCTGCACCATATTCACCACATAGGGTTTGTTCACTTCGCCGGAACCCGTTCCGCCCGCGATAAAATCCTCGCTGGTGACGCCATACAGGGCCACCCGTTCCGTCCCTTTCAGCGGCAGCGTCCGGCACTGGTTTTTCAGCAGCACGATGGACTCCCCCGCCGCTTCCCGGGCCATCCGGGCGTGTTCCTCCAGATTGGGATGACGGGAGAAAGCATACTGGCGGAAATGCGGGGTTTTCACCACATATTCCAGGATGCGGCGCACATTGCGGTCTATCTCTTCCATGGACAGACGGCCGTCGCGGACGCCTTCCAGGATGCGCTGGATTTCCACGGGGTCGCCCGGATCCATCAGGTCGTTGCCCGCCTTGGCCGATTGAACCGTGTTATCCTTCACGCCCCAGTCCGTAATCACAATGCCCTGGAAACCCCATTCGTCGCGGAGGACAGTGGACAATAGGTCGTAATCCTGCTGGGTGTAGTTCCCGTTCAGCTTATTGTAAGAGCTCATCACGGTCCAGGGATTTCCCTCCTTCACGGCAATCTCGAAGTTCTTGAGATAGATTTCCCTTAAAGCCCGGCGGGTGACCAGGGCATCGTTCTCCACGCGGTTGGTTTCCTGATTGTTGGCCGCATAATGCTTGATGGAAGTGCCCACGCCGTTACTTTGAATGCCCCGGACATAGGCAGCCGCTATCTTGCCGCTAAGCAGCGGGTCCTCCGAGAAATACTCGAAGTTGCGGCCGCAAAGCGGATTGCGGTGGATGTTCATACCCGGTGCCAGCAATACGTCTACACCATATTCCAGCACTTCATTGCCCAGAACGGCGGTGGTGCGTTCCACCAGGTCTGTGTCCCAGGAACTGGCCAGCAGCGTACCCACCGGGAAGCCCGTGGCCACTGTGTGGGCCGGATCCCGGTTGGGGTCGATGCGCACGCCGGCCGGGCCATCGGAAAAGATGGTCTGGGGAATGCCCAGACGGGGAATGGCCCGGGTTCCACCTGCCATACCGGGCACCAGGTTATCGGAACTGGTGCCCACAAGGAGGGCCGCTTTTTCCTCCAGGGTCATGGCCGCCAGCACTTCGTCGATGTTGTTTTCCTGCAAACGGGGCTGCGCGACGGCCGCCAGGCCGGCCAGCATACCGGCCACTACCAGAAGCGTAAAACGTAATCTATTCATTATCAATGCTTTGTAGAAAAACGATTAGGCAGCTCAGGCTAATCAATTATCTATAACAATCTGTAAACCAATACATTACCTCCACGGCTACTGATAGAACAGCCGTACTGCAGGGATGGGAGCATACTCTGTAGCGCCCGGAGCCTTCCAGCCCCAGGAGAGTGCCTGCCCTTCGTAATCCTCGAAGAAGAGCAGTTTGTAGGGATGCAGGCCTTTTTCCAGCGGAATCTGGCCCTCTACTAAGACGGGACTGTGGGAGCCGTCGTTGTTCACCACGCATACGCCGTCGATGTACAGGGCGCTGCCGTCGTCGCTGGTGGTTTCGAACCACCAGATGCCGTCTTCGGGGATGTCCAGATAGCCGGAGAAGCAGTAGGCGAAATGGTCTTCGTCGGGTGCTCCGGCAATGGAAGGTTCCCGCATTATACCGGTTTCTTCGGCCGGATCTCCTTCAATCTGGCCGATAAGCACGAAGTTGGCGGTATGGTAGGTGTAACGGCAACCGGGCTTCATCCCCGTGCGGCTGGCGGCTGCGTGGAAAAGCAGCTTGTGGGCCGTGCGGCTCACCACCGGGGAAGGTGGCATGCCCTCCTGGAAAGCCCGCGCTTTAATGGTGCAGGATTCCGTGATGGTGACAGGACCGGTGTACAGGGGGCTTTCCTCCGTGGGTTCGCTGCCGTCCAGGGTATAATGGATGGCGGCGCCTTCCGTGCGGGAATGCATGTGCACCTGGGTCTGTTCCGGGAACAGCATCAGGTTGCCCTCGATGGCCGGCGGGCACACCAGGGCCTCGTGCGTGAGGGAGTACGGAGCAGGCAGGCCGTCACGTTCGTGACAAGGCTGGGCCGATAACTTGAACGACAGCTCTCCCCCGGCCATGATCTGCTCATAGGTGAGGAAATGCTGCTGCAGGGGTTCTCCGTTGAGGGTAACGCTGGCGATATACGGCCGGGAAGGATGATCGGCCTTAATCACCAGGCTCTTGCCGTTGCCCAGCTGGATTACGGCTTCTTCGAAGAGCGGGGCTGCCAGCTGGTACTCGCCGGTGCCGGGGCAGGCCGGATAGAGGCCCAGGGCGGCCAGGACATACCAGGCGCTCATCTGGCCGCAGTCCTCGTTGCCGCAAATGCCGTCCGGCGCCGTGCTATACATCGTGGTGAGGATGGCCCGGACCGTCTCCTGCGTACGGGAAGGGGCGCCCACCCAGTTGAACAGCCAGGCCATGTTGTGGCTGGGTTCATTGCCGTGGGCATACTGGCCCAATACGCCACCGATGCCTGCATCCAGAATTGCCTGGCCTTCCGGCGTATAGGTAAACAGGGAATCCAGGGCGCTGTACAAGGCATCCCGACCACCCATCAGAGCTTGGAGGCCCGCCATGTCGTGCGGGACAAAGAAGCGGTAGTGCCAGGGCGTGGCTTCTGTATAGTCGCGGGAACCTGTGAGCTGATAGAACGGCTCCGTCCAGTTGCCGTCGGTCTTTTTCCCGCGGAAGAAACCGGTGGTGGGGTCGTACAGAGCCCGGTAGCGGAGGGAACGGGCATCGTATTCAGCCGCCAGATCGGCCTTGCCGAGGGACTCTGCCATGCGGGCTATGCACCAGTCGTCGTAGGCGAATTCCAGCGTCTGGGAGACGGTTTCCACCTTCAGATCGGCCGGAATGAAGCCGTAGGCGTTGTACAGCTCCGAAGCATTGGCGTTGTTCTTATTGGAAGACACCACCATGGCTTCCAGGGCTTTCTCGCCGTCGAAGCCACGGATGCCGCGAAGCCAGGCATCGGCAATCACCGAAACGCTGTGGTAGCCGATCATACAGCCGGTTTCGTCGCTGGCAAGGGGCCAGATGGGCAGTTCGCCGGTGCAATCGTACTGATCCAGCATACTGTTCACCATATCGTTCACCAGGGCCGGATCCATAATGGTTTGCAAAGGATTCCAGGTGCGGAAAGTGTCCCAGATGGACAGCGTGGAATAGAAATGATGTCCCTGGGGGAGCTGCCGGTTCCGGGCCAGATGGTCACGGTAGCGGCCGTCGGTATCGTCGATCCGGTTGGGGGTGAGGTAGGTGTGGTAGTAGTTGGTGTAGAAGACATCGGCCGGACCGCCTTTTACCCGGATGCGGCCCAAAGCCTGCGCCCAGGCTTCCTGCGCCCTGGCATAAATGTCGTCGAAGCTGGCACCGGATGTTTCGGCCAGGCGGTTGCCGCGGGCGCCTTCCACAGAAACACCGGAAATGCCCGCATAGAGCGTAAGCTCCTGCAGGTCATCGGCAAAAATGAAAGTAAGTTCGCCGGGTTTAGTCTCTTCGGCCGATAGAATAGGTGCCGAGAAAACGGCCGAGAAATAGGTGTCGCGCCCATGGGCCCAGCCGGTGACACGGCGTGAAGCCGTCACTTCCTCCCCTTCCAGGCCGATCACAATGTCCGATGCACTGCACCAGCCGCCCACGCAGTGGCGGGCATCGATGCGCACCATGCGCTGTCCCGGGCCGCTGAAGGTATAGCGGTGCACGCCGGCACGCTCCGTGGCAGTTAGTTCGGCCGTGATGCCTTTTTCCGGGAAGGTCACTTTATAGTAACCGGGACGGGCACTTTCGTTTTCGTGTTCCAGCAGCAGGGGGACCACTTTGCCTATACCGGGCGTAACCAGAAAGTCACCCAGGTCCGGACAACCGGTACCGGACAGGTGATTGTGGCTGAAACCCAGGATGAAATTATGGCTGTAATGATAGCCGGAGGCGCAGTCGTTATCCGTATCCGGACTCAACTGGACCATACCGTACGGCAACGTGGCTCCAGGGTAGGTATTGCCGGCAAAATCGGTCCCGTTGAAGACGTTCACATAATCGGCGGGCTCCCGCACACCCGTACAGGCGGCGAGAGCCAGCGAAACAGCCAGTATGAAGGGCCTATTCATAGAAGAGCATGCTAGGTGGCAGATTCTCATAACAGATTCCTTCGCCGTCGATGCCTATTTGCATATCTTCCCCGCCATAGTTCTCCCAATACTGCACCTCCAAGCGGTGATAGCCTTCCCCTAACTGGAACCAGGCCTCCCGGAAGCCGCCGCCGTCGCGATCCACATCCCAAAGGAGCTGGCCGTCCAGCCAAAGCTTGGCACCGTCGTCGCAGGCCATGGAAAGGGCATAGAGGCCTCCCTTTTCAATCTTCATCAGGCCCTTGAATACAATGCCGAAGTGGTCTTCGCGCTGCTTGACTCCCTCCGTTCCAAAGATGGGCGTGATGCCGCTCTTCTTCACGGGCGTTGCCAGAACGTCCTTGCAGCTCTTGAAATCTCCCTCATTGTAGGTGTAGCGCAGGCCCTGGCCCTTAGGCGTGGCCTTTACAGATGCGAAGGTGGCCGATGCATCCGGTTTTTCGGCCTCCTTGTAATAGGTGGGGTCGAAGGGCTCGCACTTTTCGCCGTTGCCGGGAGTAAAGTCTACACCCAGGATATCGGCGATGGTGGCGGCGAACTGCTTGGTGTAGAACACACCGTTGTTGGTGGTTTCACCCAATGCAGGAACGCCATTGCCAAAGGCGATGAACCAGGTCTGGTTGGCCCCGCGGACACTGGCGCTGTGGCTGCGGAAGGCTGCGCCGTAACCGCGGCCATGGTCGCAGGTGAGGATGTAGGTGGTCTTACCCTTGTAGTAAGGATCGGACTCGCAGAACTCCACGATACGGCGGATGTAAAGGTCGGTCCAGTGGATGGCGTTAAGATAGTGGTCGTAGTGACCGCCATGGGCATATTCGTCGGTGTCGCCGAAACCCACATAGAACACCTTGGGATGTTCGGCCTTCAGGGTTTCCATGGCCATGCCGTAAGTGATGCAGTCCAGGCGTTCGCCGCCGCCGAAACCTCCATCGGCGATACCGGCATCCACGTCCTGCAGCATGCGAGCCGCATCCGTATTGGTGTAAGAGGGCTCATGGGCGCTGCTGCCCGGGAAACCGCCACGTTCGTTGTTCACGGCAAAGCGGATGCTTTCCCAGGAGGAATACATCATCACTTTCCCTTTGTAGCGGGGATCCTGATTTACCACTTCCAGCACGCTCACATTGGGGTTGGGAACGGGGTCGTTGGAATCGATCCTATCGTCGTCGGGCCAGCCGCAGAACATTTCGCTGTAGCCGGGATAGGAGAAGCTCATGGCATTGGCCACCTGCATGAGACTGTTCTTGTTCCGGTTGCCAATGAGATAGCCGTGTTCCGGCACATAGCTCCATACGAAGGGCATGAGGGCGGCGCGGCGCTCTTCGGGAGTCTCTTTCCAGTAGTCGGCTTTCAGGGCCGAAGGATTTCGGACAAAACGGGTGTCGCCCACCAGGCTTTCATCGGCCCCGGAGAAGAGCTCCTGCCAACGCAGACCATCGAAGGTAATGATTACCAGGCGGGGATCGTTATCCCCCTTGCTACAGGATACCAGCGTCACAAGCGCCAACAGCGCTGCTGTCAAAATTTTTTTCATAGGTTATCAGTACTTGAATTATGTTTCCAGTGTTTCAGGCGTGATTCAAATATAACATATTTGATTGAGAAAAAACAGGGATTGAGCAAAACCTAAAGTGGGATTGTCAGAAATCAAAGTTTATTTTGGTAGCTTACTCATAGAACAGCATGGAAGCCGGGAGGTTGGTGACGTCGATATCCTGCCCCTTCAGGCCCAGGTCTAACCAATCCCCGCCATAAGTTTCGAAGTACTGAACCTCAAGGCGGTGATAACCGGCGCCCAGTTCAACCCATATCTCTTTGCTGCCGCCTCCGGGACGGTCCAGATCCCACAGCAATTCTCCGTCCAGCCAAATCTTGGAGCCGTCGTCCGAATCCACCGTAAAGAAATACACGCCCTCCTTCTCAATCTTCATCAGGCCTTTGAACACAATGCCAAAATGGTCTTCGCGCTGCTTGACAGCTTCCGTTCCAAAAACAGGAGCTATACCAGTCTTTTTAACAGGTGCGGCCAGGACTTCCTTACAACTCATGAAGTCTCCCTCATTGTAAAAATAGCGGAGACCCTGCCCTCTAGGAGTGGCTTGCACCGCCGGGAAAACGGCCGATCCCGCAGGATGGAAATCCTCTTCCCTGCGGTAGGTGGGGTCGAAGGGAGCACATTTTTCGCCATTGCCGGGAGTGAAGTCCACGCCCAGGATATCGGCGATGGTAGCAGCGAGCTGTTTGGTGTAGAAAATGCCGTTATCGGCCGTTTCTCCCTTTACCGGCACGCCTTTGCCGAAAGCCATGAACCAAGTGTCTTTGGCTCCACGGATATGGTCGCCATGATGGCGGAAAGCCGCGCCATTGCCCCGTCCATGGTCGCAGGTGAGCAGATAGGTGGTTTTTCCCTTGTAGAAAGGATCTGATTCACAATACTCTACAATGCGGCGGATGTACAGGTCCGTCCAGTGCGCTGCTTCCAGATAGAGGTCGTATCGGCCCTTATGAGCATAGGAATCCGTATCGCCGAAACCTACATAGAACACTTTGGGATGCTGGGCCTTCAAGGTTTCCAGGGCCATGCCGAAGGTAACGCAATCCAGGCGTTCTGTGGGGCCGATACCGCCATCGGCAATGCCGGCATCTATGTCCTGCATCATGCGGGCCACCTCGCTGTTGGTATAGGAAGGCTCATGTCCGGCGCTGCCGGGGAAGCCGCCACGGTCGTTGTTCACGGCAAAACGGATGCTCTCCCAGGAGCTGTACATCATCACCTTCCCCTTGTAGCGCGGGTCCTGGTTCACCACCTCCAACACACTGACATTAGGGTTGGGATTGGGGTCGTTGGAATTGATCCGCTCGTTGTCGGGCCAGCCGCAGAACATCTCGCTGTAACCGGGATAGGAGAAATGCATGGCATTGGACACCTGCATCAGGCTGTTTTTGTCCCGGTTGCCGATCAAATAACCGTGCTGCGGCACATAGCTCCAGATAAAGGGCATAAGGGTTTCGCGCCGCTCCTGGGGCGTTTCGCGCCAATAGGCCTGCTTCAAGGCCGATGGATTCGGGACAAAACGGGTGCTCTCCACCAGGCTTTCATCGGCCCCGGAGAAGAGTTCCTGCCAGCGCAGGCCGTCGAATGTGATGATTACCAATCGAGGATCGTCATCCCCTTTGCTGCAGGAGAGCAGCGCCGCCAGCGCCACCGCTCCAAGAATAAATAAACGCTTCATTCTTAGAAGTTTTGATAATAATCTTTCAGGGCAGCGATGTCCTTGTCCGAAAGGGCATCGGCCGTAAGGATGAATTCGTCCAGCTGGGCGGCCAGATGATCCCCGTAGGTGCCCATTCCATCCTGGCCGATGCGAAGGGAAAGTGCATCAAAAGAGACATCCCGCAACGCGGCCGGGATATCGCCCCATCCTTCCAGGCCGAAATCCTCATAGATGCGCACCTGC
>Ga0265299_10004866_pt1 | contig 12588 bp, 11 predicted proteins | sample AusTroGonzalo_MG_4_FD_193485 | JGI IMG/M metagenome (GOLD analysis project Ga0265299, IMG submission 193485) | Bovine rumen microbial communities from tropical cattle in Woodstock, Queensland, Australia - Gonzalo_02 | ecosystem: Host-associated > Mammals > Digestive system > Stomach > Rumen ...
TTCTGAAGTTTGAACGTATGTGTGCAGGAAAAATGATCTGGAAACGAGGGCGCGCGGCCTCAGCAGGCGCGGAGCTTGCGCTGCAGCTGGTTCAGCACGCGCTTGAGCTCCTCGTCCTTCAGCGAATTCGCCTCGATCTGCTTCACTGCGTGGATCACGGTGCCGTGGGAACGCCCCCCGAACGCGCGCCCGATGTCCTGGTGGGACTTCACGGTGAGCTTGCGCGAGAGGTACATGGCGATCATGCGCGGGTCCGCGATGTTCTTCGGTTTCTTGGGGCCGGTGAGGTCGTAGACCTGGAGCCCGAATTCCTCGGCGACGGCCTTCTGGATCTCCTCGATGGAGATGGTCCGGGACTCGGCCTCCTTCTCGAGCTGGTCGGAGAGGATGCGCTTGGCCGTCTCGAGGTCGATCTCCTGCTTCATCGCGGCGGCGTACATGGACAGGCTCATCAGCGCGCCCTTCAGCGGACGGATGTTCGAGGAGATGCGCTCGGCGATGAACGTGAGCACGTCGTCGCCCAGTTTGAGGCGGAGCCCCTGCTGTTCCTGCTTCAGGATCGCGAGGCGCGTCTCGAACGACGACGGGGTGATCTGCGTGGTCACGCCGGAAACGAAGCGGGAAACGAGGCGGGATTCGAGGCCGGGGATCTCGGACGGCTGCTTGTCCGAGGTCAGGATGATCTGCTTGCCGAGGCCGTAAAGGGTGTTGAACGTGTTGAAGAACTCTTCCTGCAAACTGGTCTTGTTGCCCAGCGTGTGAACGTCGTCCACCAGCAGGTAGTCCACGTTGCGGAACTCCTCGCGGAACTCGTACATGGTCTTCGTGCGGAGGGATTCCAGGAACGCGTTCAGGAATCCTTCGCAGGAGGTGTAGCGCACGCGGGCCTTCGGATTGCGGGCGAGCACGTCGTGAGCGACGGCGAGCAGCAGGTGCGTCTTGCCCATGCCCGGGCCGCCGTAGATGTACAGCGGGTTGATGGAGCCGGGATTCTGGGCTGCGGCGTTCGCCGCGGAGTAGGCGTAACGGTTCTCCTCGCCCACCACGAAATTCTCGAACGAATGTTTGCGGATGAGGCGCGCGAGCTCGGGATTGATGAGGTCGCTGTCCGTGCTGCTCACGCCCGGAGGCGGCTGGGATTCGTCGGGATAGTCGCCCGGGGCGGCGTCCTCGGGGCAGTAGCCCGACTCGAAGACGACCTGGATCCCGGCGTAGCCCGCGAAGGCGAGCGCGTCGGCCAGGAGATCGCCGAAATTGTTCTTCACCCAGGAGGCGAAGAAGTTGTCCGACGCACCCAGCACGATCTGAGCTTCATCGATGGAGATCGGCACCAGCTTCTTGAACCATTGCTTGTACGCGGTCTCGGACTTGGTTCGGATGTATCCGCAGACCGTCTTCCATACCTCGGAGGCGTTCCTTTCTCCGTTCGACATTTTGTCTTTCCTCGTTGTTCTCTTCGTATCGGTTGCAACGCTTTTCAGCGACTTGTTGACAATGCCCCGGACAGCCCTGCGAAGACCGCCGGAAACGATTCCCGGAACCGTACCGGACACAGAGCGCAAACGACGGAAAGAGAACGGCTCCGGCAGATGGCGCACCGGGTCACATTCGCTTCGTTTTGAGCTTGCGAGCTGTATCTTTCTGATTCTCAGCGGGCGGTTTGACCTTTTGAAAAAGTCAAGCCGATTTGCTGATTTTTTACGCTTTTTTTTGAAAGCCGGGGAACCTTGCAATCATCAACGACATACAAGCACTCTTGACAGGTTGTTGACAAGTTATTGACAATCGGACCGGATCCGGGGGTTTCGGAAAAGAGCGTCGCACTCTCCCCTGTCCGCCATCCGCCGTCCTTTCCGGACACGCCGCACCATGGGATCGCCGCGCGAAGAGCGCAGTGTCCCCTGAAGCGTCGTGGGGAGGGATCGTCGGAGGGTGAATCGCGAAGAACGCTACCTTTAATTTGCCACCATTTCCCCGTTTTGGCAAGTCGAAAACAGACGATTTTTCGGACTTTTCCTGTATCCTGTTGATTTTATGTTGAAAAAAAAAATTTCGGGTGCATATTATGGTATCACTTTTTTTTCGGAGCCTGGTATTATGGAGAAAAAACGTCGAATCCTCTTCCTGCTGGATCACTGCCTGACGCCCTACGAACGGATCGAGAGCTGCGGCATCCTCTGCGAGAAGGACACCATCATCGCCATCGGGGGCGAGACCGCGTTCTCGCTGGACGACCCCGGACTTGAGGTCGTGAAGCTCAAAAACGCCTACGGTCTGCCCGGATTCATTGACACCCACATTCACGGGCTCGGAGCGAACGCCGTCCCCGACCTCGCCGGGAACCCCGACCGCGACCCGGTCCAGGTCATGAGCCGTATCCTCGCCCGGCATGGCGTGACCACGTTCTTCCCGACCATCGTGTCCCAGCCGCGCGACGCCATGATCGCGCAGGTGGACGCGATGTGCAGCTCGATCCAGCGCGGCTACCAGTACGCCGAACCCCAGGCCATGCACCTCGAGGGGCCGTTCATCAACCCGCAGAAACGCGGCGACCAGGTGGCGGCGAACATCTCCCCGGTCGACCTCGGATTCGCGCGCGAGCTCTTCGAAGCCGGACACGGCCGCATCAAGGTCATGACGTTCGCGCCCGAGATGCCGAACGCCCTGAAGCTCGTCGAGCTCATGCTCGAGCACGGCGTGATCCCGTCCATGGGCCACAGCCTCGCCACCGAGTCCGAGACCCTGAAGGCCATCGACGCCGGAGCACACCGCTGCACCTACATCTTCAACGCCATGCCCTCGATCTACCACCGTTCGTCCTCCCTCACCGCCATCGCGCTCACCGACGACCGCGTGACCATCGAGATCATCGTGGACGGACTCCACCTGCATCCGACCATCGTGAACATGATCGTGCGGTGCAAGCCGGCCGACAAGATCGTGGTCATCAGCAATGCCGTGATCCTGGAGCACCTCTCCGAGGACGGCGCCGACGAACCCGAGATCATCCGCACCGGCGAAGGCGTGATCTCCGGCTCCACCATGACCCTCGACAATTCCTGGCTCCACCTGCTCAGCTACGGCAACATGAACAAGTCGCTCGCTGCCGCATGCATCTCCACCAACCCGGCCAAGGACCTCGGCCTCATCACCCGCGGCGAACTCCGCCCCGGCAAGCGCGCCGACATCACCATCCTCGACTCCAACACGAACCGCGTGCGCATGACCGTGTCCCGCGGCCGCATCATCTACGACTCCGAACAGGACTGAACCGACCTCATTCCCACCCCGCGCCATGAACAAATCCAGCATCCAGCCCTACATCCTCCTCGACACAGGCCACTGCCGCAAACTCGAACAGGTCGGCCACCTCAGAATCATCCGTCCCGCCCTCAACGCCTTCTGGCGGCCCACGCTCCCCGCGCGCGAATGGGACGCCGCAGACGCGGTCTTCGAACGCCAGAGCACCGGGGGCGGCGTGTGGACGTGGAAACACGGCCTGCGCCAGCCCGCCGAGGGCGACTGGATCGTGCGCTGGGGCGAGGTCAATTTCATGGTGAAGCCCACCCACTTCGGCCACCTCGGATTCTTCGCCGAGCAGATCGGAAACTGGGCGTGGCTGAGGGAATCCTCCGCGCTGCTCCCGCCCGAATCCGACACGCTCAACCTATTCGCCTACTCGGGCGGGGCGACCTTCGCCATGGCCCAGGGCGGCGCGAACGTCTGCCACCTCGACGCGTCGCGGGGCATCATCGACTGGGCGGGCAAGAACCAGACGCTGAACCGCGACCTGAAGGGGAAAGTGCGCTGGATCTGCGACGACGCCATGAAATTCGTCGCGCGCGAACAGCGCCGCGGCCACAAATACCGCGGGATCGTGCTCGATCCGCCGTCGTTCGGACGCGGAGCCCAGGGCCAGGTGTGGAAGATAGAATCCGACATCGCCGACCTGCTCGCCTCGGTCCGCGCCATCCTCGACACCTCCGGACGGTTCTTCATCCTCCTCACCTGCCACTCCCCGGGCTTCTCGGCGTTCTCCCTCGGCCGCATGCTCAAACAGGCATTCCCCGACTTCGCGTCCGGGGTCGAATCCGGCGAAATGCTGATCCCCGAGACCTCCGCGCCCGACCGCGCCCTCCCCGCCGGGCTCTACGCACGGCTCCGCGCCTGAACCGCCATGCCCGCAGTCCTCGCTCCAGATACCCTGCCCCGCCGGACGAATCCGCGCCATATCGCCGTCCGCGTGAAGCAGAAGGCCGTGGCGGCCGTGCGCGCCGGCCATCCGTGGCTCTTCGAGGATTCCGTGAAGAAGGCTCCGGCCGACGCCGCGCCCGGCGACGTGGCCGTGCTCTACGACCCGGACGGACGCAAGATCATCGCCGCCGGGCTCTACGATCCGCATTCGCAGCTCCGCGTGCGCATCCTTCAGAATGCCCCCGGACTGCCTCCGGTCGGCCCCGCACTCTTCGGCAGACTCGCTGCCGACGCAGCCTCGAAACGCGCCGGAGCCATCCCCGATTCGACCACGGCGTACCGCCTGGCAAACGGCGAGAGCGACGGCTTCCCCGGTCTCGTGGCGGACCGTTACGGCGACACGCTCGTCGTGAAGCTCTATTCGGAGGCGTTCGTGCCGTGGGCGGGCGACGTCGCCGACGCGTTCCTCGCGGCCAATCCCGGGCTCGTTCACTGCGTGATCCGGCTCTCGCGTTCGCTGGAGGACAGCCCGTTCGTGCGCCGGTTCTTCCCCGAGCCCGCCGCGGTCTTCTCGCCCGAACCGGACGCATTCCGCTGCCCGGTCCCGTTCGAGGAGAACGCCATCCGGTTCGAAGCCGACGTGATCCGGGGTCAGAAGACCGGATTCTTCCTCGACCAGCGCGAGAACCGCGCACGCGTGGGCACGATGTCCGCCGGTCGCGACGTGCTGAACGTCTTCTCGTTCTCGGGCGGATTCTCGCTCTACGCGGCCCGGGGCGGAGCGGCCGGAGTATGCAGCGTGGACGCGGACAAGCACGCCATCGCCGCATGCGAGCGTCATTTCGAGCTCAATTCCGACCACCCAAACGTCCGCCGCTGCCAGCACGAGGGCATCGTCGGCGACGCGTTCGAGGTCATGAAGTCGCTCGCGCACGACAAACGCCGCTTCGGGCTCGTAATCGTGGACCCGCCGTCGTTCGCGAAATCCGCCGCCGAACACGACCGCGCGCTCAATTCCTACGCCCGGCTCGCCGTACTGGCCGATTCGCTCCTGAAGCCCGGCGGCACGCTCGTCTTCGCGTCGTGTTCCAGCCGGGTCCCTGCGGACGACTTCTTCAATACCATACTCCCGCGCCTTCACGTGCGCGAGCTCATGCGCACCGCGCACGCCCCCGACCATCCCGCGAAATTCCCGGAGTCGCACTACCTCAAATGCCTTTACGCGGAGAAACTGCCGTGAGCGAACACTTCCCATCCGAACTCCTCGCGCAGCTCCCCGGCCTCCTCGTGCCGTGGTTCCTGCGCGCCCGGCGCGACCTGGAGTGGCGCAACGATCCAACGCCGTACCGCGTGTGGATCTCCGAAATCATGCTCCAGCAGACGCGCGTCGAGGCCGTGAAGCCGTATTACGACCGGTTCCTCGCCGAACTCCCCGACGTGGCAGCCCTGGCCGCCGTCGACGAGCCGCGCCTCCTCAAACTGTGGGAGGGACTGGGCTATTACCGCCGGGCGAAGAACCTGCAGGCCGCGGCGAAGAAGATCGTGTCCGAATTCGGGGGCGTTTTCCCGGACGATTACGCGTCCGTGCGCGCCCTCCCCGGCATCGGCGACTACACGACCGGGGCCATCCTGTCCATTGCGTTCGGGAAGCCGTTCCCGGCCGTCGACGGCAACGTCCTCCGCGTGGTGTCGCGCGTCGCGGCGTCCCGCGAAGACATCGACGCGCCGAAGCTCAGGAAAGAGCTCACGGACGCGCTTGCCCCGGTCTATCCGGCCGGACAGTGCAGCGAGTTCACGCAGAGCCTGATGGAACTCGGCGCCACGGTCTGCCTGCCGAACGGTGCGCCGGACTGCGGAAACTGCCCCCTCGCGGGCATCTGCCTGACCGCGCGCGACGGTCTGACGGAGGAGATCCCGGTCCGGAAAGCGAAGCCGACCCGCCCGGTCAAGCCGTTCGCGGTGGTCGTCCTGCAGGACGCGGCGGGCCGGTTCGCCGTGCGCAGGCGGCCGGAAACGGGCCTTCTGGCCGGGCTTTACGAATTCCCGAACATCGCAGGGCGTCCGGGTGAAACCGCGCTGAAAACGGCCTTCCGGGCGTCTTCCGTGCGGAAAACCGGGACCGCCCGACATATCTTCACCCACGTGGAGTGGGACATGACCCTGTATCTCGCCGGGACGGCCGACCCGCCGGACGGATTCGAGTGGGTCACCGCGTCCGAACTCCGCACCCGCACCGCCATCCCCGGCGCGTTCAAAGCCGCCCTCAAACTCGCCCTCGCCCAGGGCCCCTTCCCCGGAGGCAAACCATGACATTCCTGCTCGCCATCTTCAAATACAACCCCTTCGGCGGTCTCCAGCGCGACACGCTCCGCCTGATTCGCGAGCTCGCGGACCGCGGCCACCGCGTCGTCGTCCTCACGACCGCCTGGGACGGACCCGAACCGCCCGAGGGGGCGGCCGTCGAACTCGTGCGCATCCCGAAATGGCGTTCGAACCACGCCCGCATGGCGCAGTTTGCGCGGGCGTTTGAGGCGCGGCTCGCGCGCCGCGACTATGACGTCTCGGTCGCCATGAGCCGGATCCCCGGGGCGGATTACTATTTCGCCGCCGACGCCTGCATGAAGGTCTACTGGGGCAAACTCCATTCGCAGTTCGCACTGCGGTTCAATCCGCGTTACGCGACCTACCTGAAGCTCGAAGCTGCCGTGGCGGCTCCGCCCTCGACGACGCGGATCGCGTGCATCGCACAGCCCCAGATACGCGACTTCGCGGCCGCCTACGGCACGCCAGCCGAACGGATGTTCCTGCTGCCGCCGGGCATGGATCCCGCCTGCCGGAGACCGCCGGAATCCGAGGCTGATGCCATCCGCGCCGACATCCGCGGCAAGCTAGGAGCGAAGTCCGACGACCTCGCCGTGCTGCTGGTGTCGAACAGCATCCGCAACAAGGGGACCGACCGCGCGATCGCTGCGCTGGGCGCGCTCCCCGGCGAGCTCAGACGCCGCGTCCGGCTGTGGATCGTGGGCAAGCTCCCGTCCGGCGAACTCGACGCCATGACCGCCCGTGCCGGGCTTGCGGAGCAGACCGTCGCGCTCGGGCAGACCGACGGCGTGCGGGACTACATGCTCGGGGCGGACCTCTTCCTGCATCCGGCGCGCAACGAAGCCGCCGGGTCGGCCCTCATCGAAGCATTGGCGGCGGGATGCCCCGTGCTCACGACGGACATCTGCGGATTCGCGCCATACGTGAAGGATGCGACCGGGACCGTGCTGGAGGGCGAATTCTCGCAGGACGCGCTGGAAACGATGCTCGCGGGCATGCTGCCGAACCTGGACGAGCTCAAACGGAAGACGCTGGATTACGCGGGTGAAATTGATTTCTGTTCGCGGGCGCGCGTCTTCGCGGACGAGCTCGAAAAAGCCCGCCGCTGAGCGGAAAAAGGGTCAGATTTCGACCGAACGGTCGCAGAACCTGATGCCGCCCTCACGGTGGGCGATCATCAGGATCGTGAGCTTGCCCTTCAGGGAATTCAGGGCGTCGATGAACGAGGCTTCGGTATCGTCGTCGAGCGCGCTGGTGGCCTCGTCCAGGATCAGCAGCTCGGGTTCGCGGTACAGGGCGCGCGCGATGGCGATGCGCTGTTTCTGCCCGCCGGAAAGCCGCGCCCCGAACTCGCCGAGACGCGTTTCGAGTCCGTCCGGCAGGGAACGCACGAAATCCGCGATCTGGGCCAGTTCCAGCGCCTTTTCCACCCGGGCGTCGTCGATTTCGCCCGGCTCCACCCCGAACGCCACGTTCGCGCGGATGGAGTCGTCGAAGAGGCAGATATTCTGCGGCACGTAGCCGATCCGGCCGCGCCACGACGGCAGATTGCCGCGGATGTCCGCGCCGTCGACCGTGATCCGCCCGGAATCCGGGGTCAGGAACCCCATCGCCAGGTCCGCGAGCGTGGTCTTGCCGCCGCCCGTGCGCCCGACGACCGCGACGCACTCCAGGCGTTTGAGCGCGAAGCTGAAGTCGTCGAAAACCGGCGGACGGTCCGGAGCGTAGCGGAACGACACATGCTCGAACGCGAGTTCGCGGTTGAAATGCAGGTCCGGGGCGTCGGCGGCCGGGGCGATATGCTCCGCCGGGATCGAGCTCAGGTCGTCGCTGAGGCGTTCGAAGACGTACAGCATCCCCCGCACGAGGATCAGGCTGTATTGCATCCGGGAGACGGACGGAATCAGGCGGAACATGGCGGCGAGGAAAAACGCCGCGTAGAGGATGAGCTTCGACGAGGGCATGCCCATCGCGGTCAGGACGGCGATCAGGCCGCCTGCGGCCGCCACCACGAAGACCTCGAGCGAGAACCGGGGAATCTGCCCCAGGTCGTGCCGGATCTTCACGGCGTTCACGATGTTGTACTGCGCCTGCTCCAGCCTGCGGCCGAAGAACGCCTCGCTGCCGGTCAGCTTCACCTCGCGGATGGCGGCGAAACTCTGGTTCATGGCGCGCGTGGACTCGCCGTTCGCCTCAAAGAACTTCCGTGAGGCCGCGTCCAGCACGCGCTTGAACAGGCGATGGAACACCAGCACGACCGCGCCGCAGACGACGGTGGCGACGAGCGCCACGCCCGGGGCAAGCGCGAACACCACGCAGAGGACCGAGAGGAAGACGAGCGCCTCCGACATCGCCAGCAGCAGCGGCATCAGCAGCACTTCGGCCACTTCGCGCATCTGCATGATCCGCCCGATCAGCTCGGAAGCGCCGTGCTCCAGGTGGAACGTATAGTCGGCGCGCATGTAGGTGCGGTAGAGCCGGCCGGCCAGGTCGACCGAAAGGTCGCGGGAGAAACGGTTCTGGCATTTCGTCTGGACGAACGCGAACACGTTTTTGAAGATGAAAAACAGCGTGAGGACGGCGACGGCCTGGAGGATGAACGCCTCGCGGGAAGCCGGACGGGTCAGTTCGTAAAAGGCGTGGAGCCAGCGGTTGGTCTCCAGCAGCCCGGGATCGGCCAGAGCGGCGGCCACGGGCATCACCAGGGCCAGCGCGGCCAGCTCCAGCATGGCGGAGACGACCATCAGCGCCAGCAGCCCCGCCGCACCGTAACGGAACTTCGGCGGGAGCGTCCGGCGGAGCTCCCTGAAAAACTTCAGCATGTCGTCCCGGTTCCGGATTCGCCGGATTCGGCGGAGGGCTCGGCGTCGGCCGGAGATTCCGTCGCGGCGGGGACGGCCGGCGCGTCCGCGAAGGAACGCACGACCTCAAGTTCGATCTTCGCCGGCTGCTCCATGCCGAAGGTGCCGGTCATCATGAGGTTGACGGCGGCGCGGAACCGCGCGGCGAGGGATGCGACGGATTCGCCGCCGTTGTAGTCGAGCTGAATCTGAAGCTCGGGGGCGGACTGTTTCCCGTACAGGGAGACTTTCCGCACCGTGAACGCGGGGAAGTTGGCGGCCACGGCGAGTACGGACCCCTGCACGGCTTTCGCGTCGATGCGGAGTTCGCCGCCCTCGGTGGAGACGACGATGCCGCCGAGCTTGCGGGGGGCGAGCAGCAGTGCGAGGAAAACCAGGACCAGCAGGACGGCGAGCAGAGCCGCCAGCCCCGTCAGGAAGCCGAAGAAGAAAGGACGCTGTCCGATCGCATCGGAAACCGCAGCAATCCAATTTTGAATCGTCTGAAACATACTGAACCCGCTTTCCCGGGAGGTGCGCCCCCCGATGTCTGGTTACTGGATGACTTCGCCCTCGACGACGTCGGCGTCGGCGGGCTTCTCCTCGACGGGGACGTCCTCGGTGTCGGTCACGACCACGTCGATGCTCTTCACGGTCATGCCGGTGAAGTCGACGATCTGGTGGTAGACGGCCTTCTGGACTGCGGCTGCGACTTCGTTGAACTTGGAGCCGTAGGCCGCGACGATGAGGATTTCGAGGGAGACTTCGTTCTCGCTCTCGGTCACGACGATGGACTTGTCGAATCTGCGCTTGCTCCCGACCAGGTCAGCGAGGTCGGAGACGATGGAGGAGCCGGAGAAACGGACGAAGCCGGGAATGCCGGCGACGGCCTTGCGCGCGAGGGAGATGATGACGCTCTCATGCACGGTGTAGGCGGAGGGCGCAGCGGGGGTCTGTTGGGCTGTTTTCTTGGCAGTCATGGCGGTACTCCTTTATTCCTGGTCCTGAGTCGTTTCTTCGGCGGGTTCCTCGGCGGGGCGCTCCTCGATGCCGCGGATGTCGACGCGGACGGAGGAGACCTGGAGGCCGGCCATGTCGGAGACGGCCTGCGTCACTTTGGTCTTGATCTCGTCGATGAGCGCGGGGAACTTGTAGCCGAAGTACGGATTGACCGCGACGGAGACGGTGACGTCGTCGCCGTCGTGCTCGATCTGGATGGAACGTTCCTGCATGCGTTTGCTGCGGACGAGGTCGGCGAAATCGTCGATCAGGGAGCTGCCCGAAAGCCGGGCCACGCCCTCGATCCCGAGCACGGTGCGCTTGACGATCGTGGTGATGGCGCCGTCGAGAATCCGGATGGAACCGACCGGGACGCCGCCGACTTCGTAGGCTCCGGGAACGGCGGAAACGGCTTCCGTCGCGGAGCGTGCCTGTTGCGTATTGCTCATAGTCCATGCCTCCTGGGGTTGGATAAGTGGTTGTTTACTTCGCGAGTTCCTTTCGGATCGCGGTCTGCTGCTCGAAATAGCCGCCCTTCATCAGGCGTTCGATCAGGTTCGTATCGTACTCGCCCGCGAGGAATTCGCGGGTTTCGATCAAAAACTGTTCAAACGGAATCGTGGTCGGCACGCCCTCGATCAGGTATTCGTCCAGCGCGCGTTTGCAGCGGGCGATGGCCTCCTGACGGGTCGGGGCATGCACGATCAGCTTCGAAATCATGCTGTCGTAATGCGGCGGGATGCGGTAGCCGGCGTAGACGTGGGAGTCCACGCGGACGCCGGGGCCGCCCGGGGCGGAGTAGAACGTGAGGAGCCCGGGGCACGGCGCGAAGTTGCAGTAGGGATTCTCGGCGTTGATGCGGCACTCGATGGCGTGGCCGCGGAGCGCGATGTTCTTCTGCTGCACGCTGAGCCGTTCGCCGGCGGCGATCCGGATCTGCTCGCGGATGATGTCGATGCCGCTGACCATCTCGGTCACGGTGTGCTCCACCTGGACGCGGGTGTTCATCTCCATGAAGTAGAAATCGTTGCCGGAGACGAGGAATTCGATGGTGCCGGCGCTGGTGTAGCCGACGGCCTTGGCGGCCTTGATGGCGGCGTCGTAGAGCTTCTTGCGGAGAGCCGCGGAGATGGAAGGCGAGGGAGACTCCTCGATGAGCTTCTGGTGCCGGCGCTGGAGCGAGCAGTCGCGCTCGCCGAGGCAGACGACGTTGCCGAACTTGTCGGCGAGGATCTGGACCTCGATGTGCTTCGGGCTGCCGATGAACTTCTCGATGTAGACGTCGCCGTTGCCGAAGGCGCGTTCGGCCTCCGTCATGGCGGCGTGGAACCCCTGGATCAGGCTGGCGTCGTTGTGGGCCACGCGCATGCCGCGTCCGCCGCCGCCGGCCGTGGCTTTGATGATGACGGGGTAGCCGAGCTTGTGGGCTTCCGCCAGGGCTGCGTCCTCGGTCGGGACGGTGCTGTTGCTGCCCGGGGTGACCGGCACGCCGGCCTTCCGCATGGTTTCGCGCGCGGAGGCCTTGTCGCCCATGGCGCTCATCTGGTCGGCCGTGGGGCCGATGAACGCGATGTTGCACTCCTTGCAGATCTGCGCGAAGTGGGGATTTTCGGAGAGGAATCCGTAGCCGGGGTGAATGGCGTCCACGTCGCCGATCTCGGCCACGCTGATGATGCGTTCGATCATCAGGTAGCTCTGGGTCGCGGGGGCGGGTCCGATGCAGACCGCCTCGTCGGCGAGACGGACCGGGAGACTGTCCTCGTCGGCCTGGGAATAAACGACTACGGTTTTGATGCCCATCTCGTGGCAGGTGCGGATGATCCGCACGGCGATCTCGCCACGGTTGGCAATCAGGATTTTATTGAACATGGGGAACCTGGGGCTGTGTGATTACTCGAGGACGAAGAGCGGCTGGCCGAATTCGACGGGCTGGCCGTTCTCCAGGAGGATTTCCTTGATCACGCCGCTCTTTTCGGCCTTGATCTCGTTCATGACCTTCATGGCCTCGACCACGGCCACGGTCGTGTCCGGATCGACGTGGCTGCCGACCTTCACGAAGGGCTCGGCGCCCGGGGCGCTGGAACGGTAGAACGTGCCGACGGTGGGGGATTCGATGACCTTGCCGGGATCGGGAGCGGCGGAACGCGTCGCTTCGACCGGAGCGGCCTTCACGGCCTCGGGAACGGCCGCCGGAGCGGCAACGGCCGGGATCTGAGCGGGAGCGGGGGCGGTG
>Ga0265299_10004868_pt1 | contig 12584 bp, 11 predicted proteins | sample AusTroGonzalo_MG_4_FD_193485 | JGI IMG/M metagenome (GOLD analysis project Ga0265299, IMG submission 193485) | Bovine rumen microbial communities from tropical cattle in Woodstock, Queensland, Australia - Gonzalo_02 | ecosystem: Host-associated > Mammals > Digestive system > Stomach > Rumen ...
CTGCTCCTTCTGGTTGTTTCGGAAAGTAAAAGATGCCTTTACTGAATCACCCACATTAGTCTGGCCCACGTCCACCATCTCCCTGCGAACTGAGAATGCTCCGTCCGAATCATAGCATCCCACCGTCAAAGACACGGCAAAAACCGCCATCATGTGTTTTAGATAATTCTTCATACGACTATTGAAAATTAGGTTAATTGGGTTGATGCAAAATTAGATCACAGCACTTACAAGGCAAAAAAAACAGGGCTGTTTGTATCTGACAGCCCCTTTTGTCAACATCTGATAATCAAATCATTATAATCAAAAGGTCAATTCTTTTTCTGACATTGGCTTTTAGTCGGTAATATTGGAGTGTTTCTCAGTTGGCCGATTCTCGTCAGATTCTCCAAATGTTTGGTTTGGATTGTTGCGGACTTTCCTGCCTCCCACTATTCCAATAATGAAGTCATCGGGGATGAAGCCCCAGTAGCGGGAATCGTTTGAGTCCATACTGTTGTCGCCAAAGGCAAAGTAATAATCATGGATAAATGTGTGACTTGTCATATCATCACTTGGCCAGGAACCGGTTTCATATTCAATTACCGGTCCATATATGGCACGACCAATTGAATCAAGTTCTATTGTCACACCTTTCTCCGGTATATACAACGGGCCAAAATTCTTAATTGTCCACATAGGCCGAGTAAAAGGCATGGTAGCCATATAAGTAGTACGCCAAAGAGTGCTGTCAGGAGTATCATGTATATTCATCTGGTTTTCCAGAACTCCAATAGTTCCTTCATAGTTGTTGTTCCAAGTAATACCATCCTTTACCTCTATTGTATCACCTGGCGTTCCAACCACACGTTTGCAAAATACATAGTTTATCTTGAACTCTATATTGGTCCACCTGTCATAACCCAAAGGATAATTGAAACAGATTACATCACCTGGATGAATCTTTCTTACTCCTGGCATACGAATACATTTAAGCGGTGCATGATCATCAAATTTAAAGGATGTATATATTCTTGCACCATATAGTAGTTTGTTTACCCATACCTTATCTCCTGGAACAAGAGTGGGTTGCATAGAGTTAGAAGGTATTCTGAAATACTCAGCTATAAAGATTCGTCTCGAGAAGTGTAAGACTCCTATAAACAACATGCATATAAATATTCGCCACAGTACATCTGCGATTTTGTCTGCCAACGATGGTTGAGACGGAGTCTTGTCACTATTTAATTTATCGGTATTCATTCCTCTATTATTCTGATATGTAACTTGCTTTCAATTCTCTTATCTCAGCCCTGAGTTGCTCAGTATTTACCGATTCCACTTTGGGTATGAACGTCTCTACCATATCAGACATCTCAAGAAAACGCACGGTATCACCTTCCGTGTAATATAGCTTGGCCAAAAGACATAACGGATAGAGGCGATTAGGCACCATATAAAAGGCATGTTTATAACGCTCCTCCGCTTCACGGTATTTGCCTAGAGCCAGACTATTGTTACCCATCACGTTCCAGAACATAGGATCACTACTTAACTCAGTTCCCATTTTCAATATCGAATCACTCTTAAGATGATTACCTGTCTTATTTAAAGATTGACCATACATAAATAGGAATTTTTCGTCATGATTCATATCATCTATCAATGACTCTCCATCCTCCACTAAATATTCATATTTTTTGATTTTATACCATCTACTTGTTTCTTCCCAAATTGTAGCTGCCTCTTTACTGCTTCTTATTTTATCATGAGAGTCTATAAGCACAGTCACCATTGCACACAAAACAATAAGCATGAGTACAATATTTGAAACTTGCCCTTTATTATTCGAAGTTGTACATGCAGCCAATAGCAATACTAACATAACACGGAATTCAACTATATGCATCGGATATGAGAACAAAGCAAACACTGCCAGTGCCAACAAACCATAACACCAAATGTCATTCCTCTTATAAGAGATAATAATTGAGTTGATTATCAGAGCTATGAATAGCACCATAGCTAAAGGACCCGCCTCTACACCTAATTGCAGGTATTCATTAAATGCATATTTAGGACAATCAGCAGTTAAGCGATTTGGATCACATAGGATTTGAGGATCAATTACATTATTGCTGTCTTTGGCATACTTTTCCATAAAGAACTGGTATTGAGAATCTCCATAAGTTCCGCCAAAATGACTAAGACCTGCGCCAAGTAATCCATTTTGTAAAATTGAACGCATGCTGATTCGATCCATAAATATACGCCCGTCAGCCGATGGTTTCTTAAGCATATAAGCTCCAGCACTGCATAGTACAGAAATGATTGTTATCAAGAGTAATCTTTTTCTAAAAAAATTTTTACCTTTTTCGGTTGATATTAAATAAACCAGAAATGCACATGCAACAGCAAGCATCGCAGTACGGCTCCTCGTGGAGGGAAGCAATAAGAAAGCTAACAATGCTGTAATTCCTGTAATATAATGAAGAATCTTATTATGGCATTTGAGTGAATATATTCCTAAAAGGCATATACATATAGCTAAGAAACCTCCATAAGGGCCAGGGTTAATGAAAGAACCCGTACAAGCAAACATGTGATGATTAGAAATTTTCAGTCCCAAAATCTGCATTAACCCATAATATGTTTCAAATAAAGAGGACACAATAATTGTTGTTAGCAATAAATAGAAAAATAATTTAGGTGTTATGGTTTTTATAATCCTCGCTGCAAAATATATAGCGGCCATGATTTGAACATTATACAAGTATATGTTTGCACCCTGGCTATTATGAGCATGCCCTGAAAAAAACAGCAGGACTAATAAACCCACTAATAATAGATCACTGGCTATTATCCTATATTTTTGACTCATACTACATCATTACTATATCCCCTGACAACAGGGCTTATTTGGATTTAAGCCTTAACTCTTTGATGTACTTACTATTAATCTCCAATGTTAGAAAGTCCATATCATTAGTATTAGACATCATTTTATATTTATATTTATGTTTCACCTTATGATGATGGTTTTTGATAATTAATTTCTTTTTTGTAAAACGGTAGTCAAATATTGAATCACCAAAAGCTCTATAAGAATCTACGTCAATGTATAATTTGCCATCATCTCTAAAAGAAAAGGTCGGCCATTTGGTAGTCATTGGACCGGTTTCTTCATCAAAACATAAATCATCTTGTAGTTCTATGCTCATTGTAGAATAATCATTAAAATGTAATGGATTATCAGCTTGTTGGCATGCCTCTAAAGTTAACGCCAAGAACAAATAAAAGAGAATGGGACGGAAATTCATATAAGACCTATTTAAAGTAAAACAAAGCGATTAATGGATTAGAATCGGTAGTGGCAGTAGGATATAATGACTGGATATCAGGATCAGCAGAAACAAATCGAGCCGATGCGCAACCAATACCTACACCATTATCCATAGTGGTCATTGTAATGAACAGCGGAACCTTCTCTCCATAATCTACTAAATCAGGCTCATTATCATTGCCATCCAACTGAACATTGTGTTCAAATATTTTTTTAGTTGTTTTATCAAGCCTTACAGTTAGTTGTCGCATGTTGTATTCTATTACCACAAAATGTAAGAAGTTCTTAGACTCCAAATAAATTCCCTTTGAGTAAAAATCTTCATAGTTATTTTCAAAGTCTATTACCTCTTTTTTGAGAATCCTTTTCTTTATCTTTTTATCAACATTGATATTATAAGCCCTATATGCATTTCCACTATTAAAATGATAAATAGTATCATAGCCGACAGGACCCATTAACCCAATGGTATTATCATCAATGTGAATAAAATTGTCAGTATGTAGCATTGTCATTTTAATCCCTTTATTCATACCCATTTGCTGACAATAAAAGTTTCCGTTGGGATCAATTTCCCACACCCCTCTATGATTATCTTTCATATAGTCTGGTGTATACATCAAATAATGTCCATTGGGAAAAACCGCAAAATCACGCACAATATCATTAAAATGAATCTTTCTAATAAACTCACATTGATCCGAATAAATCAGTATACTTCTGGAATTGCTATCTAGTATACTTATTTCGCCAGTCCTGCAGTTAACATCAAAAGAGGTTAAAGAAAGGTATTCACCATGTCCTCTACCGCGACGTTTGATTGAATTTAAATATTTACCGTTTTGGTCAAATATAAATATAGACTTGGCATCCGATATATATATTTTGTTATTGATATAATGTTTTTTTACTACATTCCCTATAAGGGATTCATTGTTTGTTTCGAGGGTAACATATCTTACAGAATCAAGATAATCCGACATACAATAACCCTTGGCTAATTCCTTTTTGGGATTTGTAAAATAAACATCAATATCATTCTCTTTCTTATCAGTTTTTGTTTCTTTGCAACCCAATAGAAATAGACTTACGAGAAAAAATAGAGTTAGTTTATCGATATTCATATTTGATTATATATGTATTTGTATTAATAATAACCAGTATAGTTTTTAATGTATAGGTTGCCGTAGCAACCTATACATCAGAATTACTTGTATTGTAAAGAAATATTATCGTATTCTTTGGAAAAAGCTTTCCAATTTTTGTTAGTAATAATAGGTGTACTTTTCCAAATGATTTTAGATGTACTATCCAGTAAACAAAAGAAAGACTCTGTGACAAATGAATTATTCTTTAAAAGAGCACTTGTTGAATCCAAATAAACCGGGTAGTCAATCATGTATTCATCCAATAGGACCTTTACTTTTCTGTATTCACTTGGTTTGGGCGAAAGAATTAAAACGACTGATGATAAAAGAGAATCCTTCTCTACGTAATTAATTAGATTAGACCACATAAAAGTGTTTTTCAACAAACACGTTGAACACATGGTCGAATCAAAATACAGTACAACTCGGATTTTGCTATTTATACCATCATAATGTTTGTCATATCCCCCTCTTATCAACTCATAATCTTCGGCAGTTAATACCAAATACGAATCGTTGCTTTTACCACAAGCAATACAGGACAAACAAATTAAGAATGCAAATAATATTCTCAATAATACTTTCATTACAATTTAATTGAAGGGGCTCCACCATCCATCTACTCTATCACAATGATTTTCTAAGTCATCAGAAAAATCGCACCAGTTAATACCCCCAGATGGCATACAACATACAACATAAACTGGGACGTCTATTATTTCCCAAGTAGGATATGCATAACCATTCATATACCTTGTTTTTCTAACCTCCTTCTGCACATAGTATACCACATCCATAGGTGTGAAGTTGTGATCTATAAGAGCATCACCTCCATCGTCTCCATTTGCAAGAGCTTCAATATTATCAAGTAATGGTATTTTATAATCGTTGGATTTAGCAAAAAAAGATATTGCCACCGATAGCATCAATGATGCAATTATTACAACTAAATTTTTTTTCATAACTGTTAATTAAATAAATTGTTAACTACTTCTTGTCTATAGTAGTCAGTGAGATACAAACTACATTTTTCTCGGGTATCTTCCATACTGAAATCGCACAAATATTTAGGATCATTTTTTGACAGACAACAAACCATTGGTGTCCAAGCTACTATCACACCATGTTCTATTGCACCTTGCACCTCTGCTCCATAATCGCCAGCTGAACCAATATGGAAGCCTAATGAAACCGAATAGTTCTTAGAGTGTGCGATTTCACTTATATAGGAACATAAAGTGCCTTGAAAATACTCTACTACATAAGGATTACCATTGTCACCACCATCTTCGTTTGTTAATGATTCAACATCACTTATAAAAATAGCATTGTTATGTTGAGATACAAAAAAGCAGCATAATGCTATTGATATAATAGATGAAATAAATATCAATTTCTTCATATCATTTTGATTATTTGTTTATAAAAAGAGAGTAATAAAACTCCCAATTATGTAATACTCTTTTCTTAAGAAATTTAGACTAAGAAAAACATCAGTCTTCTTGGTTTTCCGTGAACTTCAGGAAACAAGTCGAAAAGAAAAAACTTGCAAATCAAAGTATTATTCATTGTAAACGCATCAACTAACATTATGAAGGAAGGATCTTTCAGAATAAGGTTACTTACGAACAACCACTGGTAATGTAGTTGCCCAAACTTATACCTGTTTTTTCCTTAAAATGATTATCCAGACCTAACCGAAACAGATTGCGGGACTGCCGGCTATTATACTCTTTTTAATAAATCTCTCAAATGATACACAAATATGTATTCCAGGGGGCAAAAACAAAGAGTAAGCTATCTCTTAATGACATCAATTTTGAATCCTTCTGATTAATACTCTATTTCTTTCTATTTAGGTTTCTTACCACCACGTTATAATATCATTTTCTTTTAAAATGAATGGACGTTCATTGTTGCCACGAGTATAATTACGAAGCCACAGCAATGTATTAAGTGGGATGCCATCATAATATAAGGAGTTTGACTCTGCACGCCGGTAACCAAGTGAGGTCCATTTTTGGCCATCAAAGTATAATAGTTCATAGTCATTACCTGGGCATACATCATTGTCATCACTACGAGGTGATACACTGGCATATTTCACATCAATGGGTTTGCCCATATCCATACCTACCCAGTTCCCATTAGGTTGATTGATCTCAAAATTGGAGAGAAGGTTTCCGTCATATGCTCTCTCAATTGCATCCTGACCGGCTTCCGGGTTGGCTATACCCTTCCGATCCAATCTGTTTCCATCACTATCATAAAACGAGAGTTCAGATATACTTCCCCATGAACCGTCAGGTGTCATGTAACGCCAGTAGCGGTATGGACGGTCTGCATTCATCTCAATCTTATCAGGTATATCAGTTTGCTCAATTGTATAGAGAGTAACAGCATTTCTGAAATCAGGATAATCAGAGCATTGGAACTTTCCGCCAAGTATACGTCGGCGCATATCTACTACATTATATGACTCGTAGTATTTTCGTCTTATATCTTTACTTATTGTTTGTGTAGATTTTTTAAAGTCTATATATTCTACATCCCCGCTTTTGTCAAGTATGAAAGGACTGCTAATAGGAACAAATCTTTCGCCATTATATCCCAGTGCTATGTAAAGCATGTTTCGTCCCATATTTTTGAAACAGGCCTTACCCCTCTTAAGCCTCCCATAATCAAGAATACTCCACTGAGGACCACCATTGTTCACAGCCATTGCTATATAGACATACTTACGATCTTTTAGTTCCCTGACAATGTTCTTGTCAACAGTAATCTCAAGGTCTGATGTTACATTGTACAAATCTGTAACATCCTGGCGACACAAATCGAATGGATGAACGTATTTTGCAGTATTGCGATACTTAACCATTTTGCGATCTATAGCATAAGCATTACGCCACACTTTTGGTATGCGTTCGTAAGGATAGAACTGCATACCGGCAGGCATAATCAGGGAATTGATTGTAACCTGCTCACGACCTCTGTCATCAGGAAATACATACCAGCTATGGCCATCACTATTACGTCCCCAGCACGGAACCTGATCAACTGTAGCAGGAAGGCCCAAACTACGGAACACTGAAGTTCCCATAATGACATAATCCATACAACTGCCATATGTCATATGAACCCAAGTAGTCGCACTGCGCATAGGAATACTACCTCTGTCTTCCCATATAACACGGTGTCCAATCGCAGACTGTTTGTTATGTATCTCATTACGAACAATCTCAATAGCGCCATAAATGGTATTGCGCTGGTCATCAGGATCAGTTACGGTACTGATGCTATCGCTGTAAAACTTTGATAGTACATCGCGCCAGTTATCCAAACTCTGACACTCTGTAACCTTATAAGGGAGAATCCAGTCCCGGAACTCCTCATAAGACAAATGCTGGGCCCAAGGCTGGGTCTTCCACTGCTTGAAAGCGTGGTCAATGCTGTAGATCAGATAATCGGCCGTGATTACCTGAACATCGGATACTATTTTTCTTGTCAGACCGGCAAATTGGGTGTCGCTGATCTGGCGCAGGGTATCGCGCTGCCAATCGGGGCTGGGGCCTGTACCCAGTATCTCCAGAGCTTTGCTGTAGTAGCTGTTGATGGCGACGGTATCGCGATAGGAATAATGCGCAGGCATATTGGCTATCAGATACTTGGCAGCCTTAAGTTTCTGGGGGTCTTTGTCAACGGTGCGGTAGTGCTTGAGCACGGCCTTGAGTTCGGACTTGTTCTCACCTGCAGCTTTCAGGGCGTAGTACAGATAGATATCATCTTTACTACAGCCGCTGAAGGCCACAAGGGTAAGAGTTGCAAACAAGGCATAAATGGATCTTCTCAATAGGGTATTCATATAGCGTTATTTTTCCATTTATCAAGATTGGTTGAATTCAGCGCATCGGCGCTTACGTATTCAATACTGCCATCCTTATGCAGTATGAAAGGATCACTAATTGGAATAAGGGTTTCTCCATTGAAGCCCTGGATCTGGTACAGCACCTCACGACCCATGTCGTGGAAAGTAGCCTTGCCGTGTTTCATCACTCCCAAGTCTACAATCTGCCAGGGCTTCTCTTCACTACGTACGGCCGATGCAATATAGACGTACTTATCCTTTATATGCTTGCGGATGCCCTTCTCAATGGGAACGGCAATATCACTGACAAGGAAATAATGTGACGTAACATCTTTTCGGCCCAGTTCAAAGGGATACTGGTACTTTGCTTTCTGGCGGTACTCCCAACGCTCCGGGTTTATGGCGTAAGTGCTGCGGTAAACCTTGGGACCACGCTCGTAAGGGAAGAAACTACCTCCTATCATGGTTGCAAAGTCCCACTCCGAATTCAGGTGCTCTCCCCTGTCAGATATGATAGTGTACCAACGAGTAGCTGCTGTTCCGCGGCTTCCTACGGGAGTCTCATCCCATACGGCGGGCACTCCTGCACTGCGGAAAATCAAAACTGCAGTCAATGCGTAATCAGGAATGTCACCATATGTCTGTGCTGCCTGCAAGTGGGCACTCAACAAAGGCAGGCCGGCACGCGTGTAGAGACCGTAACGGTTCAGACCGTGATAAGCATCGTTACGAAGCATATCGGCCGTTGCCATTGTGGTGTTGTACTCCACGTCATTTTTAATGGGATTCTCCAATCCCTTTCCGAAATGAGCAAGCAGCGTGTCACGCCATGCGTCCAATTCCTGAAGCTCAATTGCCTTGTACGGCAAGAGCCACTCCAGATACTCATCAAAAGTAATCTGTCTTGCCCAATCACAATTAACCCACCTGTCGTATGAAGTGTCAATGTTCTTAATCAGGAAATCAGCTTTGATTACCTGGGCGTCTGACACAGTGTGATCAGGTAGATCGCGGTACTTAAGATCAGTTATGGAAAGCAGGCTGTCACGCTGCTGCTCTTGAGAGAGAGACTTATCAGCAAGGATGCCAGCGGCATATTCATAATACTCGTAAATCGCGTTGCCTGCGTAAGAGTAGTGTGCAGGCATATTCTTTATCAGGAACTCAGCAGCTTGGAGTTTCTGAGGGTTATTGTCATTGGTTTTGTAGTGGCTCAGCACGGCCTCCAACTCTGAACGGTTGGGGCCGGCTGAATCCAATACATCTGCAATTGAAGGTTGATGTGTACAGTCTACAGACAGAACTGTCATCAGCAAACAAGTCAATAGTGCTAACTGTTTCATTGATATGAAAGGAAAAGGACTTCATTGTTAACCACGTGGCAAACGGCTTACCGTTTGCCATCGTGGCGAGAAAAGACGAGTCTAACCAGACTGGAAATACTTAGTACAGTATATACTTTCCTATATAACTCTTTCCGTTAGAGAGAGTAAAGTACAAATAATAAGTACCAGGATCTGATGTAACGGTCATTGTAATGGTACTACCGGCACCAGCATCACTCCAGGTCATATTATCCTCTTCGCGGATTATCTCAGCAGTAATATAAGATACTGTGTAGTCAGCCTGAATGGTTACTTCACCCTCGTAGTAGAAGCACTGAGGCTCTACCTGTATATAACGTGCACGTGCACGGTTACGAGGACCGATACCGGGATCTGGTTTAATTGGAATATCGTCCGGCTCATTACTAGCCCAAACTGTTGTTTGAAAACACGGAAGTAGCACAAATAATGCTACTAAAAATTTTTTTGCAAAATTTCTCATACGACAATCAATAATTAGGTTTTAGGTCTGATGCAAAGATATGGCAACCATATTCAACAGCAAAAAAAATGGGGCTGTTCTGGTCTGACAGCCCCATTTGTATCTAATTGATTCTTAATTATTTATATTCTAGCGGATTATTATTTTTCTGACAGCCTTTTTTTCTATTCAAAATAGACCCTAAAAAATGTTCCAAATCACCAAATCACATTCAAACGGCTCCATAATTCCTCCGAATTACGTCTAACCTTCTTCAATAATCGGGATTTAATCTGGTAAATATTCTGTGGTGACTCCTTGATAATAACACTAACTGATTTGGATGAAAGGCCTGCAATAGAATACCTGAACAACTCCAGTTCCTTATTTGTCAAGCCAATTTCGGGATCAGCCAACCGCTCCATAATTCCGTCATAAGATTCATTAAGCAATTTGTCCAATTTCCTGATACTATCAGGAGCCGTATAGTCCTTGATAAGACTGTTAATTGTTACATTAAGTTGCTGTTTGGTTATCTTATCCTGACTCTCAGAGTCGAAGTACATAGAGTATAATCGATTTGACAAATCATGACGCTCATGGAACTGAACCCGTACCTGACTTCTCAAATCTTCAATCTTACTGGACAATTCTTCAACCACTGAAAGGGATTCATACAACTGCTCTTTCATATGTTTCTTCTTGTAATGATATGTAACTAGCACAATTACAAGAATCAAAAGGAATATAATCACACAAAGAATCAGTGTTAGTCTAGCATGATTATATTTTAGTTGTTCGTTTTCAGCCATAATCTTGTACTGCTTATTTTGGGCCGCCAAAACCGGTTGACCAAGAATAACCCTCAAATTGGAGCTTTGGAGAGACGAATAATCACTATAATACTCCAACGCCTTCTCAACGTGGCTCTGATTACGAGCAAATTTGTAGTGTAGGAAGTAAAGATATATGGAATCATCCTCAGAACGAGCAAAACGGCTAGCGCGCTCAAGTAACGATTCGGCTTTTATATTATCTTTTAATTCTAAATAATACAACGCTATGGTTTTGAGATATATAAAAGAACTATCAGCTTCATCTAAAAAATAGCTATTCCTATTGACTAAATAACTAGCGCTATCGAGTTTATGCATATAAACCAGACAAGATAGTCTGTCCAACAAACATCTATGATGAAGTGTACTATCTCCTATAGCTAATGACTCTTTTTCTACAATCCGTAATATAGAATCTGCACTATCAAACTTCATCAGATACCTAGTGGCGTTTCCCAAAGCCAGTTTAGCATATAATCTATGTTTCTCTCTTCCTGAACGCTCAAAACACTCTTCAGACTTTATGAAATAATCCTTCGCTCTTTTATAATCACATGTTGCTGTAAAAATTTCACCTAGCCGTGAGAACAGAAGTCCCTTCAAGAGATCATTATCTATTAAATCTGATATCTGTTCTGCATTAGCCAATGCGGCTCCTGCTTCAGAAAACAATCCTAATTCCTGATAAACACAGCCCAAGTAATAATATGATAAGAACCTATAGTCTGTATTATTATCTATTAAATAGAACCGGACAGCTGTCATGATAAGAGAATCACTGATAATTGGCTGATAGTTTTTGTATTCTGCTGCCGTGTAGAACAAGGCATAACGAGCCCTTAATTGTTTACTTTTAATGGATTGTCCATCAATAAGATTCATGAGAGAATCAGCCAACTCAGGATCATCATCTATGATAGCTTCTACTCGATCAATAGCAACCTTTATCGATTTGTTGCCACGTATTTTTCCATCATTGATATGACTACAACCAACGACCAAGAACATTGCAAGCACCCAAAATACCGAATTGCGGCAAATACCACAAATCCAGTACTTGAACAGTTCAAATTTCGGCATGGAAAAAGATTATTTTTAAATACCCTATTGTATTGCAAAGATAATAGGATTTATATATTACTAATAATGTATGAAAAGAAAACTAAAATAAAGGACCCCCGCGTCACCGCGGAGGCCCCTCCTGCCAAATAAATGAATTATATAGATCCCGGGACCAGGAATTGAAAGTCGCAATAGGTATTAGACTCGCTGGTGCAAACAAGGATCTATTGAGTTGTGACAAAGTTATGCACCACAAATTATTTAACCTACAAAAATAGGATATTATGGAATGACAATCGCGATGTGTAATACGCTGTCTACAAATCTGTTACAAAGTGAAACATAAGAAAAAATATGACATCTGTACAATTTGCTGATTATCAAGCACTTATTGTGGGTAATGCGTTTATCTGCTTAATATTCAGCGCCATACGTAATTCATCCATTAGTTTTGGAGCCTGAATTTGAATCTTATCAAGCATTCTTTTCTTACGTTGGTTAATATTTTGATGAGACTCATCTAGTAATGCAGCTATGGATTTTGC
>Ga0265299_10004869_pt1 | contig 12584 bp, 12 predicted proteins | sample AusTroGonzalo_MG_4_FD_193485 | JGI IMG/M metagenome (GOLD analysis project Ga0265299, IMG submission 193485) | Bovine rumen microbial communities from tropical cattle in Woodstock, Queensland, Australia - Gonzalo_02 | ecosystem: Host-associated > Mammals > Digestive system > Stomach > Rumen ...
TGTCATCAGGTCACCTTCTCGGACGGCACAACGTGGCAATGGGATTTGTCAGATCAGATTACTGCTGACAAACACCCATATTGGATGAAATGTTGGAATATATTGAGTGCCACCGATACAAAACACCGCCACGATCACCAAGTCGAATACGCTGTGGATGTCGTGGATTACCAAAACGCCGTTCAGCGGGTAACCGGTAACTGGTGAATTTTGTTTGCAAGTGTTTTTTTTGTATCTTTGCGAAAAATTTGAATGCTGTTATGAGCACCGAAATGTTAGATACCATCCGCGAATATTTCAAGACCCAGCCGGTGTTGAAGGCTTGGCTGTTCGGCTCGTTCGCCCGCGGCGAGGAGACAGAGGACAGCGATGTGGATATTTTGGTGGTTTTCGATCAAAAAGACGGCGATGGTGTAAGTCTGTTACGGCATATTGCCATAGCTCTTGGCTTGGAAGACCTGCTTGGCAAAAAGGTGGACCTTATTACGGATGGCACATTGTTGCCTTTTGCTCAAACCACTGCTGATAATGACAAAATTTTAATCTATGAGAGAGCCAGTTAAAGACAAAGGAAGATTGGAGCACATTCTTGAAAGTGTGAACAATATTTACGAATTTGTTGAAGGTTATGAGCCAGGCCAAATTCTGACGGATAAAGTTCGCTACTTTGCAATTGTATATCAGTTAGTGGTCATTGGTGAAGCTGCAAACCTACTCACAAATGATTTCCGAATCACCCATCCACTAACTCCATGGAGGGAAATCATAGGCATGCGAAACTTTATAGTTCATGGATATAATATTGTGGACAAAAACGAGGTGCTCCGTGTGATTTCTAACGATTTATCTATCTTGAAATCTCAAATAGAAGATTATCTCTCCGAAATGGAGCAGCAATAATCACCCATTTTTTCTAAAATTCCCAATTTATTCCCTCTCACAAGCCGCCCCGCTCCGATTTTTCAACTTCCTGACAAATAATAACATAACACACATCAACAAACCCTGTTTTAGCCACCTCGTCATATTTCACCCCGAGAGGGAACATATTCCTGTTGAGAGGGATTAAATATTTCGGAAAACGGTTGTAATTTTGCCGACGGATTGGGATGTGTGATTTATGATTTAAGACGTATGATGAGAAGATGAAACAGAGACACGCAACTTTCGAAAAAAAAATTCCGACTAACTGCAACCCTTTGACATTTTTGCGTCTTATACATATAAAAGCATGTAGAATCTAAATCTGCCGGATACAATTATCCTCCTGTGTGCACTCTTGCCTGTTGTCTCTTGCCTCTTGCCTATTACCTATTACATGTCAAACAACAAAACCAAATAAAATTCACCAATTAAAATCAAAGAAATGAAAAAAAGACATTTTTGGATGATGGCAGCTTTGCTGTGCTGTGTCGCTCTGGTCTCCTGCAACCGTAACGAAGGTGACGACCCGGACAATCCGGACAATCCCACTCCTGCCCAGACCCACGTGTATGTGGCTGGCTCAACCAGTAGTTACTACGAGGGTGGACCGGCGGTTTGTTGGGTGGACGGGGTGATGCAGACCTTGGATCCTGAGGCCTACGATGCCGCGCGTGCCGTTTGTGTGAAAGGTAACGATGTCTATTACGGCGGTTGTGATGCAAACCATCACCCCGTGATATGGAAGAACGGCACCGTCCAGGTGCTATCTACGGAGGTCGGATGCGTTACGGATATCACGACAGCGAACAACAAGTTATACGCTTGTGGCTCTGCTGACGACAAACCCGTTTATTGGGTGGACGGCCAAATGGTCTCGCTGCCGGTGAATCCCAATCACGAATGGGCCCAATACGAGCCCCATGCCATATACATCTCAGGGAGTGACATTTATGTCGTAGGAACGTTTTACCATTACTTGAGTGAAGGTGACGGTGCCTGTCTTTGGAAAAACGGTGTGCTTCAGATGCTTTCAGACAAGGCTGCCGACGCCCGTGATATTTGTGTGATCGGAGGTGCTGTTTACGTGGTGGGCAGCGAGGAGTTTAACAACGGCTATCATAAGTCGGTGATGTGGGTCAACGGGGTTATCCAAGATGTGCAGGTCACAACGCCTACCATCTTCCAGTCCAAGGCTATGGCAATTGTTGAGAAGAACGGAAAGCCTTACGTGATAGCGGAAGGCTGGGTCGGTGATGCCTGGACCGGCGGTTACAAGGGCTTTGAATGGCAGGATGGGATGGCGAATGCATTGGCCGGATGTGCCCGCCCGAAAGGCATGTTCAAGCATGGCAACGACATCTATATTGTAGGTTCCGACGGGCAATACACCCATACTCCCGTGTTGTTGAAGAATCTTACCAAGGTGAAACTAAACACTCCTTCCAGCGAAGGAACCGCCTTCGCCGTGTATGTGAAATAGATTGTGTTCCGACACGCCATTTTCCTCAGAGGATGTTAACGGACTTCGCATCCTCTGAGGTGACGGTGTCAGGAGAGAAATAAAGACGGAAGTCTATATCATTATAAATCAAAAAAAATGAAAAAAGTATTTTTTATCTTGGCGATGGCATTCGCCGCAGTAACAGCATTGACCTCTTGTTCCGACAAGAAGGTGACAAAAGAAACATTTATCGGAAAATGGGAACTCCAGAGTTTCCAGCACCAAGCTGTAAACAGCACCGAGTGGGTGGAGGAACTTTCGGAAAGCGACCCAGTGCAAACCTACATTTTCTCCGCAGACGGCACCTATCAGGATATCTGCGAAGGTGTTACGGAGACCCTCGGTTGGAATTATGACGAATCAACTGGTCTTCTGACTTTTGACCATCAGGTTTGGACGGTAGAGTCATACAAGAACAAGGAACTCGTATTGTATTCCGACACGTGGGCGCAAACCTTTGGCCAAAAACACCGCGCCACGCTGAAAAGAGTCAAGTAGCATTTGCCATGCCCTTTCAAGTTGGGCATCGTGGGAGGCACGGCATCCTAATAACCCCACACAAGCGACAGAGGAACGCGGTGTGGGGTTGTTAGGATGCGGCCTCCGTGGCAGTGTCAAAGAAGCAATAGGCGTTGTTGCATTCATTGGAAAAAGTGCGAAGAAGCAGTAATCATTCGTTGGAAAAAATGTAACGATAGAGTGTTATTTCGTTGGAAAAAGTTGTAATTTTGCCACGTCGAATGAATAGAGTTTATCATCAAAATAAAGAAAGATGAAAAGATCCTTGACTGTTGCGGTTTTGTTGTTGCTCGCTGGATTCAGTCTGATGGCGCAACCATCCCTCGTCGTGCGGGTTGACACCTTTGTCACAGCAGAACATCATTTCGTATGGGACGGTTATTCATTCAGTGGATACAATGACGAATGGCTTTGGACAAGGTCAAAACCGTACCCCACTGTCTTGTTCGAAGATGACCTCTACACGGTAAGCCATGACAATTATTACGGAGGCATCCTCTTCACGGCAAAGGAGCCTTCTTTATACATTGACGCCCACAATGGGTGGTTACAGCACGAATATGTGAACCGGCAATACTATTTCACGGGGGAATTCCATCAAATACTGCGTCACGGGGATTACTACTACTTTATCAACCCCAAACGGGTGGATAGTTTGCGCATCGACCAGAACCCGGGAAATCCGTTGGTAAAGAACATCATTCCAGATATTTGGGACAACAATTTATCATTATGCCATAACGACTTCAAATGGTGCGATCCACAAAGCGGTTATGGCGGTGGTAGTAGGTATGTTAGAGGATATATATGTCATGGTTGTTGCATCGGAAGGCACTATTCTTACACAATGCCGACGGACACACTGTTTCACGGGGCTTTCGTGTCAGACGACCAACTGTATTATGTCGTCAGTTGCGACAATGAAGTGTTCCTTGCCCAACGGAACGGCAATGACTTGACCCGTGTCAAGGAATTAGGTCAAGGGTGGAACTTTTATGATTATTTTGGTGACTCAAATCGTTGGTGGAATCTCGGTCCGGGCGACAACCGCCTGATATTACCCTTCTCCACCGCCGAAAGTTCCGTCGGTCTGCTGACAATCGACGGTCACGACATCTACATTCGTTATTTTGCTCAGCATCAGACATCGGTGCCGTAATCACTCTGATTGCGCACTTGCAGGCAGCTGCAAACAAGAAAAAAATCCACCATGTAATATTTCCCATTCTTTTGTTGTCTAACTTGATGAACGTTGCAACGAAAGTAATGTATTATGAACAACGACAAAGAATATCAGTTTGAACAGTTGGTGCGGCGGCACAAGCGGACCATCTACACGGTGTGCTACATGTTCTCGCACGACAAGGCCGAGATCGACGACCTGTTTCAGGAAATCCTTATCCGGCTTTGGAAAGGTTTCGACACCTACGAGGGTCGCAGCGATGCAAAGACATGGATCTACCGTGTGTCGCTCAACACCGCTATCAACCAGGACAAGAAGGAACGTCGGCGCATTGAGACGGTGCCACTGACCGTCGATATCGATCCCTACGAGGCCGACGACCCTTCCACACAACAAATCCGCGAACTCTATGACCGGATATCGCGTCTCGACCTCATCGACCGCAGTTTGATACTGCTTTGGCTGGAGGGGGTCAGTTACGACGAAATCGGCGCTATCATCGGCATCACGCCCAACAATGTGGGGGTCCGGCTGATGCGCATCAAGGACAAACTGGTGAAAATGTCAACAAAAGAATGAAAGGAGATCATCATGGAAAATCAGAACAACAATAATCTTTCCGAACTGGACCAGCTGAAGGCCCAATACGAAACGCTGAAACAGCAATTCGACCAACAGGAAATCGTCAACGACCGGCTGATGAAGTCGTCCATCAAGCACAGCGCCGATTTTTATGGGCGGTATAGACGGAGACAATTCATTCTTTATCCGTTATTTGCCATTATCGGCTTATTGTATATCATATTTCTCCTTCAAGGCAACAACCTTTCGTTAAGTCTGTTTTGGCTTACCTTCTGTTCGGTCTGTTTTGCCATGGAATTGTGGATGACGCAAAAACTGAAAAGCAAGGAAGTGGAAAACAACGATTTGCTCACCCTGTCCCATCAAGCCCGAAATTTCAAGAAATTGTTTTCCCTCTTTACGGCACTGAATTATTCCACAGGTATTATCCTTGCTTTTGGAGTGGTGCTTGCCAGTCTTGGTAGAGAGATAAATTTGCCGAATATAGGTACCGTTGTCTTGTTGTTGGTTGGTCTGCTTGTGTTTTTTGTACTTTTGGGATTATATGAAATACGCTATAAGACAAGAGCTTGCAATGAAATCATCCAGCAGATAGAAGCCGCTGAACCCACGACAGACAAGCAAACCAGCCTTGACAAGAAACAAAGGTGGTTCCGTATCGCCATGGTTGTCGTGTTCATTGGTCTCGACATTTGGGCTTGTCTCCTTGTCGCCAAATACATTAAAACGCCCCCGATGTATAGTCATGCGGGGTATAAACTAGAGTACGAACGCGGTGCGGACGATTTCACAACGGAAGGAACTTTGGAGGTCAGGCCAATGGATGCCGACACCGTGGCCATCAGCTCGGAACTTTTAGGGGGCAAGCCAATGGTGCAACACGTGGAGGTGACGGTGCCCGACAAGAAAAGTGACACCGATTTAGTACAAATCAATGTGACATTGACTCCAGAGGCGAGCCTGCTTTGGTACCAGTTCACCACTAAAGCAAAGGGCCATCGTGTAGCACTTTACCTGAACGGCATAAAAGTTCAAGACTGGCAAATCAAATGTGGAATAAGCTGCGGTAGCTTCTTTATCATGAAGGAGCATTCGTCGATGAAGGAATTGGATGCGTTCTGCGAGCAGTTGATACGGCAGTAAATGATAACATTTACATACAAGGGATTAGCGACATCAACGCTAATCCCTTTTTTTGGAATGAAATGTTCCTAATAATATGATTCAAAAATTGCGAAAGATTGCAGTTGAAGTGTTCAATGTTTTTTTTAAAGTGTTGTAACAACATAAAGATATTTTTGTATTTTTGCCACGAAAATTATGCTCACGGCTACGCGTGCCCGATAGCGTTTTATTTCACGCTAACCCTTGATAATGGGCACGCCCAACCTTGAGTTTTTTTTATTAACTATGAACAAAATGAAAAACAATCAGTTACCACCACAGAAAATAGCTGTGCTCATAGATGGAGGTTTCTTTCTCAAACGTTTTAATGCCCTTTATAACAAAGATAGGAACATGACAGCTTGTGATGTCGCAAATGCGATTGATGGTCTTAAAAGCGTGTCCCCACCTCAGTTGAAAAACAAATTTGTTTGATTATGTAATAGAAGCTGTTCTAACAAACGAAACCTTTGGCAATTCTGAATCATAGAATAAATGTTATTTTTGCCGCAAATTTATGATAGAAAAATTTTTTCTTATATTACTACTTTTCGTGCCCGCATTGACCTCAATGGCTCAGCACAAACAACAGGCCAAGCTGTTACGGAAAGCATTGGAGGAGAATTCCACCGAGATGCTGTTCGAGTTTTTCGACAATTGGGCGAACGAGGTGCAGTCTAATGAGAAAAAAGCGAAAAACCCTTACGTTGCAGAGGCGCACAAAGTGTTTGCCGCGTTTTATCAACCTATGCAAATGGTCAAGCGCGGGGCGCGTCAAACCATGTATGATGACAAGCCCTATTATATTGTGCAAAGTTCTCTTTGGAAAATCTGCAAGACAGATGTTATCTTGTACAAACAAGAGGAGATTGATTCGTTCATGATAGCCCGCATCTTGCCGGTCTATGCGGATGACACGGCTTATCAAAGGCAATGGTTGGAGAATTTGCCTCCTGAAGGCTGGTCTGGCTATTGGTTCAACTATTATAACGATTGGAGGAGCTGGAACACAATAAGTATGCCAAAAGTCACGGTGGACTCTGCTGTTGAATTTCGGCCTCCAGTGCATTTTGAGGGGAAGAAGGTGGTGTATCTGACGAAAAAATACAAGAAATTGTTGGACGCTTTTTTGGAAGACCGTCATGTTGATTTGGGCGAGAATAATATCATGCAACCGGCATATTCCAAAGGTGACAGTCGTGCAAAGCAACAGTTCATAGACTCTGCAGCACACATTTACTATGGACACTGGGGCGGCTACTGGCAGTATGAAACATACCCTGAAGCAGAACAGATTATCTTTAATCCAGAGATGAATCGTGCAGTTGTGCTGTTCCGATTCGTGTACGAGGGCGGCCAGGTGATTTTGGAGAAACAAAATGGGGAATGGACCGTTGTGGACACCCGTTTTATTTGGATAGAGTAGTGAATCTGTAGGCATTACGATGTGCAGACAATGATGTTTCGTCTCAGGCTAGCCAATAGCTAACAGCTAACAGCCAACACCGCCGTCCAAATTTTTGACACCTTCCGTCTCATTTTTTGACACTGTTCCAGTGCCGCTCCAGCGCTATAGCGTTAACATTAAAATATTTCCTATTTTTGGCGCGGTTTTTGGAATGTATTCCTTGAGCAGCCTCGAAGAGGCAAAACGCACGAAGTGCTAATAACCCCACATAAGCGACGAAGGAGCGCAGTGTGGGGGCGAAACACGAAAAAGAAATGAACAAATTCGGAACCATCATCATAGTGGACGACAACCGGAACGTGCTGGCCGCGCTGAAACTGCTGCTGGAGCGCGAGTTCCGGCAGGTCATCGCGCTGCCGTCGCCCAACACCCTGCTGCGGCAGTTGGAGGCGACCCCGCCGGACGTTGTCCTGCTCGACATGAACTTCTCCGCCGGACTCAACACCGGCAACGAGGGCCTCTACTGGCTCCGCGAAATTAAACGGCACTACCCCACCCTGCCCGTGGTGCTCTTCACCGCCTACGCCGATATCGAACTGGCGGTGGCGGGCATGAAGGAGGGCGCCGCCGATTTTGTGGTGAAGCCCTGGGACAACGACCGTCTCATCGCGACCCTCACCCGCGCCTGCACCCGTCGCGACAACCAGAAGCACCCGGAAAAATCCGCTTCCGCCGTCCCTTTCTGGGGCACCAGCACCGCTATGCAGGAACTGAAGCTCCTAGTCGAGAAGATTGCCCCCACCGATGCCTCCATCCTCATCACCGGCGAGAACGGTACGGGCAAGTCCCTGCTGGCCAAAGCAATACACCAGTTCTCGTCGCGCAGTGAGAAACCGCTCGTCAATGTGGATTTAGGCGCGATTACGGAGACCCTTTTCGAGAGCGAATTGTTCGGCCACGTGAAGGGCGCGTTCACGGACGCGAAAACCGACCGCGCCGGCAAAATCGAGGAGGCCGATGGCGGCACCCTCTTCCTCGACGAAATCGGCAACCTCGCTTTCCCGCAACAGGCTAAGCTGCTGACGGTTATCCAGAACCGCACGGTCACCCGCGTGGGCTGCAACAAGAACCTCCCCGTCGATTTCCGGCTCATCTGTGCCACCAACCAGAAGCTCGATGAGAAGGTGCTGCGTGGCGAGTTTCGCGAGGACCTCTACTACCGCGTCAACACCATCCATTTGGAGATTCCACCTCTGCGCGAGCGTCCCGAGGACATCGTGCCCTTCGCGGAACAGTTCCTGAAACGCTTTGCCGAAAAATACCACAAACCCACGCTGAAGCTGAGTCCCGACGCCGCCCGAAAGCTGCAAGCGCACCCCTGGTACGGCAACATCCGCGAACTGGAACATGCTGTGGAACACGCTGTCATCGTCTGCGACGGCACCGAACTCCACGAACACGACTTCCGTCTGACCGCCTCGCAACCCAAAGACAAGATGCAGGAAGCCACCACGTTGGACGAGATGGAGGCCGAGATGATCCGCAAGTGCATCACCAAATGCGGCGGCAACCTCACCGCCGTGGCCAGCACGCTCGGCATCACCCGGCAGACGCTGTATAATAAGATGAAGAAATATGGTATTTAAGGCAATAGGCAACAGGCAATAGGCAATAGGCAACAGGCAACAGGGTACGAAAAGCCCCAATTCCCCTTCTATTTTAGGGGTGTCCAAAGGGCGGGGTAGTATTATTTAGCTCTTCCTTGAACAGCCTCGAAGAGGCAAAACGCACGAAGTGCAATTAACCCCACACAAGCGACGAAGGAGCGCAATGTGGGAATATAACGAACAGATATGGTAATAATAACGACAATAATCCTCCTCGCATGGGCCGTTACCGCCATCATCTTGATCCGGCGGAACCGGCGCAACACCAAGCGCCTCAAGTTCCTCTCCGACGCGATTGCAGGGGGCGACTTCAGCTTCACGTTCATGGAGCAGGGCCGCGGTCGCCGCGACCGCGCCACCGCCGAGTCGCTCAACCGCATCCGAGACATGCTCAACCGCACCCGGCAGGAGACCATCGACAAGGAACGTTACTACGCGCAAATCCTTGACAACGTGCGCACCGGCGTCGTGGCCTTCGACGAGCGGGGCTTCGTCACGCAGACCAACAGCACCGCCGCTACACTGTTCGGACTCCCCGTGCTGACCCACCTCCGGCAGCTCGACCAAGTCAGCAACGGGCTGGCGGATACACTGCTCGTGTCTGCCGCAGGCGACGTCCGCACCGTCACCCTTCACGACGGCGACAGCACCCGCCAACTCTCCATACAGGTTTCCCAAAGCCGTATCCGCGACCGCAACATCCGGATCATGGCCGTCAACGATATTCACAACGAATTGGACAACAAAGAGATAGACTCATGGATTTCGCTCACTCGCGTGCTTACCCACGAGATCATGAATGCCGTCAGCCCCATCACTTCGCTGAGCGAGAGTCTGCGCGAGTTGGTCCCCGACAAGGAGTCCGAACTCTACAAGGGGCTGGCGCTCATCCACGCCTCGGGCCGCGGCATCGAAGGGTTTGTGGAGTCGTACCGGCAATTCACGCACATCCCCACACCTGCCCCGACGCTGTTCTATGTCCGAGGGTTGGTGGAACGGGCCGTGGCGCTGGCGCGGAGCGTCTCGGAGAGCCCGAACATAGACTTCCGTTGGAGCGTGGAACCCGACGACATGCTGTTGCATGCCGACGAGAACCTCATCAGCCGCGTGCTCAACAACATGCTCAAAAACGCCGTGGAGGCGGTGGGTCCGGCGACAGATCATTGGGTGGAGGTCCGCGCCTTCCTCAACGAACGCGAGGACGTGGTCATTGAGGTCAGTGACAGCGGAGAACCGATTCCGCCAGCCGTGGAAGAGCGCATCTTCATCCCGTTCTTCACCACCAAGGAAGGCGGCAACGGCGTCGGGCTGAGCGTCTCACGGCAGATCATGCGGCTCTCGGGAGGCACGCTCACGCTGCGCACACGCCCACACACCACCTTCGTGATGACATTCGGCAATTTTCAATAACCTTGAAATCAAAAAAAATGTACCTTTGCACTTCAGAAAGACATTTTACAAACCAACAATAAAACGTTATGGAAAGAGTACAACCCAGCAACAAAAAAATCGTTAAATGGACGATTTACAGCTTTTTAGGGCTTGTTGCGATTATCACTATCTTCAGTTCGTTCTACACCGTAAAATCAACCGAGCGCGGCGTGCTGTCCACCTTCGGAAAAATCCAGGACAGGGCTGTGAGTGATGGTCTGCATTTCAAGCTCCCGTTCATACAGACCGTGCAGAAAGTAAACGTGCAGCAGAAGAAGTTCGACGGCACGGAGGACTCCTACACGCGCGACGTGCAGACCTCCGAGGTCACCTACACCATCAACTACGACCTGATTCGCGAAAACGTGAGCCTGCTGATGAAGAATGTGGGCGCGGACTACCACACGCGAATCGTGGAGCCGTACATCCGCAGCGCGGTGAAGAGCAGCTTCGGCAACTTCAACGCCACGCAGATTGTGGAAAACCGCGACAAGGTCAGAGCTGAGATCGAGTCGAAACTGCGCGCGACGCTCGACAAGCGCTACTTCACGAACATCCACTTCCAGCTGGTGAACATCGACTTCGACGACCAGTTCGAGACTGCCATCAAGGAGAAGCAGGTGGCCGAGCAGAACGCGCTGAAAGCCAAGAACATCACCATCCAGATTGAGGAGCAGGCAAAACAGACCAAGATCAAGGCGGAAGCCGAGGCCGAGGCCATCCGCATCAAGGCCAACGCATTGGAGAAGAACCCGCGCCTGGTTGAGTACGAGGCCGTGCAGAAATGGGACGGTCAGCTGCCGGAGTACACGGGCGGCGCAATTCCGTTCCTCAACATCAAATAACAGACAATGCGCAGGGACGCGCCGTCTGCGTTCGATGCGCCATCATGACACAACACAAGAAAAGCGGTTAACTTGCCCATGTTAGGCTCGTTAACCGCTTTTTTCGTACCGGGTAGGGGATTCGAACCCCTGATTTTAAGAATGAAAATCTTACGTCCTAGGCCAACTAGACGAACCCGGCAGCACGTGTCAAAAATGACGGCGCGAAAATACACTTTTTTTGATATGCGCCGTCATTTCTGAAAAAATATTTTTCACTTACGCATTTTTGTCTTGTTCAAACCTGAATCCCAGGCGTTTACCAGTTCTCATCAGGTTGTTTTGGTCTTCCATTTGGATGATGTCGTTGACCGTGATGATCTTCATTTCCTCATAATTTGGCACCAAAAGGTCAAAATTGAGCGTATATCGAATAGCTGAGCTGAGGATTTCCTGGACCGCTTCAGCCGAAATTTCGTTGGTGCTGAAATTGTTAATCACCTGAGCCAGCTCGCGTTTGCCCTCGATATAGTAATGGCCTTCCTTGTTGATAAATATGCGGCCGATCATATACCCCAGGTCGTTCACCCGATCGTACTTCAGAGAGTCACCCAAGAAGTTGAAAATCTGAATCATACCACAGTAGGAGCGATCTTTGTCCTCCTTGATGTAGGGGGTGCGCATCACCTCGTGCTCGCGGGAGAATTCGAAAATGTTGGTGTGCATCAGGAAGATGAGCACGTCGCCGCCGAACTTGAGCATGAACTGGTACTGGTTCTTGTTGTTGTACTGCACCGGGATATTGTCGTGGTCGTCGGCGTATTTGTCGCGGTAATACTCCTCAAAACTTTTAGCGGCGTCTTTGAAGAGCTGCATGGTTTCCAAGGTGACGGTGAAAATGTTTTGTTTTAGCTCACCTTTGGTAATCAATAAGTTACATAAACTATCGTCCATATTTTCCTTTAAAAAATTGAGCGGCAAAGATATAAAAAATGTAGAGACGCAAAATTTGCGTCTCTACAGCGACAAGCAATCGTCTTAATACTCCATCATCGGTTCCATCTCCTTGGCCTGGTCGATCATCTTCTGGATCTCGGCGGCGGTGGGGACGCGGCCGACGAGGTGTTTCTCCTCGTTGATCTCGACCATCTTGGCGGCGAGGTTGTCGGCCACGCGGTGGCGGAACTCCTTGACCGTGTCGACACCGGCGGCTTCGAGAAGCTCGGAGAACTGCGGTCCGACGCCATTGATGCGCATCAGGTCAGCATGATTGGCCCAAGTGAGGACCAGTTTCGGGGAAATGCCCGTTTTCTCAGCGAGCTCGGCGCGTCCGGCGGGCTTCTTCGCGACTTCCAACAGTTCCTCGACCGTGTTGATGCCA
>Ga0265299_10004870_pt1 | contig 12582 bp, 14 predicted proteins | sample AusTroGonzalo_MG_4_FD_193485 | JGI IMG/M metagenome (GOLD analysis project Ga0265299, IMG submission 193485) | Bovine rumen microbial communities from tropical cattle in Woodstock, Queensland, Australia - Gonzalo_02 | ecosystem: Host-associated > Mammals > Digestive system > Stomach > Rumen ...
CATGTATTAATGAGTTAACGAATTAAAGAGTTAACGAATTAAAGAAAAAACAAAAAACCTAAACAAAATGGCAAAAGTAGAATGGAGTGCCGGTATCGACAGTGTATCCGGCGCATTGAGCAAACCGAGCAAGAGCGGTCAGCACTCTTGCACCAAGATGTTACTTGGCACGCACCGCGTAGCAGCAACCACCAGTAATCATTGCAACCGCTTGTATCTGCGAAAGAAGACAGTGCGTTCGACGCCTGTCGGTCAGGACGAACAATGGGCGCGTACCCGCTTCCAGAATGTGTCCACCGCAGTTGCTCTCCGCGCTAAGGATCTGAGCAAGATCACGACCGACCAGGCCGCTTTCGTTGCCCAGAAAGACCAGCCGGGTGGCAAGAAGACCATGAGGGCTTACCTCTGGAAGGTCGAAGGCGATGCCTACGACACGCAGCACCCGCGTGACTAAGGCGAAAAAGGAGCCCTACGGGGCTCTTTTTTTCGTTTTCTCTTGCACATTCAAATTTTTTGTAGTAATTTTGCGCCATATATGACGCAAATGATGAAATGATGAAAGTTCAGCTTGGTACTTTTTTGAACAAAATCAACCAAAAAAGTACCATGCCTAAAGAAGATAATCAACCAACTAAAATAATAACGATATGATAGTTACAACAACACCGACCATCGAAGGTCACACCATTAAAGAGTACAAAGGGCTTGTTTCCGGAGAGGTTATTTTCGGTATGAATTTCCTTAAAGACATCGGTGCCTCGCTCCGCGATTTCTTCGGAGGACGAACCTCCAGTTACGAAAGCGACATGCTCGAAGGACGCGAAACGGCACAGAAGGAAATGCAGCAACGCGCTGCTCAGATGGGAGCCAATGCCATCGTAGGAGTCAGCTTTGGCTACGAGACGATGGGACAAGCCAACGGCATGATTATGATCTCCATCTCCGGCACTGCTGTCGTAATCGATTAACCACCATGACCCATTGTCCGCATAATATCATTCTTGATTTTGGAGGCGTGCTGATGAAGCATGATAAGGCGGGGTGCCTGAATAACCTTCGACAACTCATGTCGGACGAGGACATAACGAATGTTCTCGGTTTCGGGAATGACAAAGACGATACCTTGCGGGCACGGTTCGAAATCGGGGCATGTGATACGCGATATTTTTTGGAACAGGTGCTGCTACTTTGCAAGCCCGGCACCACAGAGCAACAAGTGACAGACGCATGGAACAAGATACATGCCGGCATTCAGGAAGAAGCATGGGAAACGAAACACAAAAACACCCTAATATGAAACGATTATTCTTTATTTTTTCTGCGGTTATAATGGCCGCTATTGCGTACGCCGGTACGCCGGAGGTGTATATTCCCGCGGAACAACTGCCTCATCTGTTGTCCATCATGCCGGCTCCACCGGCTTTCGAAAGCCCTGAGTTTGCGTACGATGAGGTACGATATAACTGGGGCAAAGTGCAACGTCAGGACTCGGTACGCCTGGCTATTGCTATCGCTGATGCCGAGTGGGATAATCTGGAAGTGGTTCTCAACCGTTGGCAAGAGGCTTTCGGCATGCCTATTTCCGAAACTGCTACGCCGCATATCTACGCGCTGCTTGTCAATAGTATTACTACCGTAGATCCGATGCGCATTAAGCCGAAGGCTTTCTATCATCGCCAGCGTCCGTTCGAGCGGTATGGCGATACGATGCCTTCGCATGAGGAGTCTTTCCTGCGAGGAGAAGGCAGTTATCCGAGCGGACATAGCCTGCGCGGATGGCTTATCGGTTTGGTATTGGCGCAGGTAGCACCGGAGCGGGCAGAGGCGATTCTCGCGCGCAGTTGGGACTACTGTAACAGCCGTGTCATCGTAGGGGCACACTGGCAGAGCGATGTCGATCATTCCCGCACCGCCGCCAGTGTCGGGTTTTGTGCGTTGCAAGGTAGCGAACGTTTCCGCACTCAACTTCTCGAAGCCCAACGCGAATACCAAACACAACGTAACTCAGCTTTATAACTTGGTACTTTTTTGAGAAAAATTTGTATTATATTATTCACGATTATAAGTAGTGTAGTTATGGCACAGACTCGTTTTTATAAGGGCAATTCGTCCTATAGTAGTGACATTCTTTATACCTGGGATGGCAAGTCGCTGTACAAAGGCAACTCGTCGTATAGCAGCGATATCATTCTGAACATCAGTGGTAATCGCGTCTATCGCGGACGCTCATCGTATAATAGCGACATCCTCTATAACATGGACGGTCCCATTCCGGTACCGGTTTTGATGATGATCTTGTAAAAACCCTCTCACTCGGCATAGAGGGCATAGAACAAACACAGATGGCGGCTACCCGGAGCGTCCTGTCTTCCTTTCAAAAAATTGTCTGAATGAAATAAAGACCACAAGCCGCGAGTGAAACGAGCACCTTATAAAAAAGGGGGGAAAGATTTCTTTTTATAATGTGCTACACGGGGAAAATGGAAGAAAATGAAGAAAAAATGAAGATTAAAGCTCAAGTGGCAGAGGAACAAGCATTCGTGTCCGAAGATTCGACGGAGGCGTGGCGTATATTCAGATGACCAATGATCGTGCCATCTGGATCAAACAGGTTGGTGTTGAAGATAAGTTCATCAGCACTGCAACTTTTCATGCCAACTGTTGTGAGTCTATCATCGACTATTTAGTTCAACGCCAAAAAGAGACAAAACTCTAATTTTTGCCCAGATTTTCGGACATTATGCAAAATCATTTGCATATGTCAGAAAAAAGTTGTACCTTTGCGGCCGATAACTACTACACTTATGAAACGTATTGCTCATTTCATTCTTCTGTTTGCCTTATGGGGCATAGTTCTGCTTGCTCCTTCCTGCAAGTCAAACGAACCGGAGGTGCCTTCCCATGAGACAACCGACGTCACCGTAATGATATACGGCGCGGGCGGCGGAAGCCTTGACCGAAGTATGATTGGCAAGTTCCGCCAGCTCTTCCATGCCGACCCGGAAGCATACAAGCATGTGCAGGTCGCTGTGCAGTTTAAGTTCTCCGAAGACGAAAGGATGCCCGGATGGCGATCGGAAGAGGAGAAAAACACCTTCTACGAGACCCTCGAACGAGAGGGCGAAGCGTATATGGACTCCACCATCTCCGAAAAGAAATACCTCACATGGATGCAGCCAAACGGATTCAGTACGATGCGCTTCGTCGTCGAACCGGGAAAAATACTCTATAACCAGGCAAAAGACAGCTATCTGGAAGACGACAACTGCGACATAACACATCCTGATAGTCTGGCGGCATTCATAAGATGGGCGGCCCGGCAATGTCCCGCACGCAAGTACGTGCTTGTCTTGGCGGACCACGGACGCGCATACCTGCCGCACGAGGAAGTGGGACCGGATGAGAAGTGCATCAAGCGCGCACCTTCCGCACTCATCGACGACAAGGGATATGACGGACGCCATTTCACGCTCAACACGCTCTGCGAAGGTATTCGCAACTCCGGAGTCCGGCTTAATACCGTTTATTTTGATTGCTGTCTGATGAACTGCCTCGAGTACCAGTTTGGTCTGAAGAACCTCTGCGACTACATCATCGCATCCACGTACGTCATGCAGGGTGGCGCCAAATACGACGACCTGATGGAGTGTCTGGCTAAGTCGCCAAACGACGTGGCTTCGGCGCTGAGCGACTATATACGTATCGCGATGGACAAACTGTCCGTAGAGATGGCTATCGGAGACAAACCGCTCTACCTCGACCTGACGCTCACACGTACCGACCGTCTCGATGCACTCGGCAGAAATATGCGTCTGTTCGTCGATAAGCTCTGCGCTGCCTACGAGAATGGCTCCGTCGATGTGCAGGACGCCGTGGACTTAGTGACCGACAAAGCCGTCAAGGTGTCCTCCATCATTCCCTTCTATGACGCAGCCAAATACATGAAAGCCGTCATGCTTGCTCTCCCGGACGTCTATGACGAGGCGTTCTACAACGAACTCAAGAACTCGTTCAACGCTTGTCTTGTTGCACAGGCATATAGCAGCTATCTCACCGAACGCGACTACCAGGTGGATTACAGCGTGATGCTCGGTGCGTTCGGACACTACCGGTGGGGACGTTGGGATACCAACCCCGTGAGCATACCCTACTTATGGTCCTACGAGGCGGATGGAATACTCTATGAATACCAGGTCGTGGATGGCGCCTTCAACAGCGATGAAGATTACTATTGCCAGTTCCTCCTGCTTAACAAAAGCAAATGGGCAGGCACACTCGAATCAACCTACGAACAAACTGCCTTTGACAAAGCCGTCGGATGGAGCCGCTGGTTGCGTCTTAACCACCACGAACCATCGATGTGGAGCAAGAGCGGATTTGAAGAGGAGCTCGATGACGATGACATGTAAAATAGGCAACCAACGGACACAAGCCCCAAAATATACACTCCCAACGCGCACCACGGTTCGCTGAAGGCACCTGTCATGCTCATAAAGAGCACCGACAACCGTCCGTACAAACTCATTGAGAACGACCACGTTGTCATCATCCGGAATAATGAGAAATATGACATTACGGGAAAGAAACTATAAGTTTTGATGTTTCAGTTAGAGAGTCCATATAAACCGACAGGTGACCAGCCGCAGGCGATACAGGCGCTGGTTGACGGCATCAAAGCCGGCGCGGACGCGCAGGTGTTGCTCGGTGTGACGGGTAGCGGCAAGACGTTCACCATAGCGAACGTCATTGCCCAACTCAACCGCCCTACCCTCATCATGAGTCATAACAAGACCCTTGCGGCGCAGTTATACTCGGAGATGAAAGCCTTCTTCCCGCACAACGCGGTGGAGTATTTCGTCAGTTATTACGACTACTACCAGCCCGAAGCGTATATCCCTTCGACTGACACATACATCGACAAGGACCTCTCTATCAACGAAGAGATTGACCGCCTGCGGTTGAGCGCCGTGGCGGCCTTACTCTCCGGGCGTAAGGATGTCATCATCGTCTCGTCCGTCAGTTGCATCTACGGTCTGGGCAGTCCGCAGGACTTCACGGCGAACGTTATCGAACTGCGCCGCGGGGCACAGATGCCGATGGACACGCTGCTCAAGCAACTCGTGGGCGCGCAATACGTGCGCAATGATATAGAACTCGCGCGCGGGCGGTTCCGCGTCAAAGGTGATACCATTGACATCGCCCTTGCTTACGCCGACTACCTCGTCCGCATCGAGTTCTTCGGCAACGAGATAGATGCCATCCTCACGGTTGATCCGGTTAGCGGACAGGTACTCGAAGAGTTCGACCATTACAACCTCAGTCCGGCAACGATCTTCTTGACTTCCGCCGAACGCATTGCAACTGCCAAGGAGCAAATCAAACTCGATCTGGCGAAACAAATCCAATACTTCACCGATATTGGTGAAGAATTATACGCAAAGCGTATCGAGGAACGGGTCAAATACGATTTGGAGATGCTGGATGAACTGGGTTACTGTACAGGTGTGGAGAACTACAGCCGTTATTTCGACGGTCGCGAACCCGGTACACCGCCGTACTGCCTGCTGGATTATTTCCCGAAAGACATGCTGCTTGTCATCGACGAGAGCCACGTCACCGTGCCCCAGATACGCGGCATGTACGGCGGTGACAAAGCACGCAAGGACAACCTGGTGACATATGGTTTCCGTCTGCCCGCTGCCAGAGACAACCGACCTCTCAAATATGAAGAGTTTGAGCAAAAAGTCGGTTTGGCTCCTGCCCCTTCGGGGGAAGGCCGGGAAGGGGCCTCGACCATCTTCGTCTCCGCCACGCCGGACGAGTATGAGATGAACCGCTCGGAAGGCATCGTGATTGACCAACTTATCCGCCCGACCGGACTGCTCGACCCCGAGATTGAAGTGCGGCCTACCAAGGACCAGGTAGACGACCTGATGGACGAAATCAAATTCCGTATCCACCGCAATGAACGTTGTCTGGTTACCACTCTCACCAAGCGGATGGCGGAGGAGTTGGATGAGTACCTGCGCAAATATCGCATCAAATCCGCCTATATCCATTCGGACATTGACACCATCGAGCGTGTCAAAATAATGGAAGACCTGCGCAAAGGCGAGTACGATGTTCTGGTGGGCGTAAACCTCTTACGCGAAGGACTGGACTTGCCGGAAGTGTCGCTGGTTGCCATCCTTGATGCGGACAAGACAGGCTTTCTGCGCGACCAACGCAGCCTGACGCAGACAGTCGGACGTGCGGCCCGGCATATACACGGCAAAGCCGTTCTATACGGAGACAAGATAACACCTGCCATGCAGGCGACCATCGACGAGACCAATCGCCGCCGCCGTATCCAGATGCGTTACAACGAAGAACACGGCATCACACCGACGCCTATCGTCAAAGAGATTAACACTTCCGCACTGGCAGGTCTGTATCACGATCCGGAAGAGGAGAAACGCAAACTCACAGAAAGCATCAAAGCCGGCTGGAAGAATGCCGAATGGCAGAAGATGAATGCCGTACAGTTGGAGAAAGCCATCGACCAGAAACGTAAAGCGATGCTCGCCGCAGCTAAAGCGACGGATTTTGAGATGGCAGCATTCCTGCGGGACGAAATGATTGAGATGCAAAACCGGTTGCAAGCGATGGAGGGGTAGGCGCATGCAGCCAAAAGGAGAGAGAGAAAAAACATTATCTTCTCTCAGCGGCGATGGTCGTAAACTCGCCGTGGCCGGGGTAAACGCGGACGTCAGACGGTAAGGCAAATAAAGAGTCCAGGGAATCAAGCAGTTGCCCCCAATCACCTCCCGGCAAATCGGTTCGACCGTAACCCATTTGAAACAAAGTGTCTCCGGAAATGAGCACTTTTTCTTTCTCCCAATACAGACAGATGGAACCCGGCGTGTGACCGGGGGTCGATAGAATTGAAAGACCGCTTCGCTGTAAGACCGTTGCACTGTTAGACCGTTTCACTGTTAGACTCTCCATCGGGAAAGGTTCGGCTTTGCGGCGAACTCCGAAGAGGTCGTACTGCCCTTGCATCGCCCGGGCCATCGGGATATCCGCTTCATGCATCAGGACCGGAGTGTGCCATTGCTCACAAGCCCAAGCAGCCCCCCATAAATGGTCGAGATGCCCATGGGTGGCAATAATAGAAAGATCGGCTATGCCTGACTTTTGGATGTAGTTGTACAATACCTGTTCTTCATAGGGTGAGGCACAAGCCGGATCCACCAGAAGGACATGTCCCTTTTCATCGTTGACCACGTAACAGTTCGTTCCAAACGGCCCGAATATGAACCTTTCCACTTTCATCTTTCTACTATCTATAGCATTCTTTACATATGTAAGGTTGCTCGCTAAGCGCCGCTTTCCGGAATGCCACGGCTTTGTCATTGGTGAACAAAGTTTCCAAAGACGCATCCATAATGTTTCCGTACGCGTGCTCGTGCGCTTTGTCGTAACAGCAAGGAAGCACATCTCCGTTCGTTGTCACCACGATGCCGCTCCATACGCGCAGGCAGCCTTTTCCCAAACGACGGCGACGGAACAGTCCGTCTTCACCTTTGACGTACCGGCTGTAACGCATGTCGGAAGGCATCAAAGGGTGACCGTTGGAATAGTTATAGAGTTGGGCTGTTTTCAAAGCCAAACGGTCTGCCCCGAGACGTTTATACTCCTTCTTGAACGCCTTCCATTCCTGCTCGTTAGTCCGCAAACGAAGACACTGCAGTTCTATCGTCATACGCGCATGCAGTCGCTCTTTGGCACTACGCAGATAGCGCAACGCTGCCTTGCATTTTTCGATATCGCCCCCTACCCTGTACGCCCCGTAACTCTCGGCCGTCAGGCCGTCCATGGAAACGATGATCTTACTCAAACCGGCCCGTACCAAATCGTCCGCCATCTTTTCTGTCAGCGCCTGCGCATTCGTACTGACGATGGTGTACAACCCCGCCTCGTGGGCTTCCTGAATCATATGGGGCAGGTCTTGGTTCAGAAGCGGTTCACCTTGGAAATAAAACTGCATCACCCATGCCTTCTCGCGCGCCTCCATCAGTACCCGCCGAAACACTTCCAGAGGCATAAGACCGTCCTTCGGACTGTAAGATTTTTGTCCTACAGGGCACTCCGGGCATCGCAGTTGACATACTGCTGCAGGCTCGACGGAAACGAAAAGGGGCATATGAGAAATACGCACCAAGCCAAAGCGGCTCAGCGCGTAGTTCCAATAACAGCGAAACGCGTTACTTAATCGGTATTTTGTTAATTCGACGCTCATGACGACCGCCTTCAAAATCCGTCTGGAAGAATTTACGCACGATATCCAGCGCTTTCGGTGCAGAGATAAAATTAGCCGGCAGTCCGAGTACATTTGCATTATTGTGCGCACGCGCCAATTCTGCCAATTTGGTCTCCCAGCATAACGCAGCACGAATCCCTTGATGCTTATTCGCCGTCATGCAAATCCCATTACCCGTTGAGCAGACAACAATGCCGAACTCATACTCCCCTTTCTCGATAGCCTCAGCCAGCGGATGAGCGAAATCGGGATAATCACAACTTTCGACATTATAGCAACCGAAATCTTTCACTTTGGCTCCGTTATCCTCCAAAAAAAGTTGGATAGCTTGTTTGAGAGTAAACCCCGCGTGGTCGCTTGCCAACGCAATGGTCATTTCACTGAATGGTTTCATAATTTATATAGATTAAAGATTAGAATACTATCGCCAGGTTGCCGAACATCAACTTACAAGCAATCGCCAAAACGATGATGCCGAAGAACTTGCGGATGATATACAGCGATGTCTGTCCCAGATATTTGGTGAGCCAGTGGGTTCCGATTAAGACCCCGTATAGCACAATCATGCAGAGCAGCAACGAGATACACAGATTAAGAATATTATACTCCGCCGTAATCGCTAACAATGCCGTGAAAGCACCCGGGCCGGCGTACATAGGGAAGGCCAAAGGTACGATCGAACTGCCGCTATCCACTTCCCCTTCCAACTTATCGTTCTGGAAAATCGTGATATCCAGGATCATCTCCAGCGCCATCAAAAAAATGATAAATCCACCCGCTATGGCGAAATATTCAATCTGCACGCCAAAGAGTTTGAGTATCCATTCGCCCAAAAAGAGGAAGGCCATCAAAATAATCAAACTCGCCAGGCACACTTGACCTGCATTGATTTTGAGGCCCTTTTTCTCCATTGCTATCGTGACCGGAATATTTCCGAACGGGTCAATGATAGCTATCAAGAAGACAAAGGAAGAAAAAACTTGCCAAATATCAAATTCTCCAAAGAATTCAGCCCAGCCACTCATATTTTTTCAGGATTAATTCAGTCGTTTTATACTCTTTTTTTTCGATTTTGAGTGCAAAATTACAATTTTTCTTGCATATATGCAAATTTTTTCGTACTTTTGCGCGATTTTTCGATAATAAATGCAAAAAATTGTAAATGATTAAATAAACGAATGGTTTTATGATTAACAGTCAAGACATTAAAAACGGCGTATGTATCCGCATGGACGGCCGTCTGTATTTCGTAATTGAGTTCCTGCATGTTAAACCGGGTAAGGGTAACACTATTATGCGTGTTAAATTCAAAGATGTTGTTGACGGTCGCGTTCTGGAGCGCCGCTTCAATATTGGCGAGAAACTGGAGGATGTACGCGTTGAGCGCCGTCCGTATCAGTTCCTTTACAAAGAAGGAGCAGACTATATCTTCATGAACAACGAGACCTTCGAGCAAGTGCCTATCGCCCATGACCTCATCACCGGTGTGGACTTCCTCAAAGAAGGTATGACGGTTGAGGTTGTTTCTGACGCTACGAGCGACACGATTCTCTTCGCGGAGTTGCCGACGAAGGTAGAACTGGCTATCACCTACACCGAACCGGGCTTGAAGGGTGATACCGCTACCAACACTTTGAAACCGGCCACACTGGAAACCGGTGCTGAGATTCGCGTTCCGCTCTTCATCAACGAAGGAGAGATTGTTCGCGTTGACACGCGTGACGGCAGCTACTGCGAGCGCGTTCGTTAAGGATAAATGAAAAAGATTTGGATCATCAACCTTGTTTTGGCAGGGTTTTTGTTGAACGCCTGTACGGCGCTGGAGAAGAAACAGCAGGCAGGCGCGGCAGTAGAGGTACAGGGGCACTATCTGTACCTCTCTACGCTTGATTCGTTGACGCTCGGTTTGAGTAGCGAAGACAGTATGCGTGTGGCGCAGCAGTATATCAACCAGTGGGCGAAAGACGTCGTGCTGTACGAAGAGGTACGAAGCAAAAAAGCCAACCTGGGCAGCGCAGATATCGAGCGGATGGTGGAGGATTATCGTCGCGCGCTCTATACGCAAGCATACGAAGATTATCTCGTAGCCAGACGCATGCCCAAAGCCGTACCCGACTCTACTGCCATGCAGATTTATGCCCAGATGCCCGAACGCTTCCGCCTGAACGAAAGTATCATGCGCGGCATTCTGGTTGTCCTCCCTGCCGACGCTCCGAAGATAGAGAAACTGCGCAAATGGCTCGATGCCCAGGCTATGGACGAAATCGAGAAATACGCCTATCAGAACGCCAGCGGATACGAGTTGTTCACCGACCGATGGATGACCACCACCGACATGCTGCTCCATATACCTGTCGAGCGGACAGAACTGGAGAACCGCCTCAAGACAAAAAATCAGATTGAGGTGGCGGATTCCGCTAAGACATATATCCTCCAGATAACGGACAAACACATGCGCGGCGAACAAATGCCCATGGATTATGCCCGGCCGGAGATAGAGAAGATCGTACTGGGCGAACGAAAAGTGGAATTCCTTCAGAAAGAGCGGGAGCGGCTCTATAACGAGGCTATACAAAGCGGGAAAGTGGTATTTTATTAGACCGTTACGCTGTAAGACTTATTATGAGAAACAAGATATTATTGCTTATTGTTTTGTTAGTCAGCCTGATAGCTAAGGCGCAGGTGATTGATGAGGTCATTTGGGTTGTAGGCGACGAAGCTATCCTCCGCAGCGAAGTGGAGGAAGAGCGCCTTCGTGCCCAATACGAAGGACAACAGATACACGGCGACCCGTATTGCGTCATCCCCGAACAACTCGCCGTACAGAAACTCTTTCTTCACCAGGCTATCATCGACTCCGTAGAAGCCAACGAGTCCTCCGTCAGTCATCAGGTTGACATGCGAATGAACTACTATGTCAACCAGATCGGCTCCAAGGAGAAAATGGAGGAATATTTCCGCAAAACCAGTTCGGAGATACGCGAAGAGATGATGACCGCGGTGCGCAACCAGATGATTATCCAACAGATGCAGCAGAAACTGACGGCAGACATCAAACCGACACCGGCTGACATCCGCCGCTATTACAACTCGCTGCCACTGGATTCGATACCGATGATGCCGGCGCAAGTGGAGGTACAGATATTGAGTTTCGAACCGCCCGTGCCGGTGGAAGAGACCGAGCGTATCAAACAACGCCTACGGGAATTTACGGAGCGTGTCCAGAACGGCTCTGCCGATTTCAGCATGCTCGCCCGCCTTTATTCGGAGGACACCGAGAGCGCCAAACGCGGTGGCGAATTGGGCTTTGTGGGGAAAGGACAACTCGTGAGCGAATTTGCCGAAGTGGCTTTTAATCTCAACGACCCCAAGCGCGTAAGCCGCATTGTCAAAACCGAATACGGTTACCATATCATCCAACTCATCGAGAAGAAAGGCGAGCGCATCAACTGCCGCCATATATTACTCCGTCCGCGCATCAGCGCCACCGATAAAATCAAAGCCATTGAGCGGCTCGACAGTATCCGCCATCAGATCATAGTGGACAGCCTCCAGTTCGAGCAGGCCGTTGTACGTTTCTCGGAAGACAAAAGCACCGCCATGAGTGCCGGCTTGATGATTAACCCCAATACCGGAAGCAGCAGGTTCGAATATCAGGACCTCGCGCCGGAGATTGCCAAGCAGATTTACAACCTCAACGAGGGGGATGTGTCCCAGCCTTTCGTAATGATGGACCAGACCAAGAACCGCGAAGTGTGCGCCATCGTACGGGTCGCTAAAAAAACGGATGTACACAGAGCCAACCTCTCCGATGATTTCCAGACCATCAAGCAGATGTTAGAGGCTAAGTTGAGTGCCGATTTTATTCACGATTGGATACTCAAGAAGCAAAAATCCACCTATGTTCAGATTGCGCCCGAATGGCAAAACTGCGAATTTGAGTACCCCAATTGGATTCATTAAAATACATAGTAGGAGCCGTTTGTCTATTGTCCTTTGTCCATTGTCCATTGTCCAATAGTCAAACTATGGTCTATCTGGACCACTCTAATACGCTCAGTTTTGATCAGGAACGCATTGCCGATGCGCAGATTCTGGTGGGCAATGTCATCTTTCGCCACGACGATGCGCTAATGTACTGCGACTCTGCTTATTTTTATGAAACAACCAACTCGCTCGATGCTTTCGGACATGTGCGTTTTGTTCAGGGCGACACGCTGCAGGGGTTTGGGGACTTGCTCTTTTATGACGGCAATACTAAGTTGGCCAGACTGCGCCGG
>Ga0265299_10004872_pt1 | contig 12578 bp, 11 predicted proteins | sample AusTroGonzalo_MG_4_FD_193485 | JGI IMG/M metagenome (GOLD analysis project Ga0265299, IMG submission 193485) | Bovine rumen microbial communities from tropical cattle in Woodstock, Queensland, Australia - Gonzalo_02 | ecosystem: Host-associated > Mammals > Digestive system > Stomach > Rumen ...
ATCGGCGCGCGCGTGAGTCTTTCCGTGGGATTCCTCTCCATCTTCATCGCCCTGTTCATCGGCACGCTCGTGGGCGCCACCGCCGGTTATCACCGTGGCAAGGTCGATGATGTGCTCACCTTCCTCATCAACGTGGTGTGGTCTATCCCTACCCTACTGCTCGTCATCGCCATAAGCTTCGCCCTCGGCAAGGGGTTCTGGAAGATCTTCATCGCTATCGGTCTGACCATGTGGGTGGACATCGCCCGTGTGGTCCGCGGACAGTTCCTGAGTCTGCGCGAGCAGGACTTCGTGGAGTCCGCCAGAGCGTTAGGCTACAGCAACTTCCGCATCATCGTCAAGCATATCCTGCCCAACATCACGGGCACGCTCATCGTGATTGCGGCCTCCAACTTCTCGTCAGCCATCCTGATGGAGGCGGGCCTGAGCTTCCTCGGACTCGGTGTGCAGCCCCCCACCCCGTCGTGGGGCATGATGATGAAGGAGAACTACGCCTGCATCGTGCTCAACAACGCCTACCTCGCCATTATCCCCGGTGTGGCCATCATGCTGTTGGTGCTGTCGTTCATGCTGATTGGCAATGCGTTGAGGGATGCGATGGACGTGCGGAATTAATGCTGAATGTTGAATGCTGAATTATGAATAACGGTGATGATTATGTGAAAGAGGCTGTTGAGCTTTATCGGTGTCATCCGGAGCGTGGGGGTGGCATTGGATGGGCGATAATTTTTCTGATTTTTTTCGGAGTGCCTATCTATGGTGTCATTTTGGAAAAAAATCTGTGGCCGTTGCTTATTTTCTGGTTGCCGTTCGGCTGGTATATGTTGCTGTGTTTGGAACAGACAATCTGGCATCTATTCGGGGAGGAAATCGGCACCATAGACGACGAGTATTTTTACATCCACCGCAAAAACAGGATGTTCAACCGAAACTGGCGTATTCATCTCCACAAAATCAACGAGATGGATTATTACACTGAATCCACATTTCATAATCTCTTCATAAGACGTGGTTTAGTGAAAAACACGTTGTATATCGCCTATTCTCCCAGCGATAATCAATACAAATTTGCTCCGGGCCTCCCTTCTGACGAGCAGGACGAGGTGCTGGACCGTTTGGAGGAGGCCGTCGCCGCCGCGAAGGAGCGCGAAGGGATAAAGGCAGAGAAGGAGTACTGGGAAGCGGTTGAGGAGTTCTCGGGGGATGATGAGAGACTGTAGCGACTCGCTCTATTCATGCTCTTGCGAGAGGGAGGTTCCGCCACCTCCTACCGTCGGCGGCGGAATGGTGGGCATTGTCAATGTGAAAAAGGAAAAGATGGGCGGCGGCGAGACTGTACCGTTTCAGACCTATTTCCCTCCGCCGCCCATCTTTTCCCCCTCAATACCCAGATGCGACGCACCATTCCGCCAGTGACGATAGGAACTGGCGGAATCTCCTACTTTTCCGCCAGCCAGTTTTCAATCTCACCTACCCTCGCGCGGTATTTCTCAATCTGTCCTTCGATGAAGTCATTGCTGAACTTGCGGTCGCAAAAGCCGTTGCCCCGCGCCACGTATTCGTCATCCTCCAACGAGCCGTACAGATCCAGATAGTTGTCCAGATACTCCTGGTTTTCGCGCAACAGGCGCTTCAAATCCTCCACATCGGCCTCAATCGTCTCGCCCGACGAAAAGCGGTATTGTCTTTTTTTCTGCATTTTGGGTAGGTGTTTTCGAAATTTCCGGCAAAAATACAAAAAATAGTTTCAGGTTTCAAGATTCAAGATTCAGCGAGTCGGACTGTCCGACATTTCATATCCCGAACGCCTCCCGATGCCAGATAACATAGCGGTAAGCCTTCATCAGCAGGCTGAAATTCGAGAATTCGTACCGGTACATCATGTCGGGGGGCATTATTTCACCGACAAACCGCATGAACGACAGGCTTGTGCTGGGGAAATCGTACTTTCCGCATTGCACCCGGAACGGAGTCATGTAGGGGAAATAACCGTCGCGGCAAGCGTCATCCACACAGGAGACGACAAGCGTGTCACCCGCCTCGTTCTCCATCGTGACTTCAAAGTTGCCAAACGAGGTGCATGTTCCCGGCCATCCGCTTTTGATGACGGCATTCCACGCGTTATCGTCAAGATGCGGAAGGAGATCCAAGACCCGCTCTTTGGTGGCACTGTCGCAAAGGACTGTGAAATCGCCGTATTTGTCTTCGAACACGTACCGCCGGAGAGAGTCGTAGTCGGCTTGCGAGAAGTTGAAATCGGCCGCCCGCACCTCCGGGTCATAACAGAGGTTGAGCTCCGCTAACTGCTTCCGAAGGGTTTTGGCCGGGAATGGGTCTGGAAAATCGGTGAACTTGTCACGTGGCGCTATCTTCTTGGCATCGAACATGTTCCCATCCAACTTGTAGAGAACATACTCGTCAAAATTGCCGTTGGTGCAACTGTGGAACATGACAGCTACCTTTACAGATTTCACAGGACTCTTCAGAAAATCGTCCAGCGGCCGCTCGTAATGGAACAACGTCATCGAAGGGTTGTCTATCGGCACAAGATACTGGCGGGCACCATCGGAAATCAGCAGATTTCCCTTGAGCTCGTCGGTGCACAACTGTACATCCCAAATGGGGAACGATGTCCGTAAAACCCTATGCCACTTATTATTATGATTGTCTTTGCGAATCAAATCCCTGTCACTGCCCAACGTGAAGTTTCCTTCCTCCGACGGAAGTTCCCACCTTCCGCATTCATTGTAGACAATAGGATTACGGTTGTGCGAAGGCGTTATAGGCTCATCCTCTGAAAAAAGCCCGCAAACAGTCTGCCCAGCGGCATCGAAACGGTAGAGGCTGTCAATATCTTTCAGATAACCCCACGTTTGCCATTCATTATAAGAATAGCCGTAAACAGCCTGTTTGTCTGCGTATTTGATGTGAGTGAGAAGGCAGGGACCGTGGGTGTTCACCGTGTCGAAGGTGAGCATGTCGGCACTGCGCAGCAGGATGTTATCCCGCGTCACCAACACCCACTCATCACTTTCGCGATCTACCGCAAAAGTGCGAATGTTGTAGGGAATCTCCTGCCATCGGATAGTATCAATTGATGTCCAGAAATAGCGGTCGGCTTGCTCCATCACCATTTTGGATTGGCAAATTGCAAAGGAATAGAAGAAATAGTTTTTCTTTATTTCGGGGTGTTGGTCAAAGGGAGTGGGAATCTTCTCATAATGTGCCCAGTTGTCGCGGGTCATCATCAGACTCTCCCTTGAAATGCCTTCAGAATCCTTCCAATTGAGCCGTCCCATACCGTCGCGCCCGTTGTCATCCATGTCGAAGCGAAACTCACAATCAGGAATCCTCGAAATTTCTTGAAAATGCAAACCTTTGTCGGACGAATAATACATGATGCTGTCCACGCGAAGCCAAATCTGTCCGTTATCTCGGCCTTCAACCCATATTTTGTTCCGTTCCATCCGGTACGGCATAGACAGATAATTCCAAGTTTTACCACCATCAGAGGAACGTAAGTATTTGTCATATTTCGAGTCCGGATCCGACGGGTCGGAAATCTGTCCGAAAAGGAGCACAACCGCCGTGTCGGGACAAACGACAGAGCTGGGGCTGACCCCGTTGCGGTCGTTTTGCGGCACACGCGACCAAGGGGATGACATCCCGTGCGCACGCCACATCTGATAGTAGCTGCCGAGCCAAATATCGCCTGTTGGAGAGACCGTAAAAGCCTCCAGGCTGTGTGGCGCGATGCACGACCTGACATCCAGAGCGGGTGTAGGCGATAAATCGAAAGCCGGCCTATGTTGCGCCCGCACACCCGGCATCAACCCGCACAGCACGACGGATAAGGTCAATGCTGTCAGGAGGTTATATTTGCGTGTGATTTTCATAAGGTCAAAAGCTCGGCTATTTTATCTATATGACGCAAAAAATGCCAATGGTTGCAGTTCGTATGTTTTTTTGTTCACTGTTTCACAAACTTCCGCGTCTCCCCGTTCACACGAAGCAGATATGCGCCCCGCGGCAAGTCGCTGATTATAACCCTGTTCACCTCGTTGTTGAGCTTGACGGTTTTCACTGTTCTGCCGTTCATGTCGAGGATTTCCGCGGAGACATCCGGCTGCTGGACAAAGACATCGATGAAGTCGATGGCGGGGTTGGGACATACCCGTAGCGACGGTTCAGGCAGCTGATACTGGGGTGCTGCCGTGACCAGACTGTCGGAATGCGCTGCAATCACGGATTCGATCGTTCGGTTGCAAACGGCGCAAAAGGGCGCGTAATTGCGCATCATGCAGTTGGGTTGAGGCCGGTACATGCCGCTCGCCAAATAGCCGGCCCCTTCGTATGCCCCTACCGCGTTACCATACTGAAAGTTATTATTCGGTGTGGGGATTGGTATGCCGGGGGCTACAAGATCGGCCCATTTCGTGTCAAAATCCACCAACGTGGTCAGATTGGCCTCCCAAGGCTCCACATTCAGGTTGTAAAGCAGGGCCAACGGGTTGTCTGACTCCACATATTCGTCGCCCAACCCCGCAAAAGCGTGGCCAAACTCATGCACAATGACGCTGGAGGACGACATGTTGCCCGCTGTGCTCATCGAGTAGAAGTTATAGAAACCGCCACCGCCATATTGGCTGCTGTTCACCAGAATGTAAATCTGGTCGTACGGCGCGTTGGCCGCCACATCCTTGACCGAGAAATAGTCGCGGGTAGTGCAGTAACGGTCTATATAAAAAGTGTAGAAGTGCGAATTGAGGATGGTGCGCACCCATGTCTGCAACGCGGGAATGTCGATACCGCTCTCCTCGGAAGGAGCAAGCACAGCCCGGAAATTAAAATCGTTGATATGGCTGGCGAACGGTTCATGTTGGGAAAAGGCATTCACCAAACTCTGACAATCTTGCTGAAACTGAGTCATTTCAGCGGCAGTATAGCCTTCGGGCAGAATCACAACATCCACCTTGCTGTCCGGCGTGCCGTTAACCAGCACATCCTGGACGGGAAAGATGTAACGCTGCTCGGTGGTGTTGAACATCTCGCCGGGCTCGTAAAGTTTGGAGAAAACCTCCTCAAATTCGCCATTGAAGTTTCGGATTTCGAGAATGATATACGCCTGGTTCAGCGGCAGCGGAACACTCACGGACTCCTCATAGCAGCGTTCCATACTGGTGGCCTCGTTGGTGGTCTGCCATTCTCGGAACAAGGTGTTGTAGCCCCTTGAATAGATAAGCGTATTGCTTTGGGCATCAATTACTTTCACTCTGTTTGTACCGAAATTGAAAGGGTCTATCAGGTTAACCTTGGAGCCCCCAAAATGCGGCTCAATGATGAAACGCTCGAAGACATAGTGCGAGCTGTCGGCATTGCCGCACTGATAGACATCCATGCGCAACGACCCCTCGTTGTGGAAATACTGCGCGAAATTGACGTTCTGCGCTCTCGAAAACATCGAAAATGCGAGAACAAGCAAAATGGTAAAGGTCTTTTTCATCTCAAATAATTTGCCGCAAAAATACAAATATTTCCGTTTTTTACCTATTGCCTTTTGCCTAATGCCTAATGCCAAAAAAATTGTATCTTTGCCTTCTCATTAAAAAACGGACGTTATGGCACATAAAATACTGATAGCCACGGGCGGCGGCGACTGTCCCGGACTGAACGCGGTGATCCGCGGCATTGTGAAACGCGCGGCTCAGGAGGGCGGCGAATGGGAAGTTTTCGGCTGCATCGAATCGTTCAACGGCATCCTCAAGGACGATGTGGAGATTGTGCCGCTTAACGAGAGCATGGTCTCCGGCCTGCACGTGAAGGGCGGCACCATTATCAAGACCACCAACAAGGGCGGCCCCTTCCATTTCCCGGTGCGACAGCCCGACGGCAGCTGGAAGATCGAGGACCGATCGCAGCTGATGAAGAAGCGCTTCAACAACATGGGCTTCGACGCCATCATCAACATTGGCGGCGACGGCTCGCAGCGCATCTCCCTGGACCTCCTCAACATCGGCATCCCCGTGGTGGGCGTGCCAAAGACTATCGACAATGACCTGTCGAGCACCGACTTCACCTTCGGTTTCCAAACGGCGGTGCAGATCGCCACGGAGGCCATCGACAAATTGGTGACGACCGCCGAGAGCCACAACCGCGTCTTCATCATGGAAGTGATGGGCCGTGACGCGGGCTGGATTGCGCTGTACACCGCCATCGCCGGCGGCGCGGATGTCTGCATCATCCCCGAAATCCCCTACAATCCCGAGGCCATTGCCCGGAAAATCGAAACCCGCTACAAAAACGGCATGGGCTTCTGCAACATTGTGATTGCCGAGGGTGCGAAACGCGTCGGCGGCGATGTTGTCGGAAAGGCGCCTACCGCCGTCGGCGACCAGCATATCAAGCTCGGCGGTGTCGGCGACGTGCTGAAACAGGAGCTCCTCGACCTCGGCATCGAGCACGACATCCGCGTGACGGTACTCGGTCACCTGCAGCGCGGCGGCACCCCCATGGCCTACGACCGCATCCTTGCCACCGAGTTCGGCGTGAAAGCCTTCGAGCTCGTCAAGGAGAAAAAGTACGGCAACCTCGTGGTCTACCGTCACAATGCCATCTCGTATGTGCCTCTCGAAGAAGCCGTCAAGGAACCGCACCTGGTCAAACCCGACAACTTCCTCGTGACCACAGCCCGCTCCGTCGGCGTGGCCTTCGGCGACGAGATCAGTTAGCAGTTTTACCGAAGAAAAACGTACAATTTAAACATCTTCCTTAAACAGCCTCGAAGAGGCAAAACGCGCGAAGCGCAATTAACCCCACATAAGCGACGAAGGAGCGCAATGTGGGGCGATACAAGAATAAAAACCGAGTATTATGAAAAAGAAAATCGTCATCCTATCCGGTGCCGGCATCTCCGCAGAGAGCGGCATCAGCACCTTCCGCGACAGCGACGGCCTTTGGGAAAACTATAGAGTGGAGGATGTGGCCAGCATCGACGGCTGGTACCGCAACCCCGAACTCATCATCGACTTCTATAACCAGCGGCGCGCGCAGTTGGAGCATTGCGAGCCCAACGACGCGCACAAGCTCGTGGCGAAGTTGGAGGAACAATACGACGTGACCGTGGTCACGCAGAACGTGGACAACCTGCACGAACGCGGCGGTTCCTCGAAGATCATCCACCTGCATGGTGAGTTGACCAAGGCCTGCAATGAAAGAAAGACGGAGGTCTTCGACATTGGTTATGCGCCCATGAAATACGGTGAGCGCGCCAAAGACGGCTCCCTGCTGCGCCCCTTCATCGTCTGGTTCGGCGAGGCCGTACCGTTGTTGGAAGATGCCGCCCGCGAGGTTCAACAGGCTGACATCCTGATTATTATCGGTACCTCGTTGGCCGTTTATCCCGCCGCCGGCCTCCATTACGACGCCCCCGACGATGCGGAAATCTACGTCATCGATCCCAAGCAGCCCGGCTCCATCTCCCGCCACGTGACCTACATCACCGAGAAGGCCACCGTCGGCATGAGAAAATTGTACGAACAGCTTATGCAGCAGTAGCATATATAATTTTTTCCTTGAGCAGTCTCGAAGAGACAAAACGCGCGAAGCGCTAATAACCCCACACAAGGCGATAGCCGCAGTGTGGGGCGCACAAAGTAGCAATTAACCCCACATAAGGCAATAGCCGCAATGTGGGGCCAACAGTAACGAAATAGTATGAAAAAGCATTTGCATATCTGGATGATCATGGTGTTGGCAACCGTCGCCCTCACCTCCTGCGAAAACTACCCCGAAGGCGTCCCCAGCTTCTTTTCGAGCGAGTATCGGATTGTGGGTGCCTGGCAGGTGTCGCACACGTACCTTAATGGCGAGGAGATTGACTCCACCGACTATGTCGCCTACTCCCCCACAACGTACTATTACATGTACGCAGACCATGTGATGTCGCTGACGGGCATCCACAACGGCGAGCTTCGGCAGTCATCGTTCGCCACCTACGTCCTCGACCCCAAGGCGAAAACCATCGACTTCAATTTCTCCTTCTTTGGGAAACGATACGTCTTCACTGCGAACATCATGCGGCTCTCGCGCAAGGAGTTCTTCATCGAGTTCGACGACGAGTACGGCGACCACTGGCGGTTGGAACTGTTTTCCCGATCGAGTTACTGACATGGGAAAGCCCGTTTTACCGGCAGAAGAGACGACACGCAGCAATGCCGTTTACGTGTGGATTGCTGTGGCGTTTGCCGTGCTGGTTGGGGCCATCGCGTTCGTGATGGTGCGCACCGAGCGGAACACGCGTGAGCATGCGGTCGCGCAGGAGCAGACTCCCCCTCCCGACTCCGGGGAATCCTCAAAGCTGATTGAGTTCACCCCGGCGGATATCCAAGTCAACACCGGCTGGACCTTACTCGCTGGCCGTCACCCTTCCGTGAAATTCACCTGTCGTCTCGCGCCCACCGCTCCTGCCGCGAAACTGGCCGTCCTCTGTTACCGACCTTGCGGTTCGTCGGAGTGGTTCTCCGTGGAGGCGCACCCCCGCCGCGACCGCACTTGTCGCGTCACCCTTCGCGACCTCTCCCGCAACATGCCCTACGAATGTTTCTTCATTGTCAGCACCGGCGATTCGGTAATTCGAAGCGGGATTATGCGGTTTCATACAATAACCAATAACCCATAACCAATAACCCGAAAAAAATCGTATCTTTGCCGATTCTAAATATCGGATATAAAACATAGACCTAATGGATAATTTCATCGTCTCGGCACGAAAATACAGACCCTCGACTTTCAGCTCCGTGGTCGGTCAGGAGACCATCACGGCGACCCTCAAGAACGCGATTCGCAACAACCAGGTGGCGCAGGCCTTCCTCTTCTGCGGACCGAGGGGCGTGGGCAAGACCACCTGCGCCCGCATCTTCGCCAAGGCGCTCAACTGCGAGCACCTCACCGACGACTTCGAACCGTGCAACACTTGCGAGTCTTGTCAGTCGTTCAACAATTCAGCCTCTTTCAACGTCTTCGAACTCGACGCCGCCTCGAAAAACTCCGTTGAGGACATTCGCGAGTTGGTCGAGCAGGTGCGCGTGCAGCCGCAGGGCGCGAAATACAAGGTCTACATCATCGACGAGGTGCACATGCTCTCGGGCGCGGCCTTCAACGCCTTCCTCAAGACCCTTGAGGAACCGCCGGCCTACGCCAAGTTCATCATGGCCACCACCGAGAAACACAAGATTCTCCCCACCATCCTGTCGCGCTGCCAGGTGTATGACTTCAAGCGCATTAACGACAACGACATTGTGCGCCACCTGCAGTTTGTGGCACAAAACGAGGGAGTTACCGCCGAGGAGGACGCTCTGCGCATTATCGCCGCCAAGGCTGACGGCGCCCTGCGAGACGCCCTTTCCATCTTCGACCAGCAGGTCAGCTTTACCGGCAAGAATATCACCTACAAGGCCACCATCGACAACCTCAATGTCTTGGACGTGGACAACTACTTCCAGGTTATGGACATTGTGCTGAGCGACGATGTCTCCGGTGCGTTGCTGCTGTTGGACGACATTCTGGCTCGCGGTTTCGACGCGCAGAACTTCATCTCCGGTCTGGCCTCCCACATTCGCAATCTGTTGTTGGCCCAGAATCCCGGCACCGTGCAGTTGCTGCAGATGTCCGACTCCATCAAGGCACGGCTGCAGGAGCAGGCGCAGCGGGCTGACAGAATGCTGCTCACCCGCGCCCTTGAACTGGCCAACCAGTGCGATTTCAACTACAAGAGTTCTAACAACAAACGTCTTTCGGTGGAGCTCTGCCTGATGCAGATCAACGCCAACTACGTTTACAAACGGCAGCGTCTTCGGCAATCGCAGGAGCGATGACACCCCGGAAGGCGCCGGTTCCGCCGCGGGAGGCGCCGCCATGCGCATCGCTCCCGCAGAACCCCAGATATCCGCGAAAGGACTCCAGTTCGCCGGATTCACCCCCATTCAGCCGCTGCCCTCCATCAAAGAGGTGACGGCCCAGACCCGCACGCTCGCCCAGCAGGTGGTGCAACAGGCGCAATCGGCCGCCGCCGCGACAGTACCTGCACCCTGGACAACCGAACCCGCCCAAACAACGCCATCCACAAATGTCGATAAACCGAACATATCGGAGGAACAGGCACCTCCTGTTACGGAAACAGAAATAGAAACCGAAACCGAAGGAACACAGACGGTTACAATAACGGAAGAAACCACCGAGCCAACTTCGGAGGCACCTGCCGAACCTGAGACCTTCGAGTCCTGCTGGAACCATATGGTCGATGTCATCTTCGCCAAGAAGCCGGCCTTCTACCACCAGTTGCGCGACTACCTGCCCCGCTTCGAGAACGAAATCATCTACGTGGATGTGGAAAACGACTTCCAGAAGAACCAGTTGGAGATGAGCAAACGGGCGATGCTCGAATACTGGCGCAACCAGTTCAAGCTGAACGTCAACGACATAGAGTTCGTCATCCACGAGCACGAGCGCAAGAAGGTCATCTACACCAGCGAGGACAAGGTCAACAATATGCTGGAGCAGAACCCCGAGCTGAAGGATTTTCTGCAGGTGCTGAACTTCCGGATCAAGGACTGATTGATTATTGCGGAAAGGTGCAGAAATGCGGAAAAGCGCGGAAACTCCATTGGAATTCCCGCGCTTTTCTACGTTTTATACTTGCTCTTCGGCAAAAATCAGTGCTTTGTGTCTGTTTTGACTTTGTTCACCGACTCTAACAACAAGTCCCCCAAACCGATATGATACCCTTCGGAGACGAAGAGGATATTGCCGTCTTTGTCAAGGACGAGGCAGACGGGACGTTCGCCGGTGGTGTGCGGCAGGGAACCGTCGTGGACGGCGTTCTTTAGGGCCGACGACACGCTTCCTGTCAGATCGTCAACCTTGCCGGAGAACACCTCCACATTGGCGGGCTGGTTCTTCTCGGGCTTCCACCCTTTATTGTTGGCCACCAACAGTACCTTGCCGCCCCAAGCCTCGTAGTCGGCCTTCTTGGCGGCAAGCTCCTTCGCCAGATGGTTGGTTGGTTCGGTACCGGGCGCAACTAAACAGAGCACCATCGTCTCTTTGCCCGACGAATTAAGTAACTCCGACAACGATTTGCCATTCAGTTTGTTGGTGCTCATGTCCAAATGGCCGTAGGTGTTGTTGCGCGGAGTCAGCTCGGGGATGGAAACCGTCATGTTTTTCCGCTCTTTAGCCTTCAGGGTGAAGAACTCCATGTGGGAAATCACCTCGCCGTCGCTGTAGCGATTGCCCGTAGAAAGACAGTAGTTTCCGGCGGGCAGGTTCAGCACGATGTGCTCTTTCTCCACACGCGGGTCGTTCTCGAAATCGTAGGAGACATACTCGCCGTTTTCGAAACGCTGCAGCGTGTAATGGATATAGTAAGTGTAGCCTTTCGGGTTGTGCAGGGTCAGCGTGGCCATCTCCTCGCTCGGGGTAACGGTCTCCTCCTCAAACGAAACTTCCTGCCAACCACCATTCTCCCAAGCGTAAATCTTGTTGGAGGCGTTGTCAAGATATGCGGGTATATTGTATTCTCGACAAAAAGCCACGAAGAAAATGTCGCGGGAATGAGCATCGGCACGCTTGAGCCACATCACCCCATTCGGACTAATCGGGCAGTTGTAGTAGTTGCATTCAGGGTCCACCACAATGCTGTCAAGGGTATATTGCCGCAACTGAGCCACCGTGGGCGATTCGCCAAGCACCGGATCACGTTCCTCGTACACATAGACACCACCGTATCGCAATAATTCATTTGAAATGCGTGGGGAAAGCAAACCTTTAAAGAATACATCCTTTGGATACCGACCGTCATCCTTACGCATGTTTGTGTAAAGAAGTTCCTCAGGAGTGTCTCTTAAATCCTTGTCTGCCAAAGAATTGACATATTCTTTCAAATATAATCCATCAACCTTCTTGCTGTTTCTTTGCAAAAACTTGATGACATCAGCGTAGTTGCCCTCACTGCGGCGCACGATGTCGTACAGTTCCTCGTCAGTGAAATACTCGCTTTTCAGGTTTGCTTTCACCCACTTCTCCGTGGGGAACGTGGCGCGGTAAGCCTCGCGCATTTTGTCCTCCTTGGCCAACCGTTTGCTGCAAGCGGCTTGTTGCGCAGCACTTACGTTATTTACCACCGGCTTGCCGGCAGGCGGGTTCATCGTATAGGGGACGCACCACGAGCCGTAAGGATTTGGCGTGTTGACAATCCCAGTCCCTAAGATCAGCACCAAGTCATGTTGCTCCCGCATGTCCAACTTGTCGAAAGCGAAATCATCGCCCTGCTTGGCCCAAATCATCAGGTCGCCAAGTCCAGTATTGAGCTTAGCACAACCGTTTTCGTCGGTTTTAACCTCCGCAAGGGTGTAATACTCCGCGTAGTTGTAGAGTTTGAAGCAGACGGTGGCACCCTTCGCTGGACGGTGCTTGCGGTCGAAGACGTGGATGGTGGCTGTAGCGGTATCCGCGTAATTGGACAAGACATTGATGCAGGAGTAGTATTTGGTCTTTTTGTTCACCTCTTCGGGACCTTCATA
>Ga0265299_10004875_pt1 | contig 12574 bp, 7 predicted proteins | sample AusTroGonzalo_MG_4_FD_193485 | JGI IMG/M metagenome (GOLD analysis project Ga0265299, IMG submission 193485) | Bovine rumen microbial communities from tropical cattle in Woodstock, Queensland, Australia - Gonzalo_02 | ecosystem: Host-associated > Mammals > Digestive system > Stomach > Rumen ...
GGGTTAATAATGTTGCTGCAAGTGGTATATTTGTTAAAGCGGATACAATGAATTCCTGGACTACTGGAGTGAGTGGTATTCCTAGTGGGTGGACAGTATATAATGCATCAGAATATGAATATGCAAGAAAATATGAGATAACCGCAGATTTTGTAACCTGGACATTTACAAGTTCGAGCTCTTCTTTCTCAAGTATTGATGTTGGTGGACATAAGTTTTCTGAAATTACAAGCATCCTAAGTAAAGGAAAAAATCTTCGTATTAGACTAAGATATACAGGATCCCCGGCTAATGTACAGGAAAGGCAATTCTTCGTAAATACTGATAGTCAGGTTGATCCCTATGATGATAGTAATTATTATCTAGCCGTAAGATTAAATGAAGATTCCAACTATATTGATTATAGATCATATGTAACTGGGAATGAAGTTTTATTTCTTACTGAAGGAACAAGCGATGCTATTGATGTATTATACAATAAAATTGATAGTTTATTAAAGAATGGTACCTCTATAGGTTCTCCATTCTATTCCAATATATTCAGCTACCGCAAAATATTAACTTATGTTGGAAATGAAAATTTGAATGAAGCTGGAGAACTTGTATCGAGAACGTACTACGAAATACAGGGAATTAATAACGATCAAACTATTACTTTCCCCCTTGATTCTACACTCACCTTTAGCGATATAACCCTTGCTCTAGATTGCTGTCAAGAACTATGTTTTTATATGGATGGAAGTAATGGGGAGAGGGAAATTTATCAGTTCTTGCGGAAAGGTTATGATAATGGTACGCTTTATTATGAGTTTGGCTGTTTTGATCATATTGACGGAAATGATGGTGCGGAATTCACTACTATTCGAGTATGGAATGGAGCAAGCAACGTATTAACTGGTAAATGTTATAAAAGCTCATTCACTACGGCACTAGAAGACGTAGCCTGTGTTAGTAGTGATAATGGGGTTGGTATTGTTCCTGAGGATGGTATTAGAGTAGAAACGGTAACCTCTGCTGGTACATTGAGCATAAATCCCGACGTAGTGACAGTAATAGACGGAACTGTCGGAACTTCAGTAATTACACTACAAGTTCCCTCCGATAATCTAGCTCATGTGTGGAATATTCTTATGACTACTGGAGCTACGGTTAATGTGACTTTTGCAATGAGTAATAATGCTGTTATAAAATATCCGAGCGAATTCTCTACAATATCTACATCAAAGAGTATAGAAATAAGTGTAATCGGTATTGGAGCAATATATTATTTTAGATATGGGCAATTTACTTAATACTAGAAGGGGTCTAATTTCAAGACCATATACTGCGGAACTTGAGTACCTAGCCTGTACAACCACACAATATATAAACACGGGTATAACAGCAGATCCAACATATGATTTCGAAGTTGAATGTTTATCTGAAGTGATTGGAACAGAGGGAGTATTTGGAGTAAGATCTGCCGCTAGTGGAAGGGGACATTCTCTAATATTTCCAAGCCAAGGTCATGTAAGATATTCTTATGGTAATAATGTAGGAGATGGATATTCTGTAAAAATAACCAATCTTGCGGTAAATCAATGGGTTAACTATAAATCTGTTGATGGAAAATCACTCTATGTAGATGGTGTCTTAATAGGATCAACATCATATTCAACTTATAGTGCACTTAATCTTACCTACTATCTGTTTACTTCCAATACTAATGGAAGTGCTGGAACTATAAAAGCAAAGAGAATAAGAAAGTTTGTATTATATGATGCAAATGATTATGAAATAATGCATCTTATTCCCGTTAGAGTTGGCAGTGATGGTTATATGTATGATAAAATCACGGGAAGATTCTTTTCAAATAGTGGCACGGGAACTTTTATACTAGGTCCCGATGTTGGATCTACAAAACCGTATGATTCTGAGGTTGAATATATAAGAAGCACGGGAACACAGTACTTTGATATGGGATTGAAACTCACAAATAATAACGAGGTAGAAATGAAGTATTATTCTACTGATATTTCTACTAACTCATTCGGATCTCGTGCGGCCGCTAGTTCTAAGGACTTTATGGGAAGTATTGCTGGTACTAAGAATAATATTACACTAGACTTTAACGATTCGGATTACTCACCCTACAGATTATCAATGGGCTCTTCATTCAGCTCTAATATGGTTAAGGTTGTAGTGAATAAGTACTTTCGCGGAATATATGATATTGCTGGAAAGGCTAAGAAGAAAACAAATACTACAGTTTGTAATGATGTTTTTACCTGTGATACAAATGCTTATCTCTTAGCAGCATCAGGTGCACCATATTATAGTACAAAATTAAAGTGTGATTTCTATAACTGCAAGGTAAGAGATGGAGGGGTACTTATAAGAAACTTTATACCCGTTAGAATTGGAACAACTGGATACTTATATGATAAAGTGTCTGGTCAAATGTACTCTAATCAGGGGACGGGGGATTTTACGTTAGGTGCCGACAAAAGTGATTTGGCTAATGTATTTGAAGTAGAATATTTACAAAGTTCTGGTACACAATACATAGATCTAGAAATGCCTCTAAGATCGCAGGGATTTAAATACTCTGTTAAATTAGAAACATTATCCTCCGCAACAAATAATCTTGTTTTTAGCGGAAGGTCGGCTACTGATGGAACAAAGACAGACTCGCTTTCTCTATTCATAATTTCATCTAATAATTTCAGAGTAGATAATTTAGGAGCAAGTACGGAAGTTACTCAAGTACCAGTTTTACAAAGTACACCATATGAAATCTCTTATGAAGATGGGGTTACTACAATAAATGGAGTAGATTGTTCCACTCCAAAAGGATCTGGTGTATTATCGGCGGAAACTGTTTATGTATTTGGTGGACATAGGACGAGTAACTCTGGGGCTGAATATCTTGCAAGTATTAAGCTATATTATCTAAAAATTTGGCAAGATAATCAAGTTGTTTTTGACTTAATCCCCGTTAGAATTGGCCAAGTTGGATACCTCTATAATAGAGTAACTGGCGAATTATTTAGTAATTCTGGAACGGGAGATTTTACATACGGTAATGATATAAAACAAATAATATGAATCTACAAAGCAAATATATTCAAGATAGAAATGGGAACAAATTTGCACCTATAACAACCCCAAATGCAATAAGGTGGCCAGATGGAGGTAATCTGAATGATAAGCTGAGTTCCCTTGATGCAATTGTTATAGAAGCTCCGGTAGATAGTACTGACCCTGCAGATCCCATATCAGCATTAACTTGCGAATTTGGAAAATATTATCGAATAGATGTGCCTGTAGAATCATTAACTATCACACTTCCGGAAACTGTAAATGATGCAACAGTCAAATCAATTGTTGTATTTTTCACTGGCGGAACAACACCATCCATAACTGTAGTTCCAGATGATAATGAGACAATTCTTTATCAAGGCGGTCTATCGGATTTAATATCAGACATTGCTACAGATGATATGTTTGAGTTAAACTTTATGTGGAATGGAATAGCTTGGGTAATAGCCGGTATTAGAGTAATGGAGGAACCATCATCAAATTCAGAGTAATATGGGAGCACTATTAACTAGGAGAAGGGAATATGCTAAATCTCGACCTTACGATGCGGAAGTAGAATATATAACATTCTCTGGAACACAATATATAACTATACCGATATGTCCTAATGACGGTACAGATGCCATTGAATTTGAATTTAGACGTACTACTTCTACTAATCAGGTAAGATTATGCAGAACGGAGTCTGATAACAGATTTAACCTATATATCAATGGTAGTGGTGGTGCTGCTTATAATTACATAAAAACTAATGGTACAGATAATGGTTGGCAGGCACTAAATAATACATATAACAAGCCGGGCGTTGTAAAACATATATGGAAAGTTGATTATAAGAATAATAGAACCTGGCTGGATTTTGACCAATACACTATTACAAATAGTAGAAGTAAGGCGGCTTCAACAGGACGGCTACAAATTTGTCAGTTATATAGTTCATATACAAGATTCGTCGGACAGATTTATCATGTGAGGTATTGGAGGGACGACGTATTGATTTATGACCTAGTTCCCGTTAGACATGGTGGAGTGGGTTATTTATATGATAAGTTATCGGGAGAAATGTATGGTAATGATGGTACTGGCAATATAGGAATAGGTATGGATAAATATACTGATCTATCTGAATTTACAGAGTTAGAATATATAGAAAATACTACACAAGTTGCAACATCTCCATACATAGATACAGGAATTTCTTCTGGGGCAGGTACAATAGACATGTCAATGACCGTTAAATGGGGTACAATCGATTCCGCAAGAAGGCAGTTAATGGGCTGTAATAATGGAGTTTTCTGGGGATGTGATGAAGGTACTTATAGGACAAATGCGGTAGATAGCGAGGTTGTACCATCTACTACTGATTTTGAAACAGTCAATATGGATACTTATACGGGAACTCCATCAAGGAAGGGACCTCTTGCTTTATTTAGAATATTCGAATCAGCATCAAAAGCCAATACAACCACTACATATATATGTAATTGTAAGCTAGCAATGTATAAGATATGGGTAAATAATGCATTAGTAAGACACTTTGTTCCTGTTCAACATCCCGGCGGTACTAAAGGAATGTTTGATAAAGTTGAAAATAAATTCTATTTCAGCGCCAATAGTGGAAGCTTTACTGGTGCATAAACTATAAATAATATGAAAAGATACTATAATTCAACAATAAATGAATGGTATAATGAGGGTCAAGGAATAGTTAAAAGGCTAGAAAATGGCTCACTTTTTATGGGAGTACCTACTTCTGAACAATTATCTTCTTGGGGTTATGTAGAGTATGTTGAACCCACACCCACAGAGTCTGCATTATTACAACAGGCAAAAAATGAGAAGATTTTAGAAATAGAAGCCTATGATTCCTCTGATTCTGTAAACTCTTTTAGCATTAATGGACAAGATATGTGGTTAACCGTAGAGGAGAGACAACAACTTGCAACACAAATAAGTGCGTGTCAAGCAATAGGACGTACAAATATGACAAGATGGTTTGACGGAATATCCTATACTTTCCCCATAAGTACCTGGCAACAAATGTTAGTGGCCCTTGAAGTATATGCTGGGGACGCTATCAATGTTACTGAAGGTCATAAAGCAGCAGTTAACGCGCTGAATAATATCAGTGATGTAAATAATTATAATTATACTAGTGGTTATCCCCAAAAATTGGAATTCTAATTTGAAAACCATTAGTAGTCAACATAATCACTTCAATAATAATAAAAATTAACTGTTTTAATTATTATGGCAATATCTAAAATTAATGCTAAAACTTTAAAAAATCAAGAAGGGGTAATAAATGAAGTAAAAACTGTACTAGGACATAGACCAGAAGGAGTTGTATCAGGTGCGCACGAGAGAATAACACAATTAAGAAGTGAACTACAGGCTGCACAATTAGAAGCTGGAGTAGTTGAGTTAGATGAATTTCCAGAAGAGGATAGTACTCATCATGTAACTAGTGGTGTAGTATATAACGCCATAAAAGTTGCTAGGAAAGAAACTAACGATAATTTTCAGGACCTGCAACTAGATAATACTTCTATTCAGGGATTTACTATAACAGGTTTAAGGTTAGTAGATAATACGATTACGTCTGGTGGCGGAGATAATCAAACAGTTACTTTTTATTGTAAACCATTTTCAAAGGGAGACAGAATTAGTTTTATAGCAAATATAAAAAATTCTGAAAGTGTGTATCATAGAATAATGATAAGCACCGTGTCTCCTAATGAATATATCAGAGAAAATGGTAGTATTGTTGGATATCAAGCTACAGTCTTAAGTAGTAAATCGTACAGTAATGATGTAACTATACCATACGATAATTGTTACGTCTTTTATTACTTCAATAGCAGTTATTATAACAGCAGAACCTATAAAATATATAGAATTAATCGACTGGTAGATAAGTTTAATCAACTGACGGAAAGAGTTAAAGATACTAGCTCATATACTATATATGGCCCGACTTTTGGAGCAAAATCCAGCATGACAATTAATATGCAGACTCTAAAAGTAAATGAAGGTAGTAATTCTAATTATGTAGTATATTACAGCAAAACACCCCTTAATCAAGGAGATATTATACGATTTACTGGGAGAGCTAGTGCAGCAAAAACCACAATATTCTGCTGTACAACAACTGAACCAGAAGCATATATCACGTCAAATGGAACTATTATAGGATTATCCCTAGACTATCTTGGTGGACAGGGCTCAAGTAATCAGGACTTTGAACTAGAAGTCCCCTACGATAATGCCTACATAGTATTTTATAGACATAGTGCTGATTGGTATTCTGGAAGTATTCAACTAAGCTATTATTTTGCTAATCAGAGTAAGACCTGGAGAGAGGGAATAGAATCTCATCTAGAAAATATCGATACAGAATCACTAGAACTGGCAGATGATCTTATTCCACCTATCCCCTTTATGAAACAAATGCCACAAAGTTGGGCTAGTGAAAGTGGACTAAGTTATAGTAGAGATAATGATATAGCGCATATAATACATAGTGGTGATAGTAGTGCTGTTATTTTCTATATGCCAACTCCATTTAAAAAGGGTGATTACATAAGGTTAGCTGGATCTTCCTCATCTAATAGAAGTGTTGGTTGGGGATTTACTACTACTAATCCTTCAAGTCTAGGTTCTTTAGAGGGATTGGAACTAAATAATGCTGACAGCTTGTCTAGTGGAAAAAAGACGAAGGCTCTTGTTAAAGTTCCATACGATAATGCATATTTTCTCTACTATAGATATAACACAGATTGGTACGGATTTACAGCTAGATGGTATAGCTATAATGATGTAATTTCATATAATAATGACACTAAGATAAATTCTATAGAGTCTGATGCAACTAGTTATTTCCAATGGTTATCCGGATATAGTGGTTCATCTTATGCAAGTTACACCACTACCACAACTAATCAAGAGACTGGAGTAGTAACTGTTTCAATAAATAATGGAACTACTACCTATAGCCATGGTACAGGTATAAAAGCAACTAGTCTTCCTGGTGGTAAATATAGATTAGAATTTGATACTACTCAAGAATTTTTAGGAGCTACTGTATATACCTCTACAACCACGGGAAATAGCGGCACTACAATACCACAAGAGGATATAGTTTTTAACGGAGACTCTATAGTAAATACACATATATACAAAGATGGACATTATACTCTTTGGCTAAATATAAAACAAGAAACACTCACTTTTTATATTCATTTTAGAAATAGCGCACAAGAACCACATTCCTCAGGAACTACAATAACTGTAAGAAACTTTAAGGTAACTCGAGTAGTAGACGATATTAATTGGTATACTAGGACAATAATGGGCGGTTATATGGGGAAATCTACCTCTATTGATGCTAGAGAAGAGATAGATGGTGAACCTAATCCAAATTTCGGAGAGATTTTTACCGTCAGTGAGTCTAGTTTAATGGCAAGTAATTTTATTCCCTTAATGGACTGTGATAAGTTCGAGATAACAATACCAGAAACATCTAGTGCTGAGGGAATCTATGGTATTGCTGGTGCTGTAATATATGACAGCAATAAACAACCAATAAAGGCCATTAATATAGTTGAGGAAGGTACATATAAGACTACAACCAAAGAAATAACTAGAACATCTGACATGGCATACGTTAGACATCATTCAGGTAGTGGAAGTGGTTTTATTACAAATGGAGTCAAACTATATTACTCTTTTGAAACACTTAGAAAAAAATATGCTAATGAGACTTTTATCACATCAGTATCTAGGTCTGTCAGCACCTATAATAAAGGAGTAAAATGGTCAACAGGAGCAATAGACTCTACATATTGGAGACATGGAAGTGTTATAGTTGAGGGAGCAGAGTACATAAATATCAGAGGAAGAATAATAGATAGCTCCGGAACTTATATAAATTATGGAGGTATAGTTGTAGATAAGGAAGGAAATATACTAGACGTGATTTATAAGATGTCTACTACAACAGCAAGTAGTTATACTCATAATATCGTATATAAACTTCCGACCAATGCCTATAGAGTATTATGGTGTATTCATTCTGATACAACATCTACCACAATATACCTCTACTCAAGTCTACGAAACTGGAAAGATTATATGGTGGAGAAGATGAGTTCCGTAGATTCTATTATAGATGATAAACAAATATCAGATAAAACGAATGTACGAAATACTCTAGAACTTATTGGACAAGCTGCCTATAATTATACTTCAAATGCACAACCGGTTATTAGCTCTAGATTAGGACTTCTTCATTTTAGTGATTGGCATGAAAGTACTAATGCTGGAACAAAATTACTAAACTGGGCAAACTACATTAAAAACTTCTACTATGAGCTAGCAGGAAGTACCGGTAGTTTTGTAAATGATATTATATGTACCGGAGATGTTGTTGAGAATTACCTAAGCAGCGCGGGAGCAAAACCACTACCTTATTTAGCTGTTGATGGTCTTGCACAAAATAGTCTATATGTACTAGGTAATCACGATCAAGCATATAGTAGCAATGGAACGAGGAGATATGGATACTTCTGGGCCGATGCTGGAGAAAATGGTGATGGAAATATAGACACAACAGTAGCTAAATCAGAGGCTATTAAATCAACACACGAATTTAGCTATAATACTTATTTCAAAGATTTTCATTCTGGGTGGGAAGTAATAATGCCAACAGAGTGGACACCAGAAAATCTAGACTTGACGGGAGATGATTATCCATATTATGGTTCTGATGATGTAAGTAATCCATATCATCACGCCTGTTATTGGCACAAAGATTATGAAGCACAAAAGGTAAGATTAATTGGTATTGATTGTATGTATAGATTCGACGGTATCCTAGATAAAGATGGAAACGGAGATTTTATACGGGATGAGAATACGAAATTGCTAAAAATTGCAAGCGGAGGGGGAGGATATGCTAAACTTACTACAGAACAAGAGACCTGGCTATATGATCTACTTGAGGATATTCGACTAAAGAATATTAGTATAGAAGCCGAAATAACATCCGACAGCAGTATTTCATCTGGAGATAAAGCTGCATATAAGAAGGCTAGAACCTGGAGTGTTGTAGTAATATGTCACTACCCATTAGATGACTGTGATGGATTTAATGTCTTAACCGATAAGTGTAATACTAATGCTAATGGTGGAATAGTTCTTAATTATAAAACTGGCGATCCTGTAAATTTCCATTATGGTTATTCAGACACTGCTCTTACCTTAGAAAATACCTTTGACTTAAGAAATAGAGTACAAAATAACAGCACATACGGTTTCACCAAAGGAAATACTAATAATTTTGGAGATATAATACAGAATTTCCAAAATAAAGGTGGTAAATTTGTTGCCTGGATATGTGGTCATACTCACGTCGATAGATTCTATTATCCCAAGAAATATCCAAATATCTTGAATATAGTAATAGATAAGGCGGGATATACTAGGACCAATTCAGTATCAAGAAGAAATTCAAACGAGGAATCTAGTTTATGTGCTAATTATTACGCTATCGATACTACTAGTGGATGGATAAAGATTGTTCGTCTTGGATTAAATACCAATAGAATGCTTAGGAGTATAAGAAGTCTTTGCTACGATTATATAAATAAAAAAGTTATAAGTGAAATTTAAACTATGATAAAGGATTGTTTAAAACATTTAGATAAAAACTCTATCAAACATTTTGGAGTAAATTTTATACTTGCATTAGTGGGGAGTTGGTATGGTGTTTGCGCAGGTATAGGAGCCAGTTTAACAAAAGAGTGGCACGATAAGAATAATGGCGGACATTGGTGTTGGATGGATCTATGTTCCGATTTTGCCGGCCTTATTCTAGGTATAGGACTAAACTTATTATTAATTTAAATAAACTAACTAGTTAATTATACATTATGATAATACTAAGAAATAAAGAGTTCTCTAATAGGAGAATGAGTGTCGCCGATCAAGATTATATAGATGATCGTGAGGGAGAAAAAAAAGCTGTAAAACATGCTAAAGCCGGCGGTGCTGCTCTCGGTGGTTTAATGGGCGGTACTGCTGGAGTATCAATCGGCCAAAAATTTGCAAAAAATCCTAATAAGTGGGGAAAAGCACATAACATAGGCGGTGCTGTTGGATTAGCAGCGGGTGCTGTAGGTGGATACTATTTAGGAAAAAAGCACAAAAAGACGGTTGAAGCAAAGGCAGATAAAGAAATAAAGAAGTATTTAGGCAGTTCTGATAAAGATAGAAAATATCTTAGAGATAGAAAGGCTAGAGAACAAGATCTTGAGCTAAAGAGACAAATGGCGAATGCACAGTCGCAAATGGCATGGAATAGTTATAGATGGTAAAATGATTATAAAAAGAAATCAAGATAGAAATAGGGGAGTCTTAATTGAATCCTCTAATTGTGAAGAATTTGTAAAAGATTCTAATCATAAATCTGGGATTCTGAACAAAAAAAGTATAAAACGAATAAAGACTTTTTCTGAAAAATAGAGAAAGAAAAAATTATTGTGAGTTTTAGTTTGGGGTATTGTAGGGGTTTAATACTACAATACCCCTACATCTCCTAAACAAACACAAAAATAAAGGGGGGATAGTATTCCTCTCACTCCGTTCGACGAATCCTATATAAATTATTTATTGATATTAGTTAATCTATTTGTTAATTTTATTAACAATTAAATGTTAACAAATTTAACATAAATACGACTTTTTTTGGAGTAAAACTGGAATATCCCTAATAAGGAAGAAAAAATACAACTTTTTTTGATAAGAAAATTATACAAAATATTAACAGAAATTAACACAAAAATGCGTGTAATTTCAACCAAATTTCTTATAAATAGATAACGATAAATATAATAGTACGATGATTGTAGATAGGGGTATAATAAAAATTAGTCCGGGTATAGAGTATATAACGCAATGGGTAGATGAAAATGGACAGTATATAATAAGTAGGTATCTCTCCTCTGGTAAGCAAATCATTAATAAATCAGTTACTGGATGTGGATTTACTACATACTGCCTATTGAATAATGAAAATGTGATACTAATTTCCCCAAGAATAACGCTTATAAAAAATAAGATTGAACAGATAAATAAACCAAAAAACAAATTACTCTTTTACTTTGACAGAGAATTAAGTCCAAGTAGTAAAAAGAAGAGTGATAGGAAGACTGAAAAATTAATAGAAGATTTATTTAATTATTGTACAAAATGTGTAAAAACTAATACTCCAATCAAACTTCTAGTAACGTATGATTCCTTTTCAATACTAGCTACAATCCTAGAGAAGGATTTCGGCTATGATATAAGTAACAATTTTCGGCTAGTAATAGATGAATCACACACCTTAATAAAAGATATAAAGTTGAAAGAATATAGTAACAAGTGCGTACTATCAAATTTTATACGCAATTTGTTCCATTATTCAAATCTTTTGTTTATAACAGCTACCCCAATAATTGAATATATCAGCCAGATCCCAGAATTTATGGCGAATAAGGTTGAATATATAGAGTTGGCGTGGGATAATATAGCACCAGTTAATACTAGAAAATTTGGCTGTAAGAATCCTGTCGATGCATTTGATAAAATATACAGTAATTATATAAAACATAAGGATTCTTCTGGGAGATTATATTTTGATGCTATTTATTATGGAAATAGTGAGAGTGCATATAGTTACGAAGCAGTTATATTTCTAAACAGCGTATTAGATATAAAAAGAATTGTAAATAAGTATGTTAATAAGCTTGGTTGTATAAATGTATCCGATATAACTATTATCTGTGCAAATAGTGCAGAGAATAGAAGTATATTGAAGAAGACCAATGAAAATTTAGAGATAACAACTTCAATACCAAAAGAAGGTGATCCACATACTATTTGGACTTTTGTAACTAGAACTGCGTTTGAAGGCGTAGATTTTTATAGTCCTTGCGCTAGTACTTTCATTATTGCCAATTATAATGTTGAATGTCTTTCCTTAGATATAGCATCAGATATACCCCAGATTATTGGTAGACAAAGATTAAAAACAAATCCTTTTAGAAATACCTTAAATATATTTTATACAAACAATGTAAGTATTATTAGTGAAGAAGCATTTCAGGAATATAGAAAAAGAAAAATGGAATATAGTCAGAGGCAAATGGATGTATGGAGAGAGACAAAAGATAATCTAAAAGACATAGCACTAACTAATCTTACTTGTACTATAAATACCTATCCAAATGACTTATACTTAAAGACAATAAATGGTTACCCCGAGATTGATAATTTAATTATTCTGTCGGAGAATTATAGCAGGGATGTTCAGAGAAATCATCAAACCTGGTATAGTATTCAACCAGCAGAGCCAGTAATTAACATGCTTGGTCAAAAAATTAATGAACTGAAGGCAAAACTCGATGATATTGAGGGCGAAAAGAAAACTCGGGATAGAATCAGATTAGTG
>Ga0265299_10004876_pt1 | contig 12573 bp, 10 predicted proteins | sample AusTroGonzalo_MG_4_FD_193485 | JGI IMG/M metagenome (GOLD analysis project Ga0265299, IMG submission 193485) | Bovine rumen microbial communities from tropical cattle in Woodstock, Queensland, Australia - Gonzalo_02 | ecosystem: Host-associated > Mammals > Digestive system > Stomach > Rumen ...
CTCGAAAAGCTACAGGGCGAGTTCGACGAGTTCAAGGCGCAGAACGACCCCGCGAAAAAGCAGACCGAGCTGGACAAGGCTCTGAACCGCATTGCGAAGCTGGAAAAGGCGAACGCGGACAAGGACGCGAAGATCGCAGCCGACGCCCGCACCGCCCGCGTCCGCTCTCTTGCGAAGGAGGCCGGAATCAGCCCCGCAAAGGGCGTCTCTTCGGACACCATCGACCTGCTCGTGGACACTCTCATGGCGAAGGTTGACATTGACGACGCCGACGCGGTAAAGGCCGCGTTCGACGGGTTCAAGACGGCCAACGCCGGGCTGATAGCCGCAAACACGGTTGGCGGTGCTGGCAACAAGGGAACGCCTGCAAGCGTCGCCAGCTACACGGGCAAGAACCCCTTCGCCAAGGAAACCTTCAATCTTACGGAGCAGTTGAAGCTCCGTATCGAAAACCCCGAAACCGCCTCCGCCCTCGAAGCGGCGGCACAAGAAAAGTAAAAGGAGCCAACAATGGCACAACTCACACTGGCCGACCTGATCCAGCATCAGGAGTTCACCAAGTACTTCAACCAGCAGATGCTGGCGAAGTCCACCCTCATCAAGAGCGGAATTGCCGCCGAAGACCCCGTCATTGCGAACAAGATCGCGCAGGGCAGCGGATTCGAGGGCAAGACCCTTGACATGCCGTCCCTCGAATCGCTCGACAACGCGGGCGACAGCGAGGTGCCCGTAGAGGCGACCGGCGCAACCGCCGACAAGGTGGGTGCTGTGCAGGACACGGCGGTCGTCCAGTTCCGGCGCAAGAAGTTCGGCGTCACGGACGTTGCCGCGATCATGTCCGGCACCGACCCGATGGCGCACATCGTTTCGCAGATGGTGCCCTATTGGGACAAGCAGCACCAGAAGATGCTGCTTGCCGAGCTTGCTGGCATCTTCGGCGCGAACGCTCGCAAGGCGCGTGTCGCCGGTACGCAGCCGACCGACGCCGAGGGCAGCGAATACGGCTACTTCAACGGCAACGACGGCGACGCGATCCTTGACATCACGGGCGAGGCTGGCAGCGCGGCGTTGCTGGACAAGAACACCATCATGCTTGCGGCGCAGCTCCTTGGCGACCACAAGGCCGATCTCACGGCGGTTGCCATGCCGTCCATCGTCGAGACCGTCCTCGCCGGGATGGACTCGAACGCGGGGCTTTACCGCGCTTCCGACGCGCCCGACACGCTGTCGAAGTACAACGGCCGCGACATCATCGTGGACGACACCGTGCCCTACGACGCGGAGAACAAGGTAGCGACGATCTACCTGTTCGGCAAGGGAGCGGTCGCGTGGAACCAGCTGCCCGTCCCGCATCCGTTCGAGTACGACCGCGACAAGGACAAGGCGATCGACTACATCCATTCGTGGGTGCGTCAGATCATCCACCTTCGCGGCTGGAAGTGGCAGGGCACGGCGTCCGGCCTTGCGCCTACCAACGTCGAACTTGGCACGGCGGCGAACTGGAAGCGCGTCTACGACAAGAAGCGCATCCCCTGCGTCATGCTCAAGTGCAAGCTGGCGTAGCCGACGGCAAACCACCACATGCCCCGCATCCGGCCTCTGCGCCGGTTGCGGGGCGCAAAGAAACAGGAACACGACCATGAAGAAAGCATCAACCCTTCTTTTTGCTGCGCTGATGGTGGCCGTTGCCGCATTCGGCGCAGAAGACCTTACGGCCATAGGCTCTTCGCTGCGCCGCTCCGCACTCGACGCCGAATGTGCGCTTGCGCCGACGCTTGCGCGAATGTACCGCGAACACGCCGTTGGCGCGGCGGTCATATCGAACGTTTCGGCGCAGACGTATTCCGGGGCGGCGAAAACGCCGACACCTGGCGTAGTGCTGAACGGCTCCGCGCTGACCGCGGGTACGGACTTCGCGTTCTCCTACACGAACAACGTCAACGCGGGAACGGCGACGCTCACCGTGACGGCGGCTCGTGCCGGTTTGTTTGGATCGCAGTCGATGGACTTCGCCATATTGCCGCTCGACATGAGCGCGGCGACGTTCGGTTCAATATCGGCATCGACAAACACGACACCGACGCCCACCGTGTCGTTCGGAGGGCGCACACTGACAAACGGTGTGGATTTCGTGTTCTCGTATTCCTATGTCGGCGGCACAAACGTTCATGCTGTCGGCATAGGCAACTACACGGGAATCGCGACCACGAACTTCACGATCACCGCAGGGCTATGAGCAGGGAACTGATAGAACTCGGCGCGATAATCCGCAAGCGGCAGACGGCGCAGGCCTTGAAGCGGCTTGAGCCGGAGCTAAAGAACATCCGCGCCGACTACGAGCGGCAGATAGGCATTCTCTCCGCAGAGGTAAAACGCCTCCGCGAAGAGAATGCCGCCCTTAAAAGCCAGCGGGCCGCGCCCAAGCAGGCCACGCCGAGGAAAGGCCGGACGAAATGATCGGCATCGACAACGCCAACGCATACTTCAAGTCGCATCCGATGGGCGCGACCTGGGGCGAATACTCCGTGGAGCAGCGCACGACCGCGATAGAGTATTCCAAGCGTGAACTTTCACGCGCCCTTGGACGCGCCCTGAAGGAAGACGAGCCGCAGTATCGCTACGGCGACCGCACACGCGACGAGTATGCGGTATATGAACAGGCGTTGTACGTGCTTCTCCGCGACTGCCAGCCGAACTCCACGGGCGTAGTCATGCCGTCAAGCGAGCCGGACGAGGCGCAGCCGACGGCGCACACGATGGCGAACGGCAAAGACCACTTCGCCGCCGAAGCCCTGCGTTGGCTTGGCGGCTCTGTCCGCGTCGAAACCGTGCTTGGATAATGGCCGACCTCTCGCAGCTATCGCGTCTGACGCGCAAGGCGGATTCCGTGGCGGAGTCCGCTTCTGCTCTTGTGCGGAAGACTATGCGGGAGATTCGCGGGGAGCTTGCCAACCTTTCGGGCGAACTCAACCTTGCGGGGAACGCCCAAGACCGCGAGAAGGTTTATGCAGAGATACGCCGACGCATGTCCCTTCTTTCGCGCCGCATGAACACGCTCATGGAGGCGCAGAACGAAGAGGCGGCGAAGGGCGCGGCCAAGTCCGCGTCCGCGCTCACGGGGCTTGAGGTCAAGTATTCCCCTTCACGCGCAAAGGCGATATGCGAGCTTGTCACGCCCGCGCAGGGCGAGAACATTGCCGCCGTCTTCACCGACCGCATGGGCCGCGCCCTCATAAACTCTCTGCGGGAAGCGACGGTTGGAATGTTGCGGGAACAGGCCATTGCTGGCGGCTCCATGAAGGACATGTCCAGAGACCTTGCCGAGCGATGGTCGAAGGCCGCGAACATGGAGGATCCGAAGTTCACGGACGCCAGCGGGCGCGTCTGGAACACGAAGACCTACATACAGATGAACGTGCGCACCAACACCATGCGCGTTTACAACGACTGCTTGGCGGACAACGTGGCCCGCGAGACGGGCGGCGACCTGATGCGCATATCCACGGGCGGCGACGCCGACTGCGACTGCGCGGCTTGGGAGGGGTGCATAATCTCGCTGACCGGCAAGACGAAGGGACTGCCGACATACGACGACGCCCGCAACGGCGGATGCTTCCACCCGAACTGCACCCACACGCTCGAATACGTGGACGAGACCGTGGACGCCGACGAAATCGAGCTGCAAAAGTCCGTTCCGGCGAAAGAGGACTTGGCCGACGACTACGACGCGCAGGACGAGCGCAAGTATGAGATCGACCAAGCCCGCTACATGCGCGACAATCCCGGCATGACAGAGGACGAGGCGCGTGTCGCCGTTGACCGCGACAACCTGGCATTGAGCATTCAATCGGGCCTTGTCCGCGACGATGCCCGCGAGATCGTGGCAAAGATGACGGATGCGCAAGTCACCGCGCTTTGCCCGGACGGGAACCCGCCCGCGTTCGAGCCGACCAAGGGGACGAAGCGGAATCCGGAGCCGGAGAAGTGGAACCACGGCTCCGCTGGCGGCGTTGTCCACATTGCCCGGAACGCTTCTGCAGAACACATCCTTGAAGTGGCGAAATCATCCGACAGCGACCTTGTGCGCGAAAAGGCGGCGGCCATCGAAAAGTCTGGCGTGTCCGACGGGAAGCCGCTCACTCTCGCACCGATCAGCAAAGAGGACGCAGAGGAAATCGAGGCTATCTGTGGTGTCGCGCCGACAAGCCTTGCGCCGACAATCAACGGCAACGAGATCCAGCACACATTCAACAGGCACGGGAAGAGGCGCACCGTGAACGGCAGGGTTTACGGCGAGCGCAACAAGAAGCAAGTGCCTATTACGGCGGCTGACATAGCCCGCATACCAGAAATCATAGCACACAGAGACCACATAGAAAAAGGTAATCCAGAGAAGAGCCGCAAACTTCAATCTGTCAAGTTTGTAAAGACCTATCCAGACGGCACAAGCTACGCCGTGTTCGTATTGGCGGGCAACATGGAATACAAGACCATGTGGAAGCGAAAGCCATAAAAACATTGTCGGCAGAACGGATCATGCTAACGCCTTCACCATACGTCCAAAACGGCCCTGCCGACAATGAAAAAAAGTTGTGACAGAGATCGGCTCATGCTTGCGCCTTTGCCATACGCCCGAAGCGGAGTTGTCACAACGGCGTGAATTATACCTCGTTTCCGCCCCGGAAGTCAATAGCCCCCGAAGTTGACGGAAATAAAATTGTTGCCGGTAGATGTGGGATTGTACGAGCCACCCCATAAACGCCCGAAGCGATTACCAGCAACGGCGCGAATTATACCTCGTTTCCGCCCCGAAAGTCAATAGCCCCCCGAAGTTGAAAATTTTTCGCAAACACCCCCTTGACGGCGCGGCGGCGGAAATGGTATCATACCCGCGTTTTCGACAAGCGGAAGTGAGAACCCGCCCGAAAATCGAATCGCGGAACCCCCAACCACGATTTGCCCGCATGAATGGGTCTATGCTCCGCGCATAGTTCTCACCCCATTTGTGCGGGTTTTATCATGCGAATGGAAGTGAGAACCCATGAGCAAGCAGAGAAAGACGGCGGGAAAGACCGCGACAGCGGGAAAGACCGCGAAGAAGAACACGCGCCGCGTATGGCGCACCACCACGCGCAAGGGCGAACAGGTATTGATCGACCCCGACGGCCACATCTACCACGGCACGGCGAAGGAGGTGCGAGACGCCGCGCTTGTGCCGTGGCGACGCAAGATGCTGGCGGACGGTCTGAAGACTGTTAGGTACATTGCCAGGCATTTTAACTATACGCCGGAGGAGCGGCGAGAATATGCGCGTGAGAAGCGTATGGACGCGTTACACGTCGGAACATACGCGGAGCCTGAAACGAGTATAAACGCACCAACCAAGGCTGTAATTCTGCTCGAGGCGGGATCGCGGCTTGTGCGCGGCGACGGGGAGAGCTTCGGGGACTATATCGCCGTTGTGTTCCAAGGCGTGATTGACTCGCTTCTGGACGTGGCGGAAAGCGTGACCGGCAAGCGGGAAATCCCGCTGACAAGGCACGAACGCGCCGCGCTCGCACGGCTTGCCGCCGCAAGGTGACGCCTCGCACGTACACCCCTCAAATTTCGCCCCTGGCGCGTTTCTCCGCGCAGGGGCACATTCTCCCGCCCGAAACGCTCCTCGCGCTCCTACACCCCTTCTCGCGCCGATTTGCCACGTTCCCGCCCCTTCCGCCACCCTCGCCGCCCCTCCATCACTGACGGCCAAGCCCTGCCTTTGCCATCCCCGAAAGTCTCTCAATGAGATACTTTCGCAACCTATCGGTTAACAGCCTCGCGTACGCGCACATACGCGCACATGCGCGAATAGAAATTCTTAAGCAATGTATAAGTTATGCGTAAGCATGTATCACTAATCCCGGCGACTTCGCGTGCGCGTGTGCGCCCATGCGTGCGCGAGCGCGCATAATGCGCGTATGCGTGAGGGACCATGCCGCGAACCTCTATCAATGATATAGGTTCGCGGCATGCGCGTGAGCGGCGTTCGGCAAAATGAAATGCCGAAACGACGGGACGCAATCACCCCAACGCTTCAACGGCAGGAGTCGCCTTGCGCACCATTTCGTCTGCCACCGCGTCGAACGTGTACACGTCAGTTATGCAGCCGCCCTCGGTATGCCCCAAAACCGCCCGCGCCGCCTCAAGCCCGAACGCCCGCCGTACTTCCGTGCCGAACGTGTGGCGCAGCCGGTTTGCGCCCCACGGCGCGACACCAGCCTTTGCGCAGGCGGCGCGTATGGTCTTGGAGTAGGCGTCCGTAGTCCACCGTTCGCCAAGGACGCGGGGAACCCGTGGCGCGTCTTTCTTCTGCCCGTAGAACGGGGTCACGCGGGCGACCCGCCGCGCTTCCAGATATTCCGACATGGCGCGGACGGGCGAAAACGGCACGTCGTCGCCACGGTGACGGTCGAGAATCGCCCGCGCCTTTGGCCCGATGCAGACCACGCGGGGCTGTCCCAATTCGCCGCGCCACTCGTTTTTGTTGATTTCCGGCGGAACGCGGTACACCCACGGCGTCTGCGCCGTGTCTATGAGCGACCACTTGAGGCCGCACAGCTCGCATGGCCGCATACCCGTCAAGCGGTGTATGCGCACCATGTCCGCCGTGTTGGGCGTCATGTACTGAATCGTCGCGGAGATCGTGGCGTCGTCAACAGGCCGCACGGGTTGGCGTTCCGGCGCGGACGTGCGGCCACGCTTGACGCCCTTGACCTGTGTCAGCTCCGCTTTCACGGTTGCGGGGATAATGGCCTCGTCCAACGCCCACGCCATCATGTACTTCACCCGCCACAGCCGGGTGTTCACGGTCGAACGCGACACGCCGGAGCGCACAAGCGCGTCGCGGAGTTGCAGCATGTCGGCGTGTGTCAGCTCCGCGACCGCCGCCGATCCGTACAGTTCGCGGAACATCCGAACGTCAAGGACGGCGTTTGTCGCCGTGCTTGACCCCTTGTAGTACTCCTTGCAGTGCGCGTCCCACATGGCGCACAGCTCCGCCACGGTCACGCCCTGCGGTTCATGCCGCCGAACCTGGCGCGTGTGTTCTTCCCAATACCTTGCGGCGGCGTCTTCGGCCATCTTGCGCGGACGATCCGTTCGCATGGTATGCTTTGCGCCGGGGGCGCGGAGGGGGACTTGCCGCCGCCGCTTCTCGCCGGGCAGCTGCACGGAATAGTACCAGAGGCCGTGGTTGTCGAACACCGACCCCGTCTGCTTTAGCTTCATGTGCACACTTTCCGCCCTTTCGGGCAACCCGTCGCAAGTGTTGTAAAGTGTTGTAAAACACCTTTAGACCCTCACTCCGGGCGGATCGCCGCGCAGACCAGAACACGCGGAAACCCTTGTAATAGCACACGAACATGGATGGTGGAGATAAGGGGAGTCGAACCCCTGACCTTCTCAATGCCATTGAGACGCTCTACCAACTGAGCTATATCCCCTCGCAGATGCGATGTGGGTAGTATATCAAACTACCCAACCACAAGTCAAGCGCGAACCACGAACCGGGCTACGTAGGAAATTTTGTCAAACCTGGATAAGGCCGCTCCGTCCGCCGTGGATGGCATCCACAAGGATTCCCTCGGCGGCGGCCTCGCCCTTCTCGCGTTCCGCCACCTGGAAGGCGTTCAGGATACCCCTCCAATGCTCCGTCCTGTCCACGATCCGCGCCACCTGCTCCGCAAGCAACGCCGCGTCCATGCTCGCAAGCGGGAAGGCCTGGAATACCGCGTATTCGCCCGTCTCGGGATTCTGGCAGAGCGTGGCGCCGCCGGTTCCGCCGAAAAGGTGGTTCGCCTTGAGCATGGCGGGGCCGAAGGACCTATCGTCGTCGGACGGCGGCTGTCCGATCTCGCCGTAGACCATAACGGTGCCGGCCGCGGCGTCGTTGAAGACGCTCACCCTCATGCCGTCGATGTCGAACGCGGCCGCGCCGCCCTCTATCTCCACGCCTTCGAGCCCGAGCGACGCCGCGAACTTTTCAATGAGTTCGTTGTATTCCATGGTTCATCCTCTTAGATTCCTAGTCTAGGTCAACAAACACCGGCTCCCGCTTTGCCGCTTCCTCTTCATTTTTCACTATGTCCTGGTGCTCGGCGACCACATGCTTCTCAAGCACGTTGTAGATGTCGAGAATTTCGGAATCGGTGGGCCACTTCGCACTGGGAATGTTCGGCATCTTCATTCCAAGCGCGTCGAGAACCACGCCCAGGACGGACTGACGGAAAGGCGCCGCGCCCGTAAGGCAGCTGGCGAACTTGCCTGTCGCGGCGACAACGTGTTTCGGATGTTTTTTCATCTCCGCACGGACCCCCCCGGGGAGATCTTTGCCGCCGATGAAGTCCATGCAGACGTTCATGAGCTTCGTGGCGTTCTGGGAGAAAAGCGCCGCCTGGAGCTTCTGAAGCGATTTTCTGTCGCAGCGGGAAAGGAGCATGCCCATTATAAGGCTCTCGGCCGCGCCTTTCTCGTTTGCGCCCGCGCCGCGGCCAAACGATTCCAGGACCTTGGTTTCCTTGCAGACGTTGTTTACAATCTTCTCCAGGGAGCAGAAGACTTCGGCTACCTGCGCCGGAGAGGCCTTGGGCGGAACGTTGGCGAGCGCGCCTATGTCGGCCTTCTCCGTCGCCTCGAATATTTTCGTGATCATGCCCTGCTGGAGAGCCTTGCCGCCGAACAGCTCAAGCTGCTTCAAGGCCGCGTTGAACGCCGCGGCGTTCCCCTTCGTGGCCTGGCGCAGCTCGTCCAAGTTGTCCTTGAGCGCCTCGAAACGCCTGGCCTGCTCATCCTCCGTGCGAAGATGGCCGTTTGAGTCGGAAATAATGCCGCACGCGACGCTGCAACCGTCTCCCTGGAGCAAGGCTATCATGTCGGGGTCGCCATTGGCCTTCGCAACGAGCTTTTCGATGGACGGAATCCGGTCCTCCCTCTCTGCGTCGTTGGCGAGCGTCTGCTTTATGTTGGCGATAGCGTTCGGCACGATTGCGTCGATCGCGTTCTTCACGATGCGGATGCGCCGCGCGGTCAGCGGCTTGCCCTTGCCGTAGTTGTCAAGCTCCATCGCCTTCTTGACCGATTCGGGAATCTTCGACTCGCCGCCAAACATGTCGGCGACGGCCTTCTTGAAGATGCTGCGCACCTCGTCGTTCGCCTTCCTGTCGTCGGTGGAACGGAACCACTTGAAGAAGCCGCGCACGGAGTCTGATGAGGCGGCGACGATGCTGCGCCCCTCTAGCGGTCCGGACGCGACGTCCACGCCCTTGCCGATCCGGGCTATCGCCGACTTGTTACCTTTCGCTTCACTGACTTTCGCGAAATCCGCAAAAGCCTTGAACGTGTCGTTGTATGCGTTTATGTTTAGTGCCATGTTTCCTTCCTATTCCTTTATGACCCCGCCTACTGCATGGCGGGGAAGAGCTGCTGGACTGCGTCGAAGCACCCGGCAAGTATCGGGGAGAGGTCTTGCTCGTCACCCGAGATCTGCATTTCCATTAGTTCGTCCACATGATTGTTGAGCGCGGCGAGGAGCTCCATGTCGTTGGCGAGGGCGCACTTGAACATGACGGCGACGCATGGTTGCTTGAAGTCCGCCCCCAATTTGAACCATTTCCCGATGCCTCCATAGGCCTGGACGCCGAGGAGGTGGACATTGCGGCAAAGATCGCGCAATTCCTTGAAGGCATTCTCCAATTTGAACGGATTGGCTGTGACGGCGGCCTTCAACGGCGCGAGGTTGATCCTGCCGGCAAACTTGACGAAGTCGAAGGTGAAGTTCTCGACGTTCGGAGTGGTCAGCGCGGACAGGCGGAGATGTTCGCGGGCTTTGTCCGGGATGTTCTCGATGCTGTCGACCCCCTTGGCAAGCTCCAGGTGTTCGGCCACGTAGTTCTTTGCAAGATTCCTGAACGCGTTCTCGATGTCCTGCTCGCTTTCGACCTTGACTTTGTCCTTGTTGATATTTCCGAGCAGCCCCGCGACGACGTTGGTCTTGTAATATTTCAGATCCAGGAGGAAATTCAGCTTGCCCTTGTCGAGCCCCGTGGCCTTTGCGTATTCTTCAACAAGCATGTCGGGGGCTTTCTTGGACACTTCTCTCACTTGGACCGCGATACGCATTCTTTTTTCAATCTGGGGCTCGAACTTGTCGAGCGTCGCCTTGAAGTCTGCGGAAGTCTTGCAGGCCTTCAATTCGTCCCGCAACCCCGGAATGCGACCCATAATCGTCACCGCCAACCCTCTGTCGGTCTCGGCATTCTCGATTCTCTTGCCGATCAACGCAATGCGTTTGTGCAGCATGTCAACCTCGACGACGTTCTTGGTCTTCATGTAGCCTGAACACACCTTTTTAAAGTCATCGGCGGTCAAGTTGCGCGTGAGCCCCCTGGAGAATACATCCAGCGCATCCGTCAGAGAGCCTACGCGCACGAACACCATGGTTTCCTCCCTGCTCTTGACCGTGCCTTCGCCGCAACGTGCGTTGATCGCGTCCTTCATGTCGTCGATGACCTTCAGCACGTCCGCCGGGAGCTTGTCGAACTTCATTGTCCGGATATCGGTGTACAAGGTTGCGTTGTATTCGGTCGTCGGCAGATTCAACTTTGCCGCCTGGACGCCGGCGGCGCCGAGTTCCTGGATGGCCGGATAGAGCGCCGTGTTGATCGACTGGAGATGCGCTTCGGCATTGGTGATCGTCGCGGAGACGCCGTCCATGATTTCCTTGGAACGCGTGTGGAGCGCCATGATCAGCCTGGGGTCGCTTGCGAGCGCGCACTTGAGCATGATGATCGCGAACGGCTGCTGGCCGTCCACGCCCATCGAACTCCACTTGTCCGCCCCGAAGGTGGAGATGCCGAGTTCGACGATCTTGCCGATGAGGTCGCGCATCTTCTGGACGGCCGCGTCGAGCTTGAACGGCTTGGCGCCCAGGGCCGCCTTGAGCCCCGAAAGGTCGAGCTGCTTGGCGAGGGCGGCGCCCTCCAGGTGGAAGTCCTTGACGCTGGGCGCCACGAGCGCGGCCTGGCGGAGGTGGTTCCGGACCCAGTCCGGGACGTCCTGGAGGCCGTCGACCCGCTTCGCGAGCTCCATGCGCTCCTGGACGAAATTCCGCGCGAGGTCGGCGAACGCCTTTTGGACGTCGTCCGCGTTCTCGACTTTCACCTTGCCGCTGTTGATGTCTTTCACGAGCGCTTCGACGTTTACCTGGGAGAACGTGCGCAGGGAAAGAGGCGGATTGAGGGTCTCGACGGGGATGCCCGTCATCTTTTCGAACTGTTCGACCAGCATGTCGCCGGATTTCTTGTCGCAGGCAGTGATTGCCGCGGAAATCTGAAGCCGCTGCGTCATCTGGGGCACGAACTCGTCGATCGTCTCCGAGTATTCCTGCGGGGTGAAGCACATCTTGACCGCGTTGGCAAGCCCTGGGATGCCTTCGAACATGCTGGTCACGAGAGCCCGGTCGACGCGGGCGCCCGGAATGCCCTGGGCGATTTGCTGGAGCCGCTCCATCGTCTTGTGGGTCTCGAAACACCTGTTCGTTTTGAGCAGTTCCCGCATCGCCGCGGTCACGTCGGCGCCCTTCAGGTCGCGCACGAGGCCCTTGGCCAGACCGCCCAATTTATTCGACAGCGAGGCGCCGCCGATGAAATAGAGCACGTCCGTGCGGTTCTTGACCGTGCCTTCGCCGCAGCGTTCGTTGATCTCGGTCTGCATGTCGTCGAAGGCCTTTTGTATATCCGGCGGCAGGTTGTCGAGCTTGGCGTTGGAGATGTCGTCCGTGATCTGCCTGTTGGCGGGGGTGAAGGTCTTCCCGTCCAGCACAGACTTGACGGAATCCACGCTGATCTTGTTGCCTTTCTGGTCGGTTATGCCGCCCGTGGCCTTTGACAGCGCGTCCAAGACCGCCGCGCTCACCTTGGCGATGCGCCGCGCGGTGAGCGGCTTGCCCTTGTTGAAGTCCTTGAGCAGCATCTTGGTCTTCACGTCGGCTGGTATTTTGCTTTCGCCGCCGAAGAGCTTTGCGATCGTGTCCATGAAGAGGTCGCGAACCGAGTTGTTGGCGTTTTTGTCGCCTGTCGAGCGGAACCACTTGAACAGGCCGCGCACTGAGTCGGTGCTGGCGGCGGTGATTGTGCGTCCCTCAAGCGCACCGGTGTCGTCAACTCTGGCGATGGCCTTGCTGTTGGTGCCGTACAGGCGCGCGAAGTCGTTAAACGACCTTAGCTGGTCCAGGGAAGCCGTATTGATTTGCATAGCTGTTTGTCCTCTTGCTCCTTTTTCTGCTTTTTCTGAATTTCTATTGTTCCACGACCATCTGGGTCGTCACGACCGTTCCGTCGAGGGTGATGGTCGCATCCCAGTGGAACTTCACCGGGAATCCGGACGGTTCGCTGTAGCGGATGGTGACGACGCCGGTCTGCGCGTCCCTCGAGAACGTGTAGGTGAGCGGCGTGTGCTCGGTCGTCCTGATGTCGTTCGACTGGATGAAGGCGCCCATTACGGGGCCCTCCCCCGCCTGCGTAAGCGCCATGTACACGG
>Ga0265299_10004877_pt1 | contig 12573 bp, 11 predicted proteins | sample AusTroGonzalo_MG_4_FD_193485 | JGI IMG/M metagenome (GOLD analysis project Ga0265299, IMG submission 193485) | Bovine rumen microbial communities from tropical cattle in Woodstock, Queensland, Australia - Gonzalo_02 | ecosystem: Host-associated > Mammals > Digestive system > Stomach > Rumen ...
GTGTAGCAATCGCGAATCTCTACGTTATTACGCTTTGCGATTTCAGCGATGGTTTCAGTCGTTACAATAGTCTTCACCATGAATTCGTTACCCTTCAGCTGGCCGAGCTTCTTCTTGTTCTCAATAATATAATAGGAGAGCATAAGAGCTGTCTGGTTACCATTGAGAATGCACCACTCACCCTTTGGATCGCGACAAACAACAGCCAAACGGTCAGCATCGGGATCGGAAGCAAGCACAAGGTCGGCATTGAGGCGGGTTCCGAGCTTTATACCAAGAGTCATCGCCTCGGAGTTCTCTGGATTTGGCGATACGACGGTCGGGAAATTACCATCGATGACCATCTGTTCCTTCACCACATTGATATTCTGGAAACCCCAACTACGTAGTGCGGCAGGGATGATGACACGGCCTGTACCATGAAGTGGAGAATAAACGATGCAGAGGCCTTTCTGACGAAGAATGACATCCTGATCAACCATTGCTTCATGAACAGCATTGAGATAATCAATATCCATCTCACCACCAATAATCTGGATGAGGTCGTTGTTTGGTTCGAACTTCACATCATCGATCGTTACTTTGTTCACCTCGTCAATGATACCTGTATCATGTGGAGAAAGCACCTGAGCACCATCGTCCCAATAAGCTTTGTAGCCATTATACTCACGAGGGTTATGGCTTGCAGTGATATTCACACCAGCCTGAGCGCCCAACTGACGGATAGCAAACGAAATCTCAGGAGTAGGACGAAGGCCCTCGAAAAGATAAACCTTAATACCATTAGCAGAGAAAATGTCGGCTACGGTCTCGGCAAACAGACGAGAATTGTTACGGCAGTCGTGTCCAACAACCACAGCTGTGTCTTTCTTGCCTGCAAAGGCTTTATTGATATAGTTGGCAAAACCCTGGGTTGCCATACCAACGATATACTTGTTCATACGATTGATACCAGCACCCATAATACCACGGAGGCCACCTGTACCAAATTCCAGATTCTGATAGAAAGCATCGATGAGCGCACTCTTGTCGTCAGCATCCAACATTGCCTGAACCTCAGCGCGTGTTTCGGCATCAAAAGAAGGAGATAACCACTTGCGGGCCTCTGCTTCACATTGTTTCAATAATTCCTGATCCATATTATTCTGCTTTTATAGTTATGATCAATTAGCTTGCAAAGATAGTAATTTTATTCTAAATAGTGATGGTTTAATGAATAAAAAAGCACGAATTAAGGAAAAAAGCCATTTTTAGGAAAAAAAATTTGTAGGATAAATAGGAATCATCTATATTTGCACCGTAAAAAATCAGAAACTTAATAATTAATAAGGTCATGAAAAAACTATTATTTGCGATTTGCATGCTCACATTCTCATTGGGAATGATGGCACAGGAAGAAAAACCCAAATCAAATTGGATAGTGGGAGAGCAAGAAAGCAGTTTTCCCGGACAAATGATTAAATATGCTGTATGCCAGTCACCAACCGTCATCAAAGGCGAGAAAGGCGACATCACAGTATCGCTCAACATCATGGAGTTTCGTGACAACACGAGTTATTTCTTCAAGTCGACAGGTGAAGATTTCAAGGTAGACTACAACGTAACCCAGCGTGTGTTACTCCAAATGGATGACGAAAGCGAGAACTTCTATGCCCTTGAAGGTTCGAACAACCACACATCGAACACACTGAAGTTCCCCGGTTCGTACAAGAACAAATTCATGAAACTGCTGAAGAAAGGAAAGAAACTGAAAGTGGAAATCGAATTTGCCGATGCAGGAACCCACAAAGTTGAATTCAATGTAGAAGGACTCGACCCTTCATTTATTAAATAAGGTGTAGAACAAGAATTCCGTACATATAGTCCAATCCCTTTGGACTCATAAAGAAAAAGGATTGCCTGTGTTTGGCAATCCTTTTATTCTTCTTCTGTATTCGGTTTATCGCTGATGAAACTATAGACGGCGTAACCTATGAGTGCCACACCGATGATGGAAGCATAAATCCAAATCTCGGGGCCTTCGATGGAGCCACAAGCCGAGACGAGGAAAACGGCAGCGAGCACAAACGACAGAATTGTCTTTACAACATTTTTCTTAAGCATAAGCAGCGATTCGTTTACGAATATAATTCTTTGAGTATACAACAATGAGCGTGATAGCTATTGCACCAGCGTAGCACACAAAATCCATCATGTCGGCCGTTCCTGTCAACCCCCACCACACCTGTGCCAGTTCGGAGCCAAAGGCCACTGCAGGCATAATGAGATACCATACGCACGACATCTTGTCGAACTTGTTCCAGATGGCATCGACCAACAACAGATAGGACAACAACCAAAGTCCATCGGGAAGGTTGTAACGAATCCAATATGGCACATTCAACTCACTACCCCACTCCCTCAGGCTGCTGACCCAAGGGCCTGCATGCTCATAAAGACGAAACATATTAAGTTCCGTCGACCTGAACGTAAGGTAAAGAAGCCCTTCGGCTATGAAGAGCACGAATGCCAATACCAGTTCTATCCTTCTTGCCTTGCTTTTCAGCAACTCACGCATTTACTACAATATTGGTTTTGTACAAAAACAGGGCAAAGATAGCAATTTTCTATGACATAGTGACACGTTTCGTTAGTAAATTTTCGAGAAATCGCCTTTTTTCGCAATTCGTTCTCCTCTTTTTCTTTATTTTTTTGTATCTTTGCAGTCCACAATTGAATAAATAACGAATAATACAATATGGTAACCGAACTAAACGAACAAGAGATTCAGCGCCGACAGAATCTGCAGGCAATGAAAGATATGGGAATCAATCCCTACCCTGCCGCTGAATATCCAACAAACGCATTTTCAACAGACATCGTAGCTGAATTCAGCGATGAAGCTACTGAAGTACGCCAAGTATGCATCGCTGGACGTATGATGAGCCGCCGTATCATGGGCAAGGCTTCGTTCATCGAACTGAAAGACTCAAAGGGAAGAATCCAAGTATATGTGACTCGCGATGACATCTGTCCGGACGAGAACAAGGATATGTATAATGTCGTATTCAAAAAACTGCTCGACTTGGGTGACTTCATCGGCGTGAAGGGTTTTGTGTTCCGCACACAGACTGGACAAATCAGCGTTCATGCTCAGGAAATCACCGTGCTGTCAAAGAGTCTGAAACCACTGCCTATCGTGAAGTACAAAGACGGCGTAGCATACGATGCCTTCGAAGACCCAGAGTTGCGTTATCGTCAGCGTTATGTGGACCTGATTGTGAACGAAGGTGTGAAGGAAACATTCGAGAAGCGTACAAAGGTCATCTCGACCCTTCGCCGCGTGCTCGATGAGGCCGGCTATACTGAAGTGGAGACACCTATCCTGCAATCAATTGCCGGAGGTGCGACGGCTCGTCCGTTTATCACCCACCACAATAGTCTCGACATCGACCTCTACATGCGTATTGCAACTGAGTTGTATTTGAAGCGCCTCATCGTAGGAGGCTTCGAGGGTGTGTACGAAATCGGCAAGAACTTCCGCAACGAAGGTATGGATCGTACGCACAACCCTGAGTTCACCTGCATGGAGCTGTACGTTCAGTATAAAGACTACAACTGGATGATGTCATTCACCGAAAAACTGCTCGAAACCATCTGTGTAGCTGTCAACGGCACGACGGAGAGCGTAGTAGACGGCAAGACCATTTCGTTTAAAGCACCATATCGTCGTCTGCCTATCCTTGAGGCCATCAAGGAGAAGACGGGTTACGACCTTGAGGGGAAGAGCGAGGAGGAGATTCGCAAGATTTGCAAGGAGCTGAAGCTTGAGATTGACGACTCAATGGGTAAGGGCAAGCTGATTGATGAGATATTCGGAGAGTTCTGCGAGGGTACCTACATTCAGCCAACCTTTATCATCGACTACCCTGTCGAGATGTCTCCACTGACGAAGATGCACCGTAGCAAGCCGGGACTGACCGAGCGCTTCGAACTGATGGTGAACGGCAAGGAACTGGCTAATGCATACTCAGAGCTGAACGACCCGATTGATCAGGAGGAACGCTTCAAGGAACAGATGCGACTGGCCGACAAGGGCGACGATGAGGCAATGATTATCGACCAGGACTTCTTGCGTGCATTGCAGTACGGTATGCCTCCGACGAGCGGCATCGGTATCGGCATCGACCGACTGACCATGCTGATGACAGGCAAGATGACCATCCAGGAAGTGCTGTTCTTCCCTCAGATGAAGCCAAGGAAAGTGCAGAGCACCGAGGCAACAGAGACTGAGGAAGCCGAAGGATAGGAGCTATAGGCACTATCGTACTATAGAGAACTATAGGAGTAACAACCATTAATCATCTATAACATGCAGTTTAACAGTTGCGGAAAAGTAGCAATCATAGGCGGCGGCAGTTGGGCGACGGCGATGGCAAAGATTGTGCTCCATCACGAGGAGAAAATCAATTGGTACATGCGTCGCGATGACCGTATCGAGGAGTTCATCCGCTTGGGTCACAACCCCGCCTACCTCACCGGCTTGCATTTCGACGTAAGCCGCATCAACTTCTCATCCGACCTGAACAAAGTAGTACAAGATTCGGACACGCTCATCCTCGTGACGCCTTCGCCATACTTGAAGAGTCACCTGAAGAAACTGAAGACGAGCATTCGCGAGAAATTGATTGCGATTGCCATCAAGGGTCTCGTACCCGATGACAACATTACCATTTCGCAGTACTTCCAGCAGGCGTTCAACGTACCGGAGGACAATATTACGACCATCGGCGGACCGTCGCATGCTGAGGAGGTGGCAATGGACCGATTGTGTTACCTCACGGTGGGCTGCCATAGCATAGACAATGCAAAGACAGTGGCTGATTTGCTGTCGAACAAATACGTGAAGACATCGGTGAGCACCGATATCGAGGGCATCGAGTACAGTTCGGTACTGAAAAATGTTTACGCCATCGCAGCAGGCATCTGTAACGGTCTGAAGTATGGAGACAATTTTCACGCAGTACTGGTAGCAAATGCCGTGCAGGAGATGGACCGCTTCCTCCAGAGTGTGGAGCAACGCACGGATCGTAAGGTGACGAACACCGCCTATCTGGGTGACCTGCTTGTAACGATGTACTCCAATTTTTCACGCAACCGTACGTTCGGCACGATGATCGGGCGAGGCTACTCGGTGAAGACGGCACAACTGGAGATGGAGATGATTGCCGAAGGCTACTACGGCACCTACTGCATGAAGCAGATCAACAAACGGTTCCACGTCAACATGCCGATTCTCGATGCAATGTATAACATCCTGTACGAACGCATATCGCCAAGCGTGGAAATCAAGATACTAAGCGATTCTTTTAGATAAAGACCCCCTCCCCGCTCCCCCTCCTATGGGGAGAGCTAATTTACAAAGCACCAACAACAAAAAAACTTACTAAGATATGAAACTTGAGATTAACAAAGCGGTTCAGTTCCTTGCCGAGGGCAAGGTAGAATCGTTTGCAGCAGATGTGATGGCTGCTCAGCAGGCGCTGGAGGACGGCACCTGCGCAGGAAATGATTTTTTGGGATGGCTTCACCTTCCTTCGAGTATTACACCGGAATTTATTGCTGATATCAACGCAACGGCAAAGACATTGCTGGAGAATTGCGATGCCATTGTCGTGGCAGGCATCGGCGGTAGCTATCTCGGAGCAAAGGCTGTGATTGCGGCGTTGGACGATAACTTCACGTGGTTGAAGCCGAGCAAGGCTCCGCGAATTCTGTTCGCCGGAAATAATATCAGCGAAGACTACCTGAGCGAGCTGATTGAGTATCTGAACGGTGTTCGTTTCGGTGTGATTAATATTTCGAAGAGCGGCACAACAACGGAGACTGCGATAACCTTCCGTCTTTTGAAGAAGCTTTGCGAGGATAAACGCGGTAAGGACGAGGCACGTAAAGTAATCGTTGCCGTAACTGATACCGTAAAGGGAGCGGCGCGAACTTGTGCAGACAAGGAAGGTTACAAGACTTTCGTGATTCCCGATAACGTGGGCGGACGTTTTTCTGTGCTGACTCCAGTTGGTTTGTTGCCTATTGCCTGTGCCGGATACGACATCGCAGCATTGGTTCGTGGCGCACAGGACATGGAGCGCCAATGCGACATCTCCGTACCGTTTGCAGAGAATCCCTGTGCTGTCTACGCTGCGACACGCAACGCCTTGTATGCAGAAGGCAAAAAGATAGAGATTCTCGTAAATTATCAGCCTAAACTCCACTTCGTCAGTGAATGGTGGAAGCAGCTCTACGGCGAGAGTGAGGGAAAGGACGGCAAGGCCATCTTCCCTGCCTCTGTAGACTTCTCGACCGATTTACACTCAATGGGCCAATGGATTCAGGACGGCGAGCGAACTATTTTCGAGACCGTCATCTCGATTGACAAGCCAAACTCTTCGCTCACCGTACCGGCCGATGATGAGAATCTCGACGGACTGAACTTTATGGCAGGCAAACACATCGACGAAGTGAACCATAAGGCCGAACTCGGTACGCAGCTCGCCCACATCGACGGCGGTGTGCCAAATGTACGCATCTCGATTCCGAAGCTCGACGAGTACAACCTCGGCCAGCTTATCTACTTCTTCGAAAAAGGCTGTGGTGTAAGCGGACTGCTTTTAAAGGTCAATCCTTTTAACCAGCCTGGCGTCGAGGCGTACAAAAAGAACATGTTCGCGCTGCTTGGAAAGCCTGGATACGAGGCCGAAAGCAAGGCTATTCAAAGCAGACTTTAAAGAATCGGAAAAACGTTATCCTATAACGTCATAACAATGCAATAAAGCCACATGCACATTGCCGTTGCAGGAAATATCGGAAGCGGTAAAACGACGCTGACCACGATGCTCGCAAAGCATTATGGTTGGCGTCCGCAGTTTGAGCCGGTCATAGAAAATCCCTACCTCGAAGACTACTACGGCGACATTCGTCGTTGGTCATTGAATCTGGAAATCTACTTCCTCAAGGAACGCTTCAAGCAAATGCTCGAAATCAGCCGAACGGACGAAACAATCATTCAGGACCGCAGCATCTTCGAGGGCGTCTACGTCTTCGCCTATAATAATAAGGAACAAGGAAACATGTCCGACACAGACTTCAAGACGTACATGGACCTTTTCAACCTTATGATGACGTTCACACGAGTGCCCGACCTCATGATCTATCTCCGCGCATCGGTGCCCCATCTCGTTGCCAACATACAACAACGAGGCCGAGACTACGAACAGCGCATCGCCCTCGACTATCTGCAGGGCCTGAACGACCGCTACGAAAAATTCATCTATCAGCACTATCAGGGCCGAGTTCTAACGGTCGAAGTGGACAGGCTCGACTTCCTCCACCGCCCGCAGGACTTCGAACAAATCACCCGTCGCATTGACGGATTGCTATTCGGCCTTTTCAATTAAAACCGAAAACAGTTATAACGTGATAACGAAATAAAGACAAAAAACAGAATCACTATGCACATCGCCATCGCAGGAAACATCGGCTGCGGCAAAACCACACTCACCCGCATGCTCGCCAAACGCTACGGATGGATTCCGAAGTACGAATCCGTCGACGTCAACCCATACCTCCAGGACTTCTATGCCGACATGAAACGCTGGTCATTCAACCTACAGATCTATTTCCTCAACACACGCTTCAAGGACGTTGTCGAGATATCAAAAAGCCACGACAATATCGTGCAGGATCGCACCATCTACGAAGACGCCTGCATCTTCGCACCAAACATTCACGCGATGGGCAACATGTCCGACCGCGACTTCCAGACATACCAAGACCTGTTCGCACTCATGATGTCGCTTGTCCGTAAGCCCGACCTCATGATATACCTGCGCAGCAGCATCCCCCACCTTATCGGCAAAATCCAGAAACGTGGGCGGGAGTACGAACAGAGCATACAAATCGACTATCTCACGGGACTCAACAATCGTTACGAAGCGTGGATTGAGAATTATTCCGGCGAACTACTCATCATCGATGCCGATGAAATCGACTTCGAAAACCAGCCTCAGGATTTCCAATTCATTACCGACCAAATCGATGCCCGACTCTTCGGTCTCTTCCCATTTGCCGAACAGAAAGGATAAAGAAAATTAATTAAATCACCGTAAAGCGAGCAAATTTCAGGAGAAGTTGCTTAGTTCCAGCATTCTGGAACTGCACGGTGGCCTTCATATTATCACCACGGCCTTCTACTTTCAGTACTTCACCTATTCCGAATCGCTCATGCTGAATGCGTTGCCCTACTTGAATATTGAAGTTCGGTCCTTGGGCGGAGGCGGCTGATGACTTGGAAGATATCTGGACTCGTGTGAAATGAGTGGGCGGCTGCGGTACGAAGGGTTTCGGCTGATAAGTGGGCCGCGAAGACTGTACGGGCTGCGGACGCCATGAATCTGTCGTCGGACGTCGTCGCATCCATGGCAATTCCACTTCGTTGCTACTACGCGACATCGAACCGCCTGTGAAACGGACGTACTGCGGGTCTATGTCGCTGAGGAAACGGCTGGGAACGGAGAACTCCATCTTGCCGAAACGGAAACGGCTCTTGGCATACGTAATGAGGCAATGCCGCTGGGCGCGGGTAATGGCCACGTAGAACAAGCGTCGTTCTTCCTCGATTTCGCGCGGACTGGAGGCCGACATCTGGTTGGGAAACAAATTCTCTTCTAATCCGACAACAAATACCGTGGGGAATTCCAGTCCCTTGGCCGAGTGGATGGTCATCAATGTCACTTTCGACTCGTCCCCCCCCTTGTCAGTATCCATATCGCTGAGCAGCGACACTTCAGCAAGGTAGTCGCCAATCGATACGTTTTGATTTCCCTCCTCCATGCGGCCTGCGACGAAGTCCTGCAAGCCATTTACCAACTCCTCGACATTCTCCTGCCGCGAAAGGTTCTCGGGGGTAGTGTCTGCGTAGATGTCGCGCATCACGCCACTCTCCTTAATGATATATTGTCCGGCCACGTCGGCATTCTCTTCGATGGCCTTCGTCATAAACATACTGATAAGTTGGGTGAACTCAGCGAGCTTGGTGTACGTTCCTTTCGAGACATTCAACTGGTAGCGGCCCGGTTCCACGAGTACTTCCCACAGACTGACGCTGTGAGCCGTTGCCACCTCAACTACTTTTGCTAGCGTGGTAGCTCCGATTCCTCGTACTGGGTAGTTGATGATGCGCTTCAGTGCCTCCTCGTCGTGGGGATTGACCGCTAAACGGAAGTAAGCAATGATGTCCTTGATTTCCTTGCGCTGATAGAACGACACGCCGCCGTAGACCCTGTACGGCAGACCCTGCTTCATGAGATTTTCCTCGAACAGACGGCTCTGCGCGTTCGTGCGGTAAAGAATAGCGAAGTCGCTGTATTCAAGTCCCTCGCGCTGATGCAATTCCATGATTTTCCGGATGACAAACTGCGCCTCCTCCACGTCGCTGTAAGCCTCGATGACCGGAAGCGGCTCGCCGATGTCCAACTTCGAGAAGACATTCTTGTAGATTTGTCCGGCATTCTTATGTATCAGACTGTTCGCCGCGTTCACGATGGTCTGCGTCGAGCGGTAGTTCTGCTCAAGTTTGAACAAACGCGTGCCAGGATATAGTTCCTGGAATTTCAAGATGTTGTCGATGTTCGCCCCACGGAACGAATAGATGCTCTGTGCGTCGTCACCTACAACACAGACGTGCTGGTTGTGCGCAGTCAATTGCTGCACGATGCGATGCTGCGCGTAGTTCGTATCCTGATACTCGTCGACCAACACATAGCGGAACCGCTCTTCATACTTTGCCAGCACGTCAGGGCAAGCCTCGAACAATCGGAAAGTATACAGCAGGATGTCGTCGAAATCCATCGCATCCGCATTCCTGCAACGATCGCAATAACGTCTATATATCTGGCTCATCGCAGGAATCTTAGCATTCATGTCGCGCTGCACACAATAACCATCGCGAGCATACTCTGCCGGACCCTTCAACGCATTCTTTGCCTCGCTGATACGCCCAGCCACCGTTCCCGGACGATACATCTTGTCGTCCAGTTCCATCTCCTTGATAATCGCCTTCACAAGGCTCTTCGAATCCGAAGCATCATAAATCGTGAAGTTTCCAGTAAACGGACGGTCGTCGTCATGTAGGCCAGGAATCCTTTCGTGCTCCATCCTCAAAATACGCAGGAACACGCTGTGGAACGTTCCCATCCACAGATACCGCGCACGCTCCTCCCCCACTATCCGCGCAATTCGCGCCTTCATCTCGTTCGCCGCCTTATTAGTGAAAGTTAAAGCAAGTATAGACCAAGGCTCGTAGCCCTGCTCTAACAGATACGCAATCTTGTACGTCAAGACCCTCGTCTTGCCCGAACCAGCTCCGGCAACCACCAACGACGGGCCATCGCAATACTCGATTGCGGCCCGCTGCGGCTCATTAAAAGATTCTATGAATTTTTCGAACATAAACTATCTCGGAAACGAATTTTTCGAAATAGTTATTCTGGGAGAACTATCTTTGGGGCAGGCAACTTTGGAAGCGCCAGATCATGAAACTCCACCGTCTTTGGCAATTTCACGTACTTCCTATTCGCCACCGTCTTGATATAAGCATCCTTCAGTTGCTTCATCACCAGCTTTCCATCCACCACAGTCAACTCCACATTCTGCGAATCGCTACCGTTGTCACACGACGCACGGAACACCGCCTTATCTTTCTCCACACTGATAACCTTCAGTATCACCCACGTGCCGTTCGTGTTCCCGTTGATATACCCATAGCACATCTCGTCGTCAATTCCCGGCACCGCCACTGAGTCCGCATACAGATTCAACACCATCTGCATCTTGAACTCGTCGTTCATAAAATGTCCCTTGAAAGTCTGTGCATTGGCAAGTGCAAACGCACCCACCAGCATCACGATAATTATTGCAAATCGTTTCATATCAGATTCTTAAAGAAAGCGTTATACGCATAAGTCATATAATACATAATAGCTCGTGGAAAACTGATATGTTCCACGTTACGCAAAATATTCCACTGCCAAGAAAGTAGGCGCAATTTGTTTGCAGAAAGCGATGACGAACGCACACGATACAATGCTGTGATTGTTTGAGTAGAACGAGCAATGTAGCCACTCTTCAATACCAATAGCCAAAACGCGTAATCCTCATGACGTATCTGGCGGAAATAAGTCTTACCTACCTTCTCTACATCGAAAATACCTGTCAGGTTACCAATATAATTCGAATATAGCATCTTATTATAATCCACCTGAGGGGGAGCAATCACAACTCGTGCAGAACGCTTTCCGCTCTCATCAACCTTCTCGTAGTTACTGTATACGACTGCCGTACGATTGTCATGGAACAAAGGCAACTGCTGGGCAAGCTTCGAAGGCAACCACATGTCGTCACTATCAAGGAAAGCAATATACCGCCCCTGAGCCGCCTGAATGCCATAGTTACGAGGCTCGCTGGGCATTCCGGTCGGACAAGGATTCAGCAATAAATGTATGCGAGAGTCCCATGCCATAAACTTCTCCACGATGGCACGGCTTCCGTCGGTACTGCCATCGTCTACGACAAGTAGTTCCCAGTGCTTATAAGTCTGAGCAATCACCGACTTTATCGCATCTCGGATAAATGCCTCACTATTAAACATTGGCATAATAATTGAGACAAGGGCTTTCTGTTTTGCTTCCACATTACTTTGTTTTGACGTGCAAAGATACGAATAATATAGAAACTGACAAAGAGAAAATGGTGGGAAAATACGTGTTTGCTATTATATTGGCAAATTGATGCCATAGAATACACCATTCTCAACACATCATAACTGCCAAATTAATTTTTAAATACGTTTCAAGTTACTCCTTCTCTATAGGAGCAGTAAGCGTATATGGATGCAATGTCGCATAATAGGCACATTGCTGAGCCAGTATCCGGTTAGAATCGTTCACTTCCATCGTGCTCCTTCCTAAATTCTGTTGTTCATAAAGGGTAAATGGATGTGTGGACGGATTTCCAAGAACACTAACGCCATACATAGGTGCGAACAATGTCTGGAACCACGTACAAGCAGCAATGTAGCATCCAACTCCAAATGAAAGATGTATGCCGTCGCGAGTCAGCTCGGAAGCATCCATCAACGATGTGTTACGTGCATTCTGTATGGCAGTTCCCGTCGGAATAATCAGGTCTATCCCATCCTTCTCACAGACCTGCTCCGTCGTACTCGCAACGTCAAGCCAGAATTCTTCTCCCCAGCGCTTGCTATGTTCATAAAACGACGCATAAGTCCAGGACATATTGAAACCTATCGTCACATGAGGATTGGTGCAATTCGCCAATATCTCATCGATGAATAGAAGCGAATAAGGATAAAATGAAGAATAGCGACCAGACAAAGATGAAATCTGCTGTATGGTGACGACCGTCCAATCCTGAGCGAGTAACTGACTCATCGTTCCTTCCGTGACAGGCATCTCTATGTCTCCCACAACTCTCGTCAACTTCACCATCTCGTTTCGATAAATATAAATGTTCTGCACC
>Ga0265299_10004881_pt1 | contig 12567 bp, 13 predicted proteins | sample AusTroGonzalo_MG_4_FD_193485 | JGI IMG/M metagenome (GOLD analysis project Ga0265299, IMG submission 193485) | Bovine rumen microbial communities from tropical cattle in Woodstock, Queensland, Australia - Gonzalo_02 | ecosystem: Host-associated > Mammals > Digestive system > Stomach > Rumen ...
GGTATATCCCGTGAATATTAACCGGATGAAACGCTACGCTGCCAGAAGAGGTGTCAAGGAAGAGTTGTCTACAAGTTTGGCTTCCCTGGATGCCAGGCGTCTGGATATGTTCTCTGTTACGCAAAAGTACCTTGCCAGTATTCCGGTTCTTCGGGCCTGGGTCTTCGGTTCTTTCGCCCGAGGAGAGGAAACCCCGGAAAGTGATTTGGATCTGCTTGTAGATTATGACCATTCTTCCAATCTGTCTCTTCTGGACATTATCCGGTACAAAAAGAATCTGGAGAAACTTATCGGCCGGGAGGTGGATCTTGTGGAGAATGGCTACCTCAAACCGTTTGCTCTTCCGTCGGCCGAACAAGACAAATATTTGGTGTATGAGAGATAAGCTGAACGACCCGGCCAGGATAGAATTGATGCGGGAAGCCATCGCAAATATTGAAACTTTCATGCAAGGAACAGACACCTGTGAGGCCTTTGAAAGCAATAAAATACTATGCCATGCGGTAATATACAACTTACAATGCATAGGGGAAGGCGTATACAGGCTCTCCACAGATTTCATCGCGACTCATAAAGATATTGACTGGGAAGCCGTGGAAGGATTAAGACACGTGCTGGTACATGATTACTACACGGTGAATATGAAAACCATTTGGAATATTATCCAAAAGGACCTTCCTGCTTTTAAGCGCTACTTACAATCAATCTAATCCAATCCGCAAATGGGACCTCTCCCAAAGGGATTATGATGGGAAAGGATCAAAAGGTCCAGCCGATACCCACTTCGGCATGGATGTTACGGAAGCCGATGGTGGAGGCGCCGGCCATGAGCAGAAAATGTCCCAGGGGAACCTGGATGCCCGCTTCGGCAGCCAGTCCGCGGGCCGAGAGATCCAATACCTCCAGCCATTGTCCGGCCGCATCTTCCCACAGTCTCCGGTAGATGCCATAGCCGGCTCCCGCATAGACGGAAGCGAAGGGGAAGACTTGCCAGAGCACGCCGCCGCTTACGCTCAGGCGGGACAGGCTACTTTTCCCACTGGTCCAGACGTAACCCCCGGAAGGGGAGGTTCCGGTGGAAAGGCATTGTCCCGTTGCCGTGCGGTGGGAAAGGGTGGTGGAGGCTTTCAGATAAGCGCCCCAGGAACCTTTCTGCATGCCGGCCATCAGACCGAGATTTACATCTGGAAGGCCGCAGAACGCTGCCAGAGTAAACTGCAGGGGCCTTTCCGGGAGCGTTGATGTAACGGGCCGATGTTTATATCGAAGCGGCGGAATGGGCCACTTTTTCAGTTGAAAAGGGTTGGGGATTTCCGGCCCGGCCGGGATGGAGGCCAATTCCCGCCGGCCGCCGAAAAACAGGCTTGCGTACTGCTGGCGGATGTTCTGGAAACGGGTTTGCTGCCGGCCGCTCATGCTGCCTTCGGCTTGCCGCAATTGTTGACGCAGGGTGGAAAGTTCTCCCAGCAGGGTGCTTAGGTCGTTGGCCGGCACGGTTTGCCCCCGGGCTGCCAGGTTGCGCAGCCGCAGGCATTCCTCACAAATTCGCTCGTACCGGTCCAGGGCCAGGTCCCACCGGTCCTGTGCTTGCGCAAGCTGGAAGAAAAACAGGGTCAGAAGCACCCATGCATATGAAAACAACCCTTTCATCTTTACAAATTTACGAATTATTTACTATATTTACATCTCAATCGTTGCGGTTAAATGGAGGATTCTTCCGATTTTTTCACTTCTCAGGACGGTGCTCAAAAGAGTGCCTCTCTTCAGCTTGTCCACAGCTCCCAGAATGGGTTTGTGGAAATCTGGCGGGTAGACCGTATGGGCCGATTCCGGGCGCTTAAATGCCTGAAGGCGGAGTATCGGGGGAATCGGCTGTACGAGGACTTGCTGCGAAAAGAATTCGAAATCGGCTATTCCCTTCGGCATCCCGGCATTGTGGAGTATTATGGCTTTGTCAAGGAAGAGGGCCTGGGAAACTGTATAGAGATGGAGTGGATAGACGGCCGTACGCTGGCAGTGCTCAAAGAGCAGGGGCCTTTAGGCAAAGATCTGGAAGATAGCATTTTAGATGAGCTTTGCGACGCCCTTTCCTACCTTCATTCCCGGGGCGTGGTGCACCGGGACCTGAAGCCTTCCAATATCATGGTTACCCATACCGGCTATCATGTGCGGCTCATCGATTTCGGCTTTTCGGATACGGCCTCTCATTCCATCCTCAAGGCATCGGCCGGAACGGTAACGTATGCGGCGCCGGAAGTGCTGGCTGGCGGTGTGGCCGATGAACTAAGCGATATCTATTCCCTGGGGCTGGTGATGACCTCCCTTTCCCGCCGGCACGGGGGCGTAATCCGAAAGTGCTGCGAACGCCATCCTCGGCACCGGTATCAGTCAGTGGCGGCGGTGAAAAAAGCCTTGCATAGCCATTCCATGCTATGGGCGGGCATCCTTTTCATCGGCCTGGTAGTGCTTATGGTTCTGTTGCCGCTGTTGCCTCGCCAGGTGGAGGAGACCTCACCCGTGGTGTCTCAGGCCGATACTGCGGCAGTGCTTCCCGTTCAGGAGCCAGTGGCTGCCCCGGCCGCTGCGAAACCGATGGAACTCCCCGTCCGCACACAACAGCCCCGTCCGGAAGCGGCCACATCGGCCAAAGAGGTGGCGGTGGATACCGCCCTCATCGACGACCTGTTCCGCCAGGCGACAGATTTATTTGACTGATTTTTCTTTAATAATGGTTCGTTCCGGAATGCGCTCCGTGCTACGGTTCTCGGTAACGCCCGGAATCACCTGACCGGGCGCAATGTACAGCGTGTCCAGCAGATCGTCATCCATTGGCGAAACCATTATCAATTTCAAATCCGGATTGGCAGAAACATCCAAAGTCCGATAACGATTATGGTGTCCGTGATAATCGACAAGCTTGGGAAGGATGGACAAGTCCCTTTCGGTAAATCCGTTACCTATATCCATCAGAATCCTCAATTCCGGGTTGAGAGACAAATCGGAAATCGTCCTGGCAATTCCCCCTACATACAGTTCTTCCAGATAGGGGCAGTGAGACACATCCACATCCATCCTCTTGCCGGTTTTCTCATAACAGAGATCCAGAGCCCGCAACTGAGTGAATGGTTTTAAATCTGGAAGTGGTCCCCATATATTGCTGAACCGCATTTCCAGAAGGCCGGGGAGATGAGAGACATCCGGCATCTGCAAGGCTGTAAAACCTAAATCTATGCTTTCCAGTTTCAAGTTCTTGGAAAGGTCAAGGGTATGCTGGAAATCTCCTAAGGCAGCATTGTTCTGCACCTTCAATACACGCAGTTTCGGGTTGTGGGAAAGATTCAACGACTCCAGAGTTCCAATTGGGCCTTTATTATCGTATTTATTACTTAGGTAATAATGTTCACGATTTATTAGATCAACATCCTCCAGAAACTCTCCGGGACAGTTAATTTCCTCCAGATAAGGCATAAACTCAATTCCGGAAAGGGATTTAACGCCCAGTTCATTGGTACAGAAACTGATGCGCCAGATGACCTGGGCTTCAGAACGGGAGATTTCTCCGTCCTGGTTGGAGTCATAATCCTTCAGAAGATAAGCCTTGAAGGCCGGATCCGGAATAGGGATGGCATTATCCGGGGATTTCTCCACAATCTTTGTCCGTTCCGGGATGAACTCCGTGCTGCGATTCTCCGTAACACCCGGAATCACCTGACCGGGGGCAATGAACAGCGTGTCAAGCATGTCGTTCTCCATGGGGGATAAGCGCAGTTCTTTCAAATACGGGTTGTAGGACACATCCACTGTACGCAGATAGTTATAGGAGGCATTGAGTTCTGTAAGCAAGGGAGTCTTACCCAGGTCCAGTTCCTGTAAGCCGTTATTCATCACCTGCAGATGGGTGAGCCTGGGATTCAGGGCCAGATCGGAAAAACCTTCTGCCACGCCACCAATCCAAAGATGGTCCAAGTCCGGGCAGTTGGACACGTCGATGTACATCCGCCGATAGGACTGTTCGTAGCCGATATCCAGAAACCTCAGTTTGGGGAAGATGCTGATATCGGGCAGAGGGCCGCGCAGGTGGGAGAGATTCAGCGTGTTTAGGTTTTTCAGATGGGAAATCTCCGGATAAAACAGATAGGTCATATGGAGTTCCAAAACCTCCAGTTCGGGGTTGTTGGAAAGGTCCAGGGTCTTTTGTTTATCTCCCAGGGCACTGTTGTTACCTAGTCTCAGAACCCGTAGTTTGGGATTATTGCTGACATCCACTTCTTCCAGGGTGCCTAGAGGACCGCGGTTGTCTCCCCAGTCGTAATGATGGCTAATATAATAATACGGGAACTGTGACAGATCTGGGTTTGACTCCACCCAGTCTCCAAACACTTCCAACACTTCCAAGTACTGGAAATACTCAATTCCTTTCAGGGACTTGATGTTGAATTGATTGGAGGTGACGCTGATCTTCCAGATCTGTTTGCTCTCCAAAAGGGAGAGTTCTCCGTCCTGGTCTGTATCAAATCGTTCCGCGAGGTATGCCTTGAAAGCCGGGTCCGGAATGGGGATGGCTCCTTCCGGAACGGTGAGAACCTGTTCCTGGGAGCGGATCGTGTTGCTGCCGGCCATGGCAAAGGCTTCCCATCGGTATGTTTTATTGAAAACCAGCCCTTTTGCCGTGGCGGAGAAAACGTTGTCCTCCAGCGTGGCATCCAGCAGAAGGGTTGTTTCACCGTCGGAAAGCGAGAATCCGCAGCGGTCCACCCGGCTGACCGACAGCGTTCCCCTTAGCACCGCCGTGGCCCCATTCACTTCGGCCCCTACGGACAGGATTTCCGGCGCCATAAACTCCTTACCGTTCTGCCCCCGGCAAGCGGAGATCAAAACGGTCCATAAGCATATGAAGCAGATCTTTCGCATCGACTATCAAAAATAGGGAATCTTTGCGAGTTCTGCAAGTATTATCCTTTTTCCACGCGATTGAGGCCGCCGGTTTTGCCGGCCACATAGGAGGGCGTGGGGCCATCGGCCCGGTCGATATGGTCAATGTAAAGCGGGTAGTCCAGCAGGAACAGGCTGGCCCGGAATACGTCCCCGGCCTGGAGCTTGGCGTTCTGGCTATCCACTACCATATAGCTGTCGTCGCCCAGGAACTGCAGCCGGACCAGCCGGTTGGGTGCCCAGCCGATGAGGATCATCTCGCCGTCCCGGAGGTCGGCCGACGAGATGCAGGTGGTGCTGAAGAAGTCGGACGGGATGTCCGGAAGGGTTTTCAGCTTATCCCGGAAATCGGCAAAACTGTCATACCCGCAAAACCGGCTAAGCACGTCCAACGTGGCCACCCGCGGCGCCGGCTTCAGGCTCACGTACCCCCACAGCCGCTTAAGCGTGGAGGCCGATATATACTCGTTGATGTCCCTCTCGATCACAACCGAGAGGGATTCGAAGTCCGTGGAAGTATTCACCTTCCGCCCGTACTTCTTCTCCACCTCCCGCAGGAGTGTGGCTATTTCTGGGATGGTGTTGGGCATTTAGTGCGAAGATAATAAATAACGAAGACTTTTTAACGTTCTTTCTTTCCGGCTAACCAAAAGGTATACTCAACAGAATCCACCGAGTTATTACCCGCTAATTGATGGATTGCAGCTAAATACTGAGGGTAATAATGATAGCTAAGAAACCTTTGATGCAGAACGGATGACATAATATCTTCAAATTCATCTCCTCGTAAATTTGATATGCCTTTGACTACATAAGAATCAAGTATTACGCATGGATTAGTATCTATAGAGACCTTACAGAAATAGAAGATTTTAGAAAATGTTGAAATACCTAAATCAGGCATACGATCCAGTGTTGGAATCAGATTAGTGAAATCATCTAATGTCAGATTCCGTTTTTTTTTCAGATAACGGACAAATCTAACAAGTTCACGCCAATTCAGAAACGCGGCCGTACATCTATCTCTACGATTCTTAGGAAAGCCCCAGAATAAAATAGCCAGTAGGAACAATTCCGTATTCCGGTGATAGTACCGAAACAAATCCTTTCGTGAAATATATCTGTAATCTTGATCTTGGAAGAATAGATTGCATAGTCGTTCAGTATTCTCAGACGGGATGGCGACCATTGTGCTCTTTTTTACGAGAACAGGTCCTTGATCATATTTGGGATCAAGAAAAGATGACAGTATTAATAATTCATTGTAATTCATATGCTTGTTATTAAAAGATATAATCATCATCACTCGCTAACAACAACAACGTGACATACGTCGGTATAATTACCATCTTCTGTTTTTACAGTAATGTTGGCCGCACCATAATTATTTGCTCGTATTCTCACTTGATTATCAGTTGAGGATTCTATTTCCACGACCTTGGAGTCGCTAGTGTACCATTTAACCTTCTTATTGGACGCATTATTCGGTGAAACAGTGACACCGTAAACACGCATGTCGCCCGGCGGCATTCTAGTATAGTGATAATTTAGAGATACTCCTGTGACATTGATCATAGGTGTCACTGTAACCTCACAATTGGCGTAAACACCTTGACACTCAGCGGTAATTTCCGCACTTCCTTCTGAAACACCAACAACCATACCTGTTTGAGTTACACCAGCAACTGATGGGTTTGAAGAAGACCATGATAAGGTTTTGTCGCCCTGGGCGAGCTTAGGAAGAATGGTGGCGGTAATTGTTGTTGTTTGACTGGTGTACAACTGAAGTGTACTAGGTATTATTATTTTTGATACGGATATGTATTCGCCAGGTGCCCTATCACATACAGGTCTAACACAATAACCATATCTGCGTTCGTCATTACCATCCGAAGAGTATTTGGAACTCATGAAATAAAAACTATGAGCTTGATTAGCTGGGCTGTGGACTTCTGATGTCCAATATACAGCAGTTTCCCCTACTTCACTAATTGATGCTCCACGAAATACACCTGTTAAAGGGAAGAATATAGAACAATCCGTCGCTTCGCTAATTCCTAAATAGCCGACTACGCCATTTAGAGTTGTTTTTTCCCACGTGCAACCGTCTATCAGTTCCTTAACCTCTACCGAGGTAGGTGTCCTCCAATAATCCCCCAATCTAACACTTGCTGCATCATCCGATGAATCATAAGCGGTTTTGTTGTCAACTACACCGTACGTGTTGCTGGAGTTGTACTTAATCAAGGACTTTTCGGTCCCCATGCACCACTTGTATGTCGACCAGTCATAGTTTAATTTTGGCTCCAGCTCTCCCCATGCTAAGAAGTCTCCCGTTTCTTCCGGACTGTTGGCGCCCAAATTAACTGAGGCCCATTTTACTGAAAGTCCAAGATCAACAGCCTTCACTCCTCCCACATAGGTCCATTCGATTACTTTATCGAACTCAACACCAGTATTATATTTTGACCTAAGAAATGTTGCCTTTGACGTGATAGAACGGCTTCCTAATTCCGTATCGGTTTCAAAAGATACAGTAAAACCATTATTAAACACTTGAGGAAGAAGGGTTATATAATACATTCGCCCCACTTCAAAGGCTTCGCCATTAGGCGGAGTTAAAATGATAGATTTTACACCCTCTATCACCTCAGGTGCAGTTGGTCTTCCATTATTATCCATGGAAATCCTAAACTTTCCAGCTACGTCTTCGCTGTTATTACCTTTTAGAGTGACATACTTGACACCTTCTTTCATCAAAGAAAAACGGAACCATGAGCAAGCATTGAAAAAAGATAAATTGAGCCCCGTTGACTTGGCGATAGAGATGTTGGTGTTGGGCGCAAAAGAACCAGCTTTTGCCACCTGCTTGTCGCTTAACTTTGCCACGACTGAAGATCCGTCGCAACTTACTGCTGATGAATAAGGATAGATAGCCCAAAAGTTACATGCTTCGCCGGTCTCTGCTTCGCCAGTAAAAGCATTTAATATCCCTCTAAATTCCGCCTTTGCCACTTCTTCAGTAGCATTAGTCGCCGTAAAGCGGCTCCCTTCGGAATTGCCATAGAAGATGCATATTTGATCAGAAGGGCTCCACCAAATGGAGGTTTCATCGGCCTGGAAAGCAGTCTTAGTCTGCACTTCGCCAGACTCGGCAGTGAAAACCAGCTCCTGATGGTTTTCAGACTGACAAAGCTTTTCACTTTCCTGAACGGTACATGCTCCTGCCATGAATAATACTATTCTGCAGGGAATAAAAAAACGGCGCATAAACTTTCTGTTAGAAGGGAAAACTTGAAGGGCCTAAGGGATCGATACCACTAAATGGATCTTGAAGCGGCGCGTAGTTCTCGTTTCCGCCTCCGCCTTCATTGGACCCGGTGAGTATCATTCCGCTTGTTTCTACCACAATTAGCTTGCATTCAGGAGAAATATACTCCATATATTGTTTATCCTTCATATGTGGTTGTTAATTGGTTATGTGCAAAAATAAAGACATTGTCATCGCCCGTCAAGTTCACATTGGTTCATTTAATGCGTGGCTGATTTTTTAGTTGGGCTTTTTCCCCTTCGGCGCCCTGTGTCATCTTTGCCGCGAATCCACCGAATCGGCCTTGTAGCGCGTTCTGTGTGTACTCGCGGCAGGAAAAACAAGAAGAAGTGCCGATTTATTTGCCGCGAATCCACGAAATCTGCCTTGCAGCGCGTTCTGAGCGTATTCGCGGCAGAAACACAAAAAGGGGCCCCCAATGGTAGGCGACCCTTTTCTCGGATGGGTAAACAGTCTGTGGCCTATGCCACACGGGGAACTACGTTATCTTTCGAAAACGGGTTCGGATGGTTTCCTTCGTAACCCTCAGGACTTTTGAGATGGTCCTGGCTGTTTCCTTGACAAGTTTGAATTCCAAACTGATGTCGAGGGACAGTTTAGTTTTGAATTTGGCCATAGTTGTGGTAGGTAATGTAAATGATTATTGAAACCATTGGATTGGAATGGAGCCCGTTGCTCCGGGAGTACGCATCCGATTATAAAAAAGTAGAGCAAATCCCGGTTAAAGGAAATGCTCTATTTAGTTTTGCCCTTTCTCAAGGGGCTTACCTATCACATTGCAAAGATAGAGCTATTTTCCGTTTTTCCAAAACTATTATGGCCGTTTTACAACGGTCTATCGTGACGGCAAATCTACTAACAATCGGCCGGACGATGCAAGTATCAGGGACGAAAACCGCGAAGATTTAACTGTTTTTTACGACTTTTAATGTTTTTAAATGTGAATCGGTTGAATAATCAGGTGTCCACAAATTGTTTTCATAGTACAAAAGAGTCTTATTTGGGAAATCCCCCGCTAATCCGTAACTTTGTGGCCGATATGGCAGACAATGACTGGAAAGCGCGTCTGGGGGTGGTGTACTCCACCAATCCGGACTTTCAATACACTACCGCAAAGGCGGAGGAGGCGGCTACCCTGGAACCGGGGAAGCAGCGCCTCATCGTGGGCATTGACCGGCGCAACCGGGGCGGCAAGCAGGTGACGCTCATTTCCGGTTTCGTGGGGGCCGATGAAGATCTCAAGGCCCTGGCCAAAACCCTCAAGACCAAACTGGGGGTGGGCGGCAGTGCCAAGGAAGGGGAAATCACCATCCAGGGGGACTTCCGGGACAAGGTGACGGAGCTGCTCAAGCAACTGGGATACAACGCAAAACGCGGCAACTGACATGTGGGAGTCTCCCTTCAAGAGCGGTGAGCTCCTTATGGAGCAGAGTCCTTCCCCGGCTGTGGAAACGGCGGTGGGAACGCCCTGGCTCATGGGCATCCTGGTTACTTTCTTTGTCTTGCTTGCTATACTGGAATTCAGGAGTATCGTTCATGTGGCTCCTTTTCTTTGGGACAGTGTGTTCCGGGCCCGGGGCAGCATAGCGCTGGAGAACAATGTGCGGGTGGCCCGGGAGCGGGACCAGCTGACCAGAATACTGATGATTCCAGCCATCCTGTTCATGTACCGTTACCGGCTATACAACGCGCGTTTCCTGCAATCGCTTACCGACAACTGGCGACTGGCCGCCGTGGCAGGGGTCTTTATAGCTTTCATGCTTTTGAGGCTGTTCATGTACCTCATTTGCAAGCCCCGCCGGCGTGCCGATACCTACCGGATGGCTCACCGCGCCGGATTCACCTTCTTCATCTCACTCATGCTTCTTGCTATAAGCGGGGTGGTTGTTCTGTACTTTTTGCGGGCCAATGATTTTATAATCAGGACTTTCCTGTATTCGCTGGCCGTGTTGGCCTATTTGACGTTTCTGGTTCGAAAAACACAAATTTTGTCTATATCTTGCAAACCTTTGCCAACTTTTTTGTACCTTTGCGCGCTTGAATTTCTGCCCACTGGCATTCTTATAGCCACGGCAGTGTTGTTGTAGTGAAGAGAACTTAGCAAAAATGAGCATCAAGAACATCCTGATTTCGCAGAAGGCTCCCCGTGTCCTTACTCAGTATCAGAACGTTACAGAGAAGTTCGGCGTTAACTTCGAGTTTTGTCCCTTCTTTGTGGTAGAACCCCTTTCGTCCCGTGAATTCCGGGCGCAGCGTATCAATCTGCTGGATTATACCGCCATCGTTTTCTCGTCCCGCCATGCTATTGACGCTTTCTTCCAGCTGGCCGAGGAACTCCGGATTAAAATTCCCGAGACCATGAAGTATTTCTGCACTACGGAAGCCGTGGCCATGTATCTGCAGAAGCATATTGTCTATCGCAAGCGCAAGATTTTCTACGGAACCGGCACTCCGGAAAGCCTGGTGGCCCTTGTCGGCCCCAAGCACAAGGGGGAAAAGTTCCTTATCACCATGTCGGATTCTTCATCGGCCGATGGTCTCACTTCGCAGTTCCAGGCGCATAAGCTGGACTATACCACCGGCGTTTTTGTGAAGTCCGTGAGTCAGGATCTGCACGAAAAGAACCTGCAGGACTACGACATGATAGTTTTCTACAATCCTGCCGACGTAAAGTCGCTGCAGGAGAATTTCCCCGACTTCAAGCAGGGGGATATCAAGATGGTGTCCTACGGAAAGTCCATCGTGAAGGCCATGGAAGAAGCCGGCCTCAGGATAGACGTGAAAGCCCCCTCCCCGGAGGCTCCGTCGGTGGCCAGCGCCATTGAACTTTATCTGGAAAGCCTTAAATCATGACGGATGAAACCCTCTCCAAGTCTGAGCGGCTCTGTGGCAAGAAAGCTGTGGAGGCACTTTTCGGGCAAGGAAAGGGAGGTGTAAAAGGTTGTCTCCGTTACCGCTATCTGCTGCGCGGTGACCAGGAGCCTTCCCGTATTTTGGTTTCCGTGCCCAAGCGCAGTTTCAAGCGTGCGGTAAAGCGGAACCTTCTCAAACGCCGCATCCGCGAGTCCTATCGCCGGCAAAAGGCCCTCCTGCCCGCCGGTACCGACATTCTCTTTATCTATAATTCGGCCGAGGTGCTTCCTTATGCCGATATCTACGCCGACATGACGGCGGTCCTTACCTCTTTGGGGCGGTGAACTGGTTGAAGACCATACTCATTGCGCCGTTTGTGCTCTTGATCAAGTTCTATCAGGTGTGCATCAGTCCGTTTACTCCGCCCAGCTGCCGTTTCACGCCCACCTGTTCCCAGTATGCCCTGGAGGCCTTCCGCAAGTACGGCCCTTTCAAGGGGTTGTACCTGGCCGTCCGGCGCATCCTCCGCTGCCACCCCTGGGGTGGAAGCGGATACGATCCTGTACCGTAATGCCTAAGAAAGAAAACATACAGAACATGTTCGACGGCATTGCTCCGTCGTACGACAAGCTCAATCACATCCTCAGCCTGGGGGTGGACAAGTGCTGGCGCCGGCGGGCGCTCAAGGAAACGGTGGACGGCAGCGTCCAGCAAATCCTGGACGTAGCCTGTGGCACGGGAGACAGCACCATCGCCCTGGCCAAGGGTGCCGGTCTGGGCAGCCGCATCACCGGCGTGGACATTTCGGAGGGTATGATGGCCCTCATCATGCGAAAGGCCGCCCGGGAAGGGGTGCACGACCGCATTCGCCTTCAGGTGGCCGACGGCGAAGCCCTGCCCTTTGCCGATGAGAGCTTCCATCGGGTCACCTGCGCCTTCGGTATCCGGAATTTTGAACACAAACTCCAGGGCCTGAAGGAGTTCCGGCGGGTGCTGAAGCCCGGCGGCAAGGCGGTGATCCTGGAACTGTCCGTTCCGGACAACCCTACGGTCCGCAAATTCTACGATATTTATTTCATGCACATCATGCCCTGGATTGGCGGGCTGGTCTCCGGCGACAAATCGGCCTACAAGTATCTGCCGAATTCGGTGCATGCCTTCCCCCCTCCCGACGATTTCTGCCTGCTCATGCGCTCAGCCGGTTTCCGGAATGTGCGTTATAAGACCCTGAGCATGGGTTTATGCCGGCTTTTCATTGGGGAATGGTAAAATATTCGTATCTTTGTAGGCGTAACTGTTAAAATCTAAACCCTATGTCCAATTACTTCTACGATATGGTCCCCAAGGAAGAACTGGAGCGCATGCCCTATCTTCCCACACTGGGAGAATTCGTGGATTGGATGGGTAAGACCTATGCCGATCTTCCTGCCCTTTCCGACCAAACCAATACC
>Ga0265299_10004885_pt1 | contig 12565 bp, 8 predicted proteins | sample AusTroGonzalo_MG_4_FD_193485 | JGI IMG/M metagenome (GOLD analysis project Ga0265299, IMG submission 193485) | Bovine rumen microbial communities from tropical cattle in Woodstock, Queensland, Australia - Gonzalo_02 | ecosystem: Host-associated > Mammals > Digestive system > Stomach > Rumen ...
GACTTCCAATTGCTTGACAGCAGGACCTATAATGAATCTAATTACTATGTTCGCAGTAACGTATCATATGAATCACCCCTGCTGTTTGCCACATGGATTCCCTATTTAGGCAAGTATATCGAGAAAGAAAGATTCTATGTCAGTACGGTACTCGTTGACCACACCCGTCCCTATACGGAGTTGGGTTACGGCTTCACCAACCGATATATCTCTATAGGACTCTTTGCCAGTTTCCTAAACACCCAATTTCAGAAATTCGGCATCAGTTTTGACTTTGAACTTTTCAAAAGATGGTAAAAGCAATAAGTAGGAAACCACTGACCGTCTATAAGGCATCAGCAGGAAGCGGCAAGACATTTACACTCGCTACCGAATATATTCGTTTGCTGGTAGAGAATCCGCAGAGTTACCGTACGATCCTTGCCGTGACCTTTACCAACAAGGCCACCGAGGAGATGAAGACACGTATATTGAGTCAATTATATGGTATCTGGAAACAACTGCCTGAATCAGACAGATATCTGAAGGCCATCGAGGAAAAGACAGGGTTGGCACCAGAGATCATCAGCGAACGAGCAGGACAAGGATTGGCTAATCTACTCCACAACTACAACTACTTCAGGGTAGAAACGATTGACACATTCTTCCAAAGTGTGCTCCGCAACATGGCTCGCGAACTGGACCTCACCACCAATCTACGCATCGGACTCAACGATGTACAGGTTGAGGAATTGGCTGTCGATCAGATGATAGAAGACTTGAGTACTACAGACATTGTACTGCAGTGGATTCTAAAGTATATCATGGAAAATATCTCAGACGACAAGTCGTGGAATGTGATTTCACAGATTAAGAAGTTCGGGCGTACCATCTTCCGCGATGAATACAAACAGGTGAGTCGGGCAATGGAGGAAAAAATGTCAGAACCCGTTTTTTTTGACAACTACACTGCCCGTCTGCGTGAAATCCGCAAGAAGGCCATAGAGCGGATGGAAGAGATTGCAGAGAGTTTTTTCGATACACTCGACGGTGAAGGACTGACCATTGATGATTTCCTTTATGGTAAGACGGGCATTAGCGGATTCTTCATCAAGTTGCGTCAGGGGACATTCGACGAGAGTATTGTGGGAAAGCGCATCACCGACTGTTTGGGTGATCCAACGAAATGGTGCAAGAAGACCCATCCACAGCGAGAAACGATTATCACATTGGCTGACGGACCGTTAGGTGAAATACTTCGCTATGCCATAGACGAACGTCCCCGTCAGTGGAAACTCTATAAGAGTGCAGACCTGACATTGCGCCACCTGAATCAGTTAAGATTGCTGAGCAGCATTGAACGGAAGGTGAGAGAACTAAATGAGACAAATAACCGTTTCCTATTGAGTGACACCCAGCAGTTACTTCACTCGCTGATTAGCGACAACGATTCACCTTTTATCTTCGAAAAGATTGGCACACAACTGGAGCATGTAATGATTGACGAGTTTCAGGACACTTCTACCATTCAGTGGCAAAATTTCAAGGTACTGCTTGCTGAAACCATGAGTCACGAACAAGGTAGTAGCCTCATCGTAGGCGACGTCAAACAAAGCATCTACCGCTGGCGTTCCGGTGATTGGAGATTGATTAACGACATAGAGAAACAGTTTAATAACAAACAGATTACGTCATTGTCATTAAAGACAAACTATAGATCTGAACGTAACATCATTACTTTCAACAACATCTTCTTCCGCAAGGCAGCAGATTTAGAATATCAAGCTCAGAAAGAACTCAACGATACGGAGGCCGAACAATTACAAAAGGCCTATGCTGACGTGGAACAAGAAGTGCCAGAAGGTCGTCTGGCTAAAGGAGAAATCTTTTTCCATTTGTTTCCAGGAGAGGACTATGAGAAGAAGGTACTCCAACAGCTGGCAGAAACGATTAGTACTCTCACGGCCCGCGGTATTCCACAAAAGGACATAGCCATCTTGGTTCGCGTCAATGCTTATATCCCCATCATTGCGCAATACTTCATGGAACAGATGCCTGAGGTTGTGATTGTGTCAGATGAGGCATTCAGACTCGACGCCTCTCCAGCCGTGAACCTGCTGGTACAGGCTCTCCGTCTGCTCACCCACCCTGATGACCAGTTGACGAAAGCCTCGATTGTCAAGCTATGGCATATCGATGTATTACAGGAAAGCACTAGCGATAACAATCTGCTATTGAGCACCTATGATCTCAATACCCTGTTGCCTGAGGCATACTGGGGGCACGAAAAGGAACTGATTGCCATGCCGATCTACGAACTAGTGGAGTACCTTCATACAGTCTTTACTCTTGAACGCCTCAACGAGCAAAGTGCCTACGTCTGTGCCTTCTATGACCAACTTGCCGCTTATGTCAGTGAGAATACCGCCAGCATTGATGGTTTCCTCAAGGAATGGGATGAGAGTCTGTGTGGCAAGACCATCCAGAGCGATGAAACCGAAGGCGTTAGGATCGTCTCTATCCATAAATCAAAAGGATTGGAATTCGACTACGTGATCTGTCCATTCTGCGACTGGCAGTTGGAGAAACAGAGTGGGAACATCCTCTGGTGTAAACCTGAGGAGGAACCTTTCAGTGACCTTCCAATCGCACCCATCGACTATAGCCAAAAACAGATGATGGGCACCATCTATGAGCGCGACTACTTGCACGAACACTTACAGAATACTGTGGATAACCTGAATCTGCTCTATGTGGCCTTTACTCGTGCATGTAAGGGACTTTATGTCATTGGACGCCGAAAGGCATATGGTATTCGTTCGGAGCTCATCGAACAGTGCTTGCCACTCGTAGCAGAAGAACTGCCTGAGGCCAGCATACAAGGTCTTACCAATGAGGAGATTCCTATTGTCTTCACTTTCAGAAATACAGATCATACTGAGAAATCCGACAAGCCCAAGGAAACAACAAACCCCTTCCTCCAACCATCGGAACCGATGACAGTTGACTATCGTCATCAGGAAAGTAAGGTAACTTTTCGACAGAGTAATCGCAGCCGGGACTTCATAACAGAAAAGGACGAGGATTATGAACAACAACACAACTATATCCAAACGGGAAGTGTGCTACATCAGTTGTTCTCTACCATCCATACCACAGACGACATTGAAGACGCTCTTCGTCTGTTGCAGTTCGAAGGTGTGATCTACGATGACCACATCACGGCAGAGCGTATTAAAGGCATGCTGCGCAAGCGTCTCAGCAACCCCAAGGTAGCAGATTGGTTCTCTCCACGTTGGACACTCTTCAACGAGTGTACTATCCTATCTGTAGAGAACGGTGAAGTTAAGGAACAACGGCCCGACCGGGTGATGACGGACGGAAAGAAATGGATTGTGGTTGACTTTAAATTTGGCAGTCCCAAGCCCGAATACCGCAATCAGGTACGTAAATACATGGACCTTTTGGCCTCGATGGGACATACCCACATCACAGGCTATCTCTGGTACGTCTATAGCAACATAATAGAAGAAGTATGAAGAGTTTCCTTGAATACGTAGCAGAAGACCTGCTCTCGAAATATGGAACAGACCTCGCACATGTGGCCGTGATCTTTCCGAATAAGCGAGCTTCGCTGTTTTTGAACGAACATTTGGCACGTCTGGCAGGGGAACCGTTATGGAGTCCGTCCTATATAACCATCAGCGAACTCTTCCGCAGTCATTCTGATATGAAAGTAGCCGACCCCATCAAACTCGTATGTGAACTATACAAGTGTTTTACCAAATGCACAGGCATCGATGAGACACTGGACCATTTTTATGGTTGGGGACAACTGTTGTTGGCCGACTTCGACGACCTTGACAAGAACATGGCTCCTGCAGACAAGGTATTCGCCAATCTACGAGATATCCATGAACTCGACGATGTATCTTACCTCACAGAAGAGCAAAAAGAGATGATACGCCGATTCTTCAGCAACTTCTCAGATGAACATAACAGCGAACTCAAGCAAAGATTCCTCCGTCTGTGGAGTCATATTGGCGATATCTATCACACCTATAATAAACGGCTGGCTAGTCAGCAATTAGCTTATGAGGGGGCGCTATATCGGCAAGTAGCTACCGATGAGGATATCCAATTCAATTACGACACATATATTTTTATAGGTTTCAACTTACTCCAACAGGTTGAACAAACTCTTTTCCGTCGTTTGAAAGCAGAAGGCAGAGCTCACTTCTATTGGGATTTCGACCATTATTACATTGACAAGAATGATAGCGGCCACTACATTGCCCAATATCTAAGCGACTTCCCCAACGAACTGGATTGTAACGACGCAAATATATATTCAAACCTCAGTCAGAAGAAACAACTGACCTATATCTCTGCACCCACAGAGAATATCCAGGCACGTTACATCACTCAATGGCTCGATGACAAGCGTATATCAGATGGCAGACATACAGCCATTGTACTTTGTGATGAAGCACTCCTGCCGACAGCCATCCATTGTCTTCCAGAAGCTGTTGAGAAGGTCAATGTCACCACTGGTTATCCGCTCAATTTGACACCCATCGCAACCCTCGTTAGTCAACTGCTTAACCTCTATATCTTTGGGCATAGCAAAAAAACTGGGCGCTATCAGCCCCGTATGCTCAAAAACTTAAGTCAGCATCCGTATGCTGAATATTTTTCGATCGACCATCTTCCTGATGATATCCTTTCATGGCTGCGCGACATTGTGCGGCAAGTGGCAGTGGGCATCAAGGATCCCGATGCACTCACACAAGAATCGCTCTTCCGTATCTTTACCTTGTTGAACCGCGTTTGTGAACTGAAAGAGAGTGGTGATCTGGATGTCGATACCATTACTTTACAACGTCTCATCACACAGATTATTCAATCAACAACGATTCCCTTCCACGGAGAACCAGCTGAGGGTATTCAGATGATGGGGGTATTGGAAACCCGTAATCTTGACTTCGACCACATACTGCTGCTCTCATGCAACGAAGGCAACATGCCGAGAGGCGTCAACGACACCTCCTTTATCCCTTATAGCATCCGAAAGGCTTATGGTCTGACTACCATCGATCATAAGGTAGCCATCTATGCCTATTATTTCCACCGTCTGATTCAACGTGCCTCTGATGTCACATTCATCTATAATAATACTACTAACGATGGGCAAACAGGTGAAATGTCGCGATTCATGCTCCAACTGATGGTGGAGAGCGGACAGCATATCAGTTTCAACACCCTGAAGTCAGGACAGAGGCTTATCCCCCGTTTCCCCCATGCATTGGAAAAGACAGAGGCTGTCATACAGATACTCCGACAGCGTTTTAGTCAGGAACGAGGTGGCATCAGTCCTACAGCCATTACTACCTATCTACGCTGCCAGCTACGGTTCTTCTACCATTATATCTGTGACCTCATAGAACCCGATGACAATGAGGACGACCTAATTGACAACCGCATCTTCGGAAACATATTCCACCTCTCAGCACAGATCATCTATGAGCGACTGAAGAAGCTGACTGGTAACCATATCACATCACTTGCCATCGATGAGTTTTTGAAAAGTAGTGTGGAGATAGAACAGGCCGTAGATGCAGCCATCAAAGAACATCTTTTCAAAATCAAGGATCCGCAACGTCCAATGCCACCTCTTGATGGCTTACAGCTCATCAACCGTGAGGTGATTATTAAATACATAAGACTATTATTGGAAACTGATCGCAGACTTACGCCATTTTCTATCCTCGGTTTGGAGAAGAAAGTTAACATGCCATTCGATATTGACGGGAAGATGTCATTTCAAACCATAATTGGCGGTTATATAGACCGATTGGATCAGGTGACAGATTTTGAGACAGGAGAGACGCGCATACGTGTTGTCGATTATAAGACAGGTGGACGGCAACAGAAGAATCTCTCTGATATCGATGCAATCTTCGATACACAGAATATCAAGAACCATAGTGATTATTACCTACAGGCCTTCCTCTACAGTCATATCGTCAGGCAAGGTACAAAACTACCCGTATCCCCTGCCCTGCTTTTCATCCAACATGCAGGCACAGAAGACTACAACCCGACACTCATCCTTGGGAAAGAGCCTGTACGTGATATCGCCAATGTGTCTGAACACTTCATGGAACAACTACATGAAACAATAAACGAGATCTTTAACCCAGATCTCGCCTTTACTCCAACCAGCGATATTGATCGCTGTCGTCATTGTCCTTATGCCGCTCTCTGCGGACGCTAGTATTTATCTGATTCTGTCCATCGAACGGACCAATTTCTCGTCAGCATTGATAGCACGACGGGCCATCAGATAAAGCACAAATGCGATAGCAGGAAACACAGCAGGCCACGCGGGACGGAAATCCACTGTCCCCCACGACTTATCGCCAACCACTTGGGAAATAACGAAATAACACACATACCATCCAATAATCAGTAGGGCATTGAACAGGCAGAAAAGAGCCTGTATCTTCCTATTATGATAAAGGAAGATGGTATAAGTGCCAAGCACAGCCGTTGGCAACAAAATGGCCAACAGAGGCCATGTGTCAAAATGATGCTTACCCAGAGGATCGGTGAACCATAGGTTATAGACACGGGCAACCTCAAGACCTGCTGCCTTAAAGGAACCTATCTGCATACAAAGACAAATGACGGTCATTATGATGGCCGCCAAGATATAAAGAGTCTGTTTACGCTGAATCATTCCGCGAAAAGATTATCAGTTCTCTTCCGACGCATTCTCACGTGAAGGATCGCGCCAATAAACTTTGTCTTCGATGAATTCCTGTGTTGCAAGGAGGGTTGCCTTAGGCAGCTTCTCGTAATAACGGGAAATCTCAATCTGCTCTCTGTTCTCAAACACTTCCTCCAGAGAATCATTGTATGAAGCAAACTCAGCCAATTTCTTAGACAAGTCCTCCTTAATCTGGAGACTAATCTGATTAGCACGCTTTGAGATAATAGCCACACTCTCGTAGATGTTATCCGTATCACGGCAAAGATCCATGATATTACGAGTTACAGTATTAACGGGGGCTTTTGATTTCTTGTAATCCATATTGATATTTAATGTTTAATCCTTAATCACTTTCTTACACTTAGCAATATATTTCTCAGCTGTGGAGACATTCTTAGAGTCAGGAAACTCATTAATGAAACCATAACACTCGTCCTCAGCATCACGGTAACGCTCCAAACGTCTCTCCTCCGTGCTGTTCTCTGCCAACTGGAACTTGCTCTTCATAATGAGCAGCATAAAATCCTCACGCAGACTGCAATAAGGATAATTCTTCAGAGCATTCTGAGCCGTGATGATACTGGCGTTATAGTTACTCTCATCGTTAGAGTTGATATTACCAAAGTAACCACCAAGATTATAATATAACTCTGCTGAGAGATATTCCTTCTGGATCAGTTTGTCATACAACTCATAAAGGCGAGCCTGAGCACGAGAACGTAGTTTTGAGTCAGGGAAGAGATCCATAAACTGCTGATAAGCATTAATTGATCCGTTTGTTGGCGACTGGTCGAGTCGCGGCTCGGGAGAACTCTCATAGAGCGATTCGCCTACATAAAAAGCGGCAGGCTCAGCATAGATACCACGAGGATAACTGGAACCATACTTCTTGAAAGTCTCTGAAGCTGCCTCATAATCTCTGTTGCAATACTGCGACATAGCCAACATATATAGACACTCCTGTGCCTCATCAGAACCTTTCTTGATAGTTACTAATTCTTCGAGCAGGGTTGATGCTTGCTGGAACTTGCCACGAGCAAAGAATTCCTTAGCAGCCTCGTACTTGGTTTCAATATCGCCGTACTTATAGACGCTGTTAAACTCTGACGAGCAACTGCCCATCAGAAGCACCATGCAGGAGAGTATAATGACGCACTTCTTCATTTCGGGGTGCAAAATTAGTTATTTTCGGGCAAATTACAAAGGTTTTTGCAGAAAATTATGACAGAACCTTTACTTATTATGAATTTTTTATTAACTTTGCACACTCATGGGCAAATATATATTAACATCAGATTACAAACCGACAGGCGACCAACCTGAGGCTATCCGCGAACTGACAGAGGGACTTAAACGTGGAGATAAGTCTCAGGTTTTGTTGGGTGTGACGGGTTCCGGTAAGACGTTCACGATGGCCAATGTCATCGCCAATCACAACCGTCCAACGCTCATTCTCAGCCATAACAAGACACTGGCTCATCAGCTGTATGCGGAAATGAAAGAGTTCTTCCCACAGAATGCTGTGGAGTATTATGTGAGCTATTACGACTATTACCAACCAGAAGCCTACCTGCCTACCACTGATACTTACATTGAAAAGGATCTGGCCATCAACGACGAGATCGACCGCCTCAGACTTTCTGCCGTATCAAACTTGTTGTCAGGCAGAAATGACGTTATTGTTGTATCTTCTGTTTCATGTATTTACGGAATGGGAAGTCCGGTGGCTCTTCAGGAAAATGTCATTGAATTGCATGTCGGACAGAAGTTGGATCGCAATGCCCTACTCAGGAAATTAGTGCAGTCTCTTTATATCCGAAACGACCTCGACTTGCAGCGTGGCAATTTCCGTGTGAAAGGAGATACGGTAGATGTAGCCATGGCGTATAGTGAGGTCGTTTTGCGTATCACTTTCTGGGATGACGAGATAGACGCCATCGAAGAGGTGGATGCTATGACCTTTGACCGTTTAGCACGCTTCGAAGAATACAAGCTTTATCCCGCAAACCTCTTTATGACTTCACAGGAGCAGACCAACAATGCCATTCATGATATTCAAGACGACCTGACTAAACAAATCGCTTTTTTCGAGGAAATGGGTGATCCTGTCAAAGCACAACGCATTAAGGAACGTGTGGAATATGACATGGAGATGATCAAGGAACTGGGACACTGCTCGGGCATTGAGAATTATAGCCGATACTTTGATGGCCGTAAGGCTGGAGAGAGACCGTATTGTCTGCTGGATTTCTTTCCCAAAGACTATCTGCTGTTTATTGATGAAAGTCACGTATCTGTTCCCCAAATCAGTGCGATGTATGGTGGAGACCGCAGTAGAAAGAGCAACCTTGTAGAATATGGGTTCCGTCTCCCCGCAGCTTTTGATAACCGGCCGTTGCGTTTCGAAGAGTTTCAGCAAGAGGTGAATCAGGTAATCTATGTGAGCGCTACCCCAGCTGACTTCGAATTGGCAGAGGCCGAAGGTATAGTCGTTGAACAGGTGATCCGTCCTACGGGTTTATTGGATCCAGAAATTGAAGTGCGCCCCAGCATGAATCAGATTGATGACCTGATGGACGAGATCTTAACGCGTAGTCATCGAGGGGAACGTGTGCTCGTCACTACCCTAACGAAACGTATGGCAGAGGAGTTAGCCGAATATCTGCTGAACCATGGTGTCAGAACTAGCTATATCCACAGTGAGGTTAAGACACTTGATCGAGTACAGATCCTCAACGACCTGCGTCAGGGTGTCTATGATGTCCTGGTAGGTGTGAATCTCCTACGTGAAGGCCTTGACCTACCAGAAGTGTCGTTGGTGGCCATTATCGATGCAGATAAGGAAGGATTCCTACGCAGTCACAGAAGTCTGACACAGACAGCAGGCCGTGCCGCGAGAAACGTGAATGGCAAGGTCATCATGTATGCCGACACCATTACTGCATCCATGCAATTGACAATCGATGAAACCCTGCGGAGACGGGAAAAACAGATCCGCTACAACGAGGAACATCACATCACACCAAAACAGATTGTAAAGAACATCAGTGTCGGAGCCCTACAAAGAGAAGACCGTCCAGACGTGAAGGAACTGAGAAGGGCTATGCTGGTGCCAGAAACAGGAAACGTGGGTATGGCTGCTGACCCGATCTTAGAGCGTATGACAAGACCACAGTTGGAAAAGAGCATAGCAGAGACTACCCGTCTGATGAAAGAGGCCGCCAAAGCCCTCGATTTCTTGCAGGCAGCTCAGTACCGCGACGAGATTATCAGGCTACAGAAAGAACTGGAACTGAAATAGAAAAGTGAAAAAATAACAAAATCGATGTTAATCCGTGTAATCCGTGCGTAATTATTGAATATTCTTAGTACTTTTGCCCGGAATTAAAAGAAAATGAATATGAAAAGACTCTTGATAGCCCTATTGACACTATTGCCACTGACTGCAATAGCTCAGTACAATACATGGGAACGTATTGAAACAGGACCTGTTGAGAAGGAGAATCCTGATGCCAAATACTTGGTACCAAATGCCGTTCCTGAGATTGATGGAAAAGTATGTTGGGAAATGTCTTTCCAGGCTCCTGGCAAATCAGCCAAACAGATTTACGACATCCTCCTGACACAACTCACGAAGATGACAGAGGAGTCCAACCAGATTGAGAACAGCATTGTTGCTGTAAAAGACTCTGTGAAATACGAGTTGGGGGCAGTGTTCCATGAGTGGTTGGTTTTTAAGAGTGTTGCTTTATCCCTTGACCGTACTCAGTTTAATTACCAGATTCTGGTTTTCTGCGAGGATGGAAAGGCCGATGTCAAACTCACCCGCATCACCTACGATTACGACCTTGAGCGAAACCCAACCCACTATCAGGCAGAAAAATGGATTACAGACAAATACTGCGTCAACAAGAAGCACACCAAGTTGTATCCCATCTCGGGCAAGTTCCGCAGGAAGACTATCGATCGTAAAGATTTTATCTTCAACAAGTTCAACACTTTGCTTAACGAGAAATAAACATGAGCAAGGATCAGATACGTAACTGGCTGAACATCATCTTTATGATCGGTGCGGTTATCGGGGTTATCTTTTTTCTCTCTAAAAACGAGGAAAAACATCAGATAGGTATTATCATTATCCTGATATCCATGTGTTTCAAGATCGCAGAGTCCTCTTTGCGAATGATTAAGTAACGCTATGACAAAAAGACTGAGTTTGCTCTTTTTCTCTCTGCTGGTACTGACTGCCGTCAGTGCTCAGGATACATTTAACCAGATTGACGAGATGGGCAATGTTACGCAGCGCAGCGATAACCAGAATTTCAACAAGCACAACAACGACTCGACGCGCAACAAAGAAATTCCCAAAGGCCTATATACGTGGACACTTGATAGAAAGTTTGGTGATAGAATCTTCGTGGAGCCTGATACGATTCCCCACCTATTCATGAACACCACATTCAATAGTGGCATGTATGGCGAATACAACCATACAGGAAGTAACTATACCCCACGTTTGAGTAGAGTCTTCATCAACAGACCTGAAAGTGATATCTTTATTTTTACCCAACCTTATGGCTTTGTGGATAAACGGCCTGAGAAATTTTTGTTTATGAACACGTTGTCACCCTATACGAATATACTCTACGACAACTGTGGAAACAAAACGAATGGTGAAGACCATATCGATGCCAAATTTGCCGTCAATGCCGGTAAAAGGATCAATATAGGCTTTGACCTCGATTACGCTTACGCCAGAGGCTACCATAGTAATCAGGGTATCTCGCATTTTAATGGTATTCTGTTTGGCTCCTATATTGGCGACCGCTATAACCTGCACATATTCTTCAATACGGCTCATCAGAAAGCTACTGAGAATGGTGGTATCTCCAACGATAATTATATCACGCACCCCGAGGCCTTCCAAGACAGCTATAATGAGAATGAGATTCCCACGATACTCTCTGAGAACTGGAACCGCAACGACCATCAGCACATCTTCCTCACCCACCGATACAACATTGGATTCTATCGGAAGGTCAAGATGACAGAGGCAGAATTGAAGGCCCGTCAGTTTGCCATGGAATCGAAGAAGGCAAAAGAAGCCAAGGATGGTAACAAATTAGAGGGTGCAAATCTGGGACGTAAGGAGATTTCCAAACCCATGGGAAGACCTGAAGGAGCCAAAATCATGGGAGCAGAACCCAAGGCAGACATCACAGATTCACTGGCTGTTGACACGACCCGTATCAAAGTTGAGAATCTTGCAGCCATCGATAGTCTGAACAGGGCTCAGGCTATCCAAGACTCTATTGATGCGACCATGAAGGATGAGTACGTGCCAGTCACCAGCTTCATCCACACCATGGAGTATAACAACAACCACCATATCTATTTGGCCTACCAAACACCTTCAAACTATTATCTAAATCAATACTACCAGCGAAACGAGGAAGCAGGTAACGACTCCATCAATGACGTCGTACGCAACAGACAATTTAAGAACACCTTTGGATTGGCACTCTTGGAGGGTTTCAACAAATATATGAAAGCTGGTTTGAAAGCCTTTGTCACCTACGACTACAATCGTTATGAGATGCCTGATACATTGAATGGTATTGCTTCTCAAGCCACTTGGAACGAACACGACATCAGCATTGGTGGACAGATTAACAAGACACAAGGCAAGACACTTCACTTCAATTTGATAGCAGAGGCATGGATGGCTGGTGCCAATTCCGGACAGTTGCATGTGGATTTCAATACCGATCTGAACTTTGCCCTTTTTGGTGATACGGTTCAGTTAGCAGC
>Ga0265299_10004887_pt1 | contig 12562 bp, 8 predicted proteins | sample AusTroGonzalo_MG_4_FD_193485 | JGI IMG/M metagenome (GOLD analysis project Ga0265299, IMG submission 193485) | Bovine rumen microbial communities from tropical cattle in Woodstock, Queensland, Australia - Gonzalo_02 | ecosystem: Host-associated > Mammals > Digestive system > Stomach > Rumen ...
GGTCTGCCTGTATAGAGAAGGTCGTTCCTGCTGTAGAGGGACAGCAGGCGACTATGTCGACCGGGCTTCCGTCGACCGGATAGCGCGGTGCCGGATCGGGCGCAAGCATGACGCCTCCTTCACCGGCCGTGAAAGTATAGGCGGCCCATGAACCGATCTTCGTATTCCGCACCTGCACTTTCACGGTCTGGCCGGCAGCCAGATAGTTTTCATTCAGGTTCTGGGCGGCCTTGGATTCTTCGGCCTGGACGGTCCTGCAAGTAAGCGTGATGGGAACAAATTCTTTCCGGGAAGGTTCCGTCTGGGAACAGGCGGCCAGTATCAGGAGGATCAGCGCAGTCAGGAGGGTTTTCGTTTTCATGGCCTTTGCTTGGAAAGCGTTAGAAAAAAGCGCAATCGAGTGGACTCGTTGCGCTTTGAAATGTTTTGCGGTGAGGGGGGGATTCGAACCCCCGGTACGGTAATCCCGTACGTCAGTTTAGCAAACTGGTGGTTTAAGCCACTCACCCACCTCACCTTATTTTACCGGGGCACTGCCCCGGACCCTGCCGCAAGAGCGGAGGGAATGCAAAGATAGGGGGTTTTCAGGAATAAGCAAAATTTTTTTATACCTTTGCAGTCCTTTTCGGGATGTGGCGCAGTTGGTAGCGCACTTGGTTTGGGACCAAGAAGTCGCACGTTCGAGTCGTGTCATCCCGACGATGGTAGATAGGCCCAAGAATCCCAGTGTGATGAAACACCTGATCGGCGCAGTCGCTGTCGGGGGTGCCATCCTTTTGGGTTTTGTGCTGGGTTTATGGGTAGGCGACCACAACAGGAAGGAGCCGCAGTCTCCCGATCCTGCCGTCGTGGTCGACAGTGTGATGGCCGGATATGTCACGACGGTCGCAACCGCCGATACCTCCGTGGCGGAAGTCGCACTGGATACAGTGCTGAAAATGCCGGAGATTTCTGAAACCACCCGGAAAGAACGGGCAGCCGGTATAGAATACTTGACTAAGCATAATCGCTGGAACCGCGACGAGATGGAGAAGATTCCCGCCCTCCAGGGCTTGTGGGACGCCGTGAACCATTACGATCTGGAAACCATCCGCAAATATGCGGAAGTCATGGAATGTCCGCCGCTGACGACCATTGTCGAAGGGCTCGAACAATCGCACAAAACAGGCTATTACGCGTCGAAAAACGACCGTAACATCACGCTGAGCACCTACATCCGGCGCCTGCAGCAATAATCAATAGAATTTCCGGATGAAAGCGTTGTAGTCGGGATTGTTTTCTTTCTCGAGCTTGCGACGTTCCTTCATGATTTCGCGCTGCTTTTCGCTCGGGTCGACCTCGATGTCCCAGCCGTCGACATATTTCCAATAGAAGTGGTCCGGATAGTTCTTGCGCTTGTCCTTGGTGTTGGACATGTGTTTCAGCTCGGCTTCCATCGGCGATTTGTAGCGGCCCAGGCCTTCCGGCGCCTGTGTAATGCCGGCATACCAGGGCACGAATACCTGGCTGCAGGGATGGCCCATCGCGTTCCACATCACGCAGCCCTTGTCGAAGCCCATCCAGGCACGCAACTGGAAGATGGACGCAAGGACCGTGCGGTCGCTGCAGATGCTGTTTTCCAGATGACCGTCGGGCGTGGGTTCTTCGTGGAGCGAAAGGATGTTCATCATGTCGCGCAGCGAGAGCTTTTTATTCGGCACGGCGGCAAACGTACCCGGCTTGTCTTCGCCGAACAGATAGTTCCAGGCTTCTTTGTGACGGGTGATATTGTTCACGGACTGGAGGGATTTTTCGGCAGCATAGGCCTTGGCAAAGTTGAAGGCCCCGTCTTTTTCCGGATCGTACCAGCCCCGCTCGAGCGCATACTCGACCAGGTCTTCGCAGCCCGCAAAATTGGCCTCATCTTCTAGATCCACATGTCCAATCACAAAGTAGTTGGGGATGGTCATCACCTGGTCGTCGGGGACGCGCTGGGCCACCCAGTGCTTTCCCTTGACTACCGAGACCACCCATCCCTCCTGCGGGTCGGCCACGATGTAGGAGCGGCCGCTGCCCTTGTAACCGAAAGTCTCGACCATCGAACCGATGATATCCACGGCCTCCCGCGCCGAATGGGCGAATTTGGCCACCGAACCGCGGACCTCATACAGAACGCCGCCATCCGTGAAATCTCCTTTGTCCTCGCGCGACGGACAGCCGTTCGAAGCGATGGAAACGCCGAACTGGTTCATATAGACATCGGCGACTTCCATCCCGGGGAACTCGCACCAGATGTAGCGCAGGTTCTGCGCGGAAGCGGGAACGACATAGATGTTAAGCATCTGTTCGCCGCTTTCGTCTTCGTTGTGGGCCATCAGGACCGAGCCGTCGACCGTGGCCTGGCGTCCGGCAATGACGGAGAAACAGTTGTCATATTGTGCGAAGGTGATGCCGATGCCGCAGAGCAACAGGGCGAGAGAAATCAGGATCTTTTTCATCATTTCAGGTGTTGTGGAACAATATCCTGCCAAAGTTAATAAAAATATCAATCACATTTTGCTATCTTTGCGAGTTATATTTAAAAAGTAAGAAATGGCACTCAAATGCGGAATCGTAGGATTGCCCAACGTGGGTAAATCGACCCTCTTCAACTGCATCAGCTCGTCGAAGGCACAAGCGGCCAATTTCCCCTTCTGCACCATCGAGCCGAACGTGGGTTCGACCACCGTGCCCGACCAGCGGCTGAACGTGCTGACCGACATCTGCCATCCCAAACGCACCATCCCCGCTACCGTGGAAATCGTGGATATCGCCGGCCTGGTAAAAGGCGCCAGCCGAGGCGAGGGCCTGGGCAACCAGTTCCTGGCCAATATCCGCGAGACCGACGCCATCCTGCACGTGCTGCGCTGCTTCGACGATCCGAACGTGACGCATGTGGACGGCAGCGTCGACCCCGTCCGCGACAAAGAGATTATCGATATCGAATTGCAGATCAAAGACCTGGAAACGGTAAACAACCGCCTCTCCAAGCTGCAGAAACAAGCCCAGACGGGTGGCGATAAGCAGGCCAAAAAGGCCGTGGACGTGCTGCTCCGCTACAAGGAAGTCCTCGAACAGGGGCGCAATGCCCGCGAGGTGGAACTCGACAATGCGGAGGACGTTCGGCTGGCCAAGGAATTCTGCCTGCTGACCAACAAGCCGGTGATGTACGTGTGCAATGTGGATGAGGCTGCCGCGGCTGCAGGCAACGCCTATGTGGAGGCGGTGCGCAAGGCGACAGAGGGAGAGAACGCGCAGATTCTCGTGATTTCAGCAAAAATCGAATCGGAGATCGCAGAACTCGAGGATCCTGAAGAGCGGGCGATGTTCCTGGGCGAGATCGGTCTGGAGGAATCGGGCGTGGTGCGGCTCATCCAGTCGGCCTATGCGCTGCTTAACCTGCAGACCTTCTTCACGGCGGGTGCCGACGAATGCCGCGCCTGGACCATCCGTCGCGGCGACAAGGCCCCGCAGGCCGCAGGCGTCATCCACACGGATTTCGAGAAGGGTTTCATCCGTGCCGAGGTCATCAAATACGACGATTTCGTGGCGCTGCGCAGCGAGGCGGCCTGCCGGGCTGCCGGCAAGCTGGCCAGTGAAGGAAAAGACTATGTGGTGCAAGATGGCGACATCATGCACTTCCTGTTCAATGTATAATATTTAAACGATTGATAATGAAAAGATTACTTTTTGTTGTGGCTTTGATGCCGCTCCTGCTGGCCGGTTGTAGCAAGAAGCCGGTCCAGAATCCGTATCCCAAGCCGGATTGGTTTACCAACCCTACGTATTTTGAAGAGAAGGACGGGATGTATGAAGAGATGCCTGTGAATGCCAACAGCATCGTGATGGTCGGTGACGACTACATCGACCGGGGTCTCTGGAGCGAGTTCTTCGGCGATACGGCCATCAAGAACAGGGGCATTACCTTCGACGCTTCTGTGCACGTACTGTACCGCATCCACAAGATTGCGCTTGCACAGCCCGCCAAGGTGTTTGTCAGCGTGGGCTGGAATGATGTCATTCATGGCATCCCACAGGAAGAGATTGTCGGCAACATCAGCAAGATCTTCCAGCAGCTTCACAAACTTTCACCCAAGACCCATTGCTATTGGCTGAATATCGTTTCCACCAACGGCGTGACGAAGGAAATGACCGGTGTCATCGATTATGTCAACTGTGAGGTGGCGAAAATGGCGGAAAAAGGTGGATTTGAAGTGATTGATATCCAGAAAGCGCTCCAGGGCGGTATCCAGGACGGAATCTACTCCTGGGACGGCGGCACGCTGCTCAACGGTGCCGGTTACGAGGCTTTTGCACAGGCAATCGAGCGACAGGTCGGCAAAGAACACCTGAACCACCCCAACGACCGTGACTATCCCCTCGAAGTGTCGGATTACTACAGGCACCGCGTGTCGGTCTTCCGCTCGCTCCCCGAAACGGAAGGCAAGATCGTGATGTTGGGCAACAGTCTCAACAACAATGCGCTTTGGGAAGAACTCTTCCCGATGGGCTATATCATCAACCGCGGTATCAGCGGCGATGTGGTCAACGGTGTCTGCCAGCGCGTCGACGAAATCGTGCCCGACAAGCCGGCCAAGATCTTCCTGATTACCGGTACCAACGACTTCATCAACGATCCGGAAGTGTCGGCCGTGACGGTGTGGGATCGCTACGAGAAGCTGATCCAGACCATCCGGAAAGAATTGCCAGATACCAAGCTGTATGTGCAGAGCACCCTGCCGCTCAACCCGAAGTCGAAATTCTACGAGGGCTTCAACCCGCGTGCCGAAGAACTCAACAAGTTGCTCGAAGCCGGCATGGAGCGCTACAAGTATTTCTATCTCGACATTGCTTCCCTGCTTTCCGACGAGAACGGCGACCTGGCAGAAGAAAATACGACCGACGGTATTCATCTTTCGGCTATCGGTTACTTCAAGTGGGCTGCCGAACTGGCGAAAGGCACGCGGATGAACCCTAAATTCTAAACAGAACTATGTATCGTACACACACTTGTGGAGAACTCCGGATCAGCAACGTGGGCCAGACCGTTACACTGGCCGGCTGGGTCCAGAAGAGCCGTCGCATGGGCGGCATGAGTTTCGTGGACATCCGCGACCGCTACGGCATTACGCAGCTGCGCGTCGATGAGACCACCGATCCGAAGGTCAGCGAGACCGTGGCCAAGCTGGGCCGCGAGTACGTGATCCAGGCTACCGGCGTGGTCGAAGAGCGCCAGAGCAAGAATGAGAAGATTCCTACGGGCGAGATAGAAATCAAGCTTACCGGCATCAAGGTGCTGAATGCTTCGCTCACACCGCCGTTCACCATCGAAGACGAGTCTGATGGCGGCGAAGACATCCGGGCCAAATATCGCTATCTTGACTTGCGCCGTGGCCCGCTGAAACGTGCCCTGATGCTGCGTCACCGCATGGCGCATGAAGTACGCAACTATCTCGACAGCAAGGGTTTCATGGAAATCGAGACCCCGTTCCTCATCAAATCGACGCCGGAAGGTGCCCGCGACTTCGTGGTGCCCAGCCGCATGAATCCGGGCGAGTTCTACGCGCTTCCGCAGAGCCCGCAGACTTTCAAGCAGCTGCTGATGGTGGCCGGCTATGACCGCTATTTCCAAATCGTGCGCTGCTTCCGCGACGAAGACCTGCGTGCCGACCGTCAGCCGGAGTTCACGCAGATCGACTGCGAGATGAGCTTTGTGGAGCAGGAAGACGTCCTCGACCTGTTCGAGGGCATGATGCGTCACCTCTTCAAGGAAGTCATCGGCGTGGAGATCGCTCCGAAGATTCCGCGGATGAGCTGGTACGATGCCATGGACAATTACGGCAGCGACAAGCCCGACATCCGTTTCGGCATGAAGATTCATGAGATTACTCCGCTGGTGCAGGGCAAGGGCTTCAGCGTGTTCGACAGCGTGGAATACGTGGGCGCCATTGCCGTTCCCGGTGCCGCTGGCTATACCCGCAAGCAGACCGATGAACTCACGGAGTGGGTGAAACGGCCGCAGGTGGGTGCCAAGGGCCTGGTTTACATCAAGATGAACGAAGACGGAACGATCAAGTCGTCGGTCGATAAATTCTATACGCCGGAACAACTCGCTGAGATCGCCGCCGCCGTTGAGGCGAAGAAGGGCGACCTGGTGCTGGTGCTTTGCGGCGCCAAGCGCAAGGCCCAGACCATGCTCGGCGTGCTGCGCATCGAGATGGGCAACCGTCTCGGCCTGCGCCATCCGCGCGAATACGCGCCGCTGTGGGTGGTCGATTTCCCGCTTCTAGAGTGGGACGACGAAACGCAGCGTTTCTACGCGATGCACCATCCGTTCACGGCGCCCAAGCCGGAACACCTCGACTTGTTCTATAGCGACAAGAAGGAAGACCTGGAGCGCGTCTGCGCCAACGCATATGACTTCGTGCTCAACGGCGTGGAACTCGGCGGCGGCTCGATCCGTATCCACGATGCGGGTGTGCAGCAGCGCATGTTCGAGGTGCTCGGCATCTCGAAGGAAGACGCCGACTACAAGTTCGGCTTCATCATCAACGCGTTCAAGTTCGGCGCTCCGCCGCACGGCGGTCTTGCCTTCGGTTTCGACCGCGTCTGCGCCCTCTTCGGTGGCCAGGAGACCATCCGTGACTACATCGCTTTCCCGAAGAACAACATGGGCCGCGACGTCATGCTCGACGCGCCTTCGCGCATTGACGACGTCCAGATGGACGAACTCTTCCTCAAGAGCACCGCACCGGCGAAATAGACTTTAGAAAAGCGTATCGTCGGAGCCTAGCAAGTTGAAGGACTTGCGGTGATAAGGAGTGACACCGTGCTGCCGGATGGCGGCACGGTGTTCTTCTGTGGGGTAAGCCATGTTGCGGTCCCATCCGTAGTGGGGATATTCTTTGGCGAGCTGGCGCATGTATGCGTCGCGGTGGGTCTTGGCGAGCACGCTGGCGGCGGCGATGGCACGGACGGTGGCGTCGCCTTTGACAACGGTGTGTGCGGGAACGTCGCGCCAGGGCTTGAAGCGGTTGCCGTCGACCAGCACCAGGTCGGGCTGGACAGAGAGTTTGTCCAGGGAGCGTCTCATGCCTTCGATCGAGGCGTTGAGGATGTTGATGTGGTCGATTTCTTCTGCGTCAACGGCCGTGACCGCCCAGGCCAGGGCTTCGCGTTCGATGATGGGGCGCAGTTCGTCGCGCTGGGCTTCGGTCAGCTGTTTCGAATCGGTCAGCAGCGGATGGTCGAAATCGTCGGGGAGGATGACGGCGGCGGCGAAGACGGGGCCGGCGAGGCAGCCGCGGCCCGCCTCGTCGCAGCCGGCCACCCGTGTCCGGGCGCCGGACAGAAGGGATGCGGCGTCGCGCATGCTGCGTGCGGCGTCGGGTTCGATTTCCGAGAGGGCATAGACGTCGGCGACGCCGGCCTTTTTCCAGACCGAGGCCGGCAGCGTGCAGCGTCCGCAGACGACGACGGGTTTCTTTTTGTATTTCTTGCAGAGCGACAGGATGCCGCTGAAGAGTTTGCCGTCGAGGCTCTGGCTGTCGAAGCTGCCTTCGCCGGTGAGGATGAAATCAGCGTCGGCAATCTTCTGTTCGAGGCCGGCCATTTCGCCGAACAGTTGCCAGCCGGGCACCAGCCGCGCGCCGAGCTTGGCGAGGGCTGCGCCCACGCCGCCCGCCGCGCCACCGCCCGGCAGCGCCGTGTCAAGACCCGACGCGGCCGCAAAGGCCTCCATCCGCCGTTCCAGCCGCTCGAGCATCGCGGCATCCGCCCCCTTCTGCGGGCCATAGACCATCGTCGCTCCGTTGGGACCCAGAAGAGGATTGTCGACGTCACACGCAACGACGATCTCCGGGCGGGCTTTCTGGGGCGCAATCAGAACCCTCGTGGCTGTCGGGCACTCGCCACGAGGAACGCTGATTGCTCCACCAGGCCAACGCTCGCCCGCCCTCTCTTCAATTGCCTTTAACAGCCCTTCGCCACCATCGTTGGTGGCGGAGCCGCCAATGCCGATGACGATCTTTTCGCAGCCGCGCCGGATTGCTTCAGCGAGCAGGACGCCGAGGCCGTAGGTCGTCGTTTTTTCCGGATTGCGCTCTTCGGGCGCCAGCATCGCCAGACCGCAGACTTTCGCCATCTCGATGAAGGCCTGGCGGCCCCCATCGAAAAGCAGCAGCGGCGCCTGGACGGGCCGCATCAGCGCGTCGAACGTGTCGACCATCACCCGATCGCAGGCGCCGTCCAGCGCCGCTTCCACCACTTCCATCGACCCGTCGCCGCCGTCGGCCATCGGCAGTTTCACGACTTTCGCCTGCCTGCCGCCCACCATGCATTGGCGGACCGCTGCCTCCAGCGCATCCGCCACGCCGGCCGCCGAAAGAGAACCCTTGAATTTGTCGGGAACTATCAAAATATTGTGTATCTTTGTCATAATCGAAGAGCAGTCATACAAAAATACGCAAAATATGAATCCCTACGACATCAAAGGGCCCTATAACCCCCATCCTCCGAAACCCCAGCCCAAGAAGCGGCCGCTTGAACTCGGCATGGAACAACTGACCGATGTTGGCCACATCATCGCCATCGCCTCTGGCAAAGGCGGCGTCGGCAAATCCACCGTCGCCGTCAACCTGGCCGTCACCATGGCACGTATGGGATACAAAGTCGGACTGGCCGACGCCGACGTCTACGGCCCCTCCATCCCCAAGATGACCGGCACCGAAGGCGCCATTCCCGAAGTCGAAGTCTACGACGAGATGGGACAGCCCCTGCCGATCGACGCCGAAATCGACGACAACTGCAAGGAAATCATCGTCCCCATCACGAAATTCGGCGTCAAATGGATGAGCATCGGCTACTTCGCCCGGCCCGACCAGGCTCTCATCTGGCGCGGGCCCATGGCATGCAATGCCCTCAAACAAATGCTCCTGCAGGTGAAATGGGGCAAGCTTGACTATCTGCTCATCGACCTGCCGCCGGGAACCGGCGACATCCACATTTCGCTGGTCCACGACATTCCGCTCAGCGGTGCCATCATCGTCACCACGCCGCAGGCCGTGGCCTTGTCCGACGTGGAAAAAGGCGTCAATATGTTCCGTCATCCGCAGGTCGACAAGCCCATCCTGGGCATCATCGAAAACATGTCGTGGTTCACGCCGGCCGAGTTGCCCGAAAATAAGTATTATATCTTCGGCAAGGACGGCGGCCAGATGATGGCCGACAAATACGGACTGCCGCTGCTTGGCCAGATTCCCCTTGTCCAGAGCGTCCGCGAAGGCGGCGACGAAGGGGTGCCGGCCGCTCTCGAGGACGGACCGGTGTTCGAGGCCATGCGCGAGACCGTAAAAGAGATAGGAGTATAGCCCGATGGACGGCACTCCCCTGATGGCGCGGCGTATCCGGCGCATCCTCCTGGTCTGTAACAGTTATGACAGTTTCTCCCTCGAAGAGGACGGACGGATCGAGTCGCGCATCGCAAAAGAATATGCAGACCTCAATCTGAGCAATCCGCCCGTGCTGCGGCGCGTGGAAACCACGACCGAAGCCCTGCAGGTCCTGGAAGCGGAAGGAAGTTTCGACCTGGTGCTCACCATGTTTTACGTGGGTGCGCTCGATGTGTTTGAATTTGCCGCCAGGGCCAAGGAATACGACGCCGGTATGCCCGTGGTGCTGCTGTCATCTTTTTCCAGGGAAGTCTACCGTAAGATAGAAGATCTGTCCGGGTCCTCCTGCATCGACTATGTGTTCTGCTGGAACAACTCGCCCGACTTGATCATTGCCATCATCAAACTGCTTGAAGACCGGCTGAACGCCGAGGCTGACATCCTCCATTCCGGCGTACAGGCTATCTTGCTGGTCGAAGATTCGGTGCGCTACTATTCAACCTATCTTCCCATGCTGTACCGGATCATCCTCCGGCAGAATACCGAATCCTTGAGCGACGCCCTCGGCGAACAGCAGAAGGTCGCCCGCAAGCGTTCCCGCCCCAAGATCCTGATGGCCACGAACTACGCCGAAGCCGTCGATCTGTATGAGAAATACAAGCGGAACCTGCTCGGTGTCATTTCGGACGTGGGTTTCGTGATGAAGCGGGGCGACCGCAGCGTCGACGAGAAGAGCGATGCCGGCGTGGACCTTTGCCGGCACATCAAGGCAGACGATCCCCGTATGCCGTTCCTGATGCAGTCTTCCCAGCTGGCAATGAAGGCGGTGGCCGAGAAGTTGGGCGTAGGATTTCTTTACAAAGCCTCGAAGATGCTCGACCAGGAGATCGGCGAATACATGGAAAGAGAATTCGGCTTCGGCGACTTCATCGCGAAAGATCACCAGACGGGACGCGAAATCGGCCGTGCCAGCGATCTGTATGAATTCGAAAACCTGCTGAAAAGCATTCCGTCAGAGGAATTCATCCGCCTGACGGAGGGGAATTATCTCTCGAAATGGCTATATGCCAGAGGCCTTTTCCCTTTGGGCAAGATCGTGCATCCGATCCGGAACGAAGATTATGAGACAGTCGAATTGCACCGGGAGCATATCATCGCCATCATTCACGATTATCGTATTTCCCAGGCACTGGGCGTGGTAGCGTCCTTCGACCCGGAGAGCTTCAACGATACCATCTGGTTTTCCCGTTTCGGCGAAGGTTCCCTGGGCGGAAAGGCCCGCGGCCTGGCGTTCCTCAATCATATCCTGCAGAAATACGATCTTTACGATGCCTGGGACCAGGTCCGGGTGACAGTGCCGCGCACCCTGGTCATCACGGCCGACTGGTTTGACAGGTTTATCCAGGAAAACGGCCTCGGCTACGTCATCAACGCCGACATGACAGATGCCGAACTGCTCTCCGAATTTGTCGCCTCGCCGCTTCCGCGGGAGTTGCTTGAAACCCTCCGGGCTTTCGTGAGCGTGGTGCGGAAGCCGCTGGCAGTACGTTCTTCTTCTCGCCTGGAAGATTCTTATTATCAGCCGTTTGCGGGAGTATACTCTACTTATATGTTGCCCGGGACCGGCAATGTGGACCAGCAGTTGCGGCTCCTGTCGAAAGCGGTGGCCAGCGTGTATGCCAGCGTCTTTTTCTCTTCTGCCAAAGGCTACATCATCTCTTCGGGCAATGTCCTGGCAGAGGAAAAGATGGCGGTCGTCATCCAGGAAGTCTGCGGCAGCGAGGACGGCGGGTATTTCTTCCCGACTTTGTCGGGTGTCGCCCGCTCCGTCAATTTCTATCCCACCGGCCACGAAAAGGCGGAAGAAGGCATTGCCAAGGTGGCCTATGGCCTGGGGAAGGCCGTGGTGGACGGAGAACAGGTCCTGCGTTTTTCGCCCCGTCATCCCCGGCACGTCCTGCAGACTTCCACACCCGAGCTGACCATGCGCGACAGTCAGAAAGCCATGTACGCGCTCAGTCTCCGCCCGGAGCAGTTCAAGACATCGGTCGACGATTCCATCAACCTCGTGCGGCTGGATATTTCCGAATGTACCCGCTTCCGCTCTCTGGCCAAAGTTGCATCTACCTGGGACCGGCAGAGCATGCGCATCGTCGATTCGGCCCTTCCTGAAGGGCCCAAATTCGTGACGTTCGCCCAGATTCTCCAATACGACACCTTCCCGCTCGCCAGCATCGTGAACAGGTTGCTGGAAATCACCAAGGCGGAGATGAGGACCGAAGTCGAGATCGAGTTTGCTGCCGATTTCAAGGAAAACGGGACAGCGGAGTTTACCGTCCTGCAGGTGCGTCCGATTTCGGCAGATACCCGTTTTGCCGACGTCGACTGGAACAAGATCGACACAGCCGGTGCCTTCCTCACCTCGGAATGCGCCCTCGGAACGGGCTGGCTGACCGGCGTCCAGGATGTGGTCTATCTGAAATCTGCTACTTGGGATGTGCTGAAAACCAACGAGATGGCCCGTGAAGTCTCAGCCATCAACGCGTCCATGCGTGCTGAAGGCAGCAGTTACGTCCTGCTGGGCTTTGGCCGCTGGGGCAGTTCCATCCCTTCTCTGGGCGTTCCGGTGAAATGGAGCGACATTTCGGAAGCCAAGGCCATCGTGGAGTGTGCGCTGGAGCACTTCCGTGTGGAGCCCAGCCAGGGAACGCATTTCTTCCAGAACCTGACCTCATTCAACGTGGGTTACGTGAGCGTGGATCCGTGGGATCGCAAAGGGGACCGCATCGATTTCAGCGTGCTGGATGCCCTACCTGCCGTGCGGGAAACCGAATACCTGCGGCAGGTCCGTTTCCCTTCGGAAATCCGCATCTGCATCGACGGAAAAACAGGCCGCGCCATGATGGGAAAATGAAAAATAATCTTTACATTTGCAGGCTATTCCAACGAAATCAATAATATAAACGTTTATATCGATATGAAAAATTACACAACTGAACAGATCCGGAACGTCGTCCTGCTTGGAGGTACGCGGTCGGGCAAGACCACTTTGGCCGAGGCCATGCTTTTCGAAGGCAAAGTGATTGACCGCCGCGGTACCGTAGAAGGCAAGAACACTGTTTCCGACAACACGGAAGTTGAACAGCTCTACCAGC
>Ga0265299_10004889_pt1 | contig 12554 bp, 12 predicted proteins | sample AusTroGonzalo_MG_4_FD_193485 | JGI IMG/M metagenome (GOLD analysis project Ga0265299, IMG submission 193485) | Bovine rumen microbial communities from tropical cattle in Woodstock, Queensland, Australia - Gonzalo_02 | ecosystem: Host-associated > Mammals > Digestive system > Stomach > Rumen ...
ACTGCGTGGCAATCAACAGAAGGACAATCAAATGGTGTCTCATTCTGCATCCTCCTTTACTTCTGTAGTTTCAACGAAGATGGTGTCTTGCTGAAGGGTGAGCAGAAGACCATCGAACATATTCAGCCCTTCGATGAAACTTGTCAGCGACGAGTCGGGGTTCCAAGCCATGATGAACTTCAAGCCCCTGGCTTCTTCGCTGCGGAAGCTGACCGTCTTACCATAATGTGCAGAAACGACGGAAAGGATGCTGTCGAGGCGGATGTCGGAGAAACGGATGGGAGAGGCGGCCCCCCCTACTGCCCCCGAGTGGGCTTCTATACCATATTGATTAGGTAACATATCCCCCTTGGGGGATGAAAGGGGGGCCAGGATTTGTATGCTTGCCCACGCCAGTCCTCCAAGGAAAACGACAGCGAGGAAGATGGCGGCAATCTTTCTGAACGTGAAAAATACATTCTTTTCATGGTACGTTCTTTTCTCGAAACGTCGCCAGGCGGCATCTACGTCAACAAGCTGTTGGGGCTGCGCCCAACGGCTGCTGCGCTTGGCTTCCACCAACAGACGATATGTCTCGCGGGTCTCCTCGTCGCAGTTGATGATGTCGGAGATTTCTTGCTCAGAATATGCTTCGGAGTTGTCGAGCATATCAAAGAGCTTACGGATATTTTCATTGCTTGTGTCCATTGCGATTGTAGTTTAATGGTGTAACTTTAAGCGGATTTGCTGAATGCTCTGCCTGAGATACTTATAGACGGTGTTCTGGTTCATGTCGAGGCGTTGGGCGATTTCCTTCAGAGTCAGGTCTTCGTCAAAACGCAGATGGAAGATGCTTCGGTGTGGTTCGGTGAACTCGTTGGCGTATGCCTGAATGACATCCAGTTGCTCTGTCATCTGGTCGATGGGCTGCAGGTCGGTTGTGTCGTCAACGGGGTACAGGCTTTCCACCTTCTGTCGCGTTGCCGCCCGTCGGATGATGTTCGTGCAGCCGTGGTGTACGGCAGACATCAGATAGGCACGGATTCTGTCTGCTTCCGGAACGATGTCCGTTTCCATCAGCCGCGCAAACACGTCCTGGACAACGTCTTCGGCCATTCCCGCTGACGCGCCTACCCGTAGCCTTTCCTCATCAGCACCAAGCAAGGTTCTGGCCAGATGAAACATCTCGCTGTAGTGCTGGCGGAACAACCCTTCTATTATCTCTTTTTTGAGCATATCAGTCTATCGCTATTGTCCTCCGTTATGGAGCTTCTATATATAATACAATCGAGGACACCGTTTTTTTATAGAAACGCCAACTTATTTCACATATTCTATCATTTTTCTCCTTTCATGGCTTTTCTCTGCACCAAAGCGGGCGAGGATGCGTCAATTTCATCCTCGCCCGCTTCGGCCTTGTTTCATATATTGTGCTATACCTTATATTTATATAGCCCTGTCTCGCCCTCCTGCTTGCAGCGCTCGGCTATGTCGCTTTGCCTACAAAGAACTCCCGCAGCGTCTCGAGGTCTAAACTGTTATTGCTGAACTTCTGTTCCATCGTCCTATGGGCTCTTATGTCCTAAACAAGATATTCAAGTCAGCAAACTCCATGAAGCAGCAAATGCCTTAATAGCCTGACAATATTCGTTCATAAATCTCTTCATCAAGCCCTTTTGAACTCTTTTTTGCTCGTTCGTCCACTCTTGATTCTCTTCTATGTTATCTTCATAGAAATGAGTCAAGCAATCCACAGCTTTGTCAATCGTACTTGCTGCAATTCGCGTGGGATATCCCATCGCATTCATCAACCCTATGCTCAAAAACTCTGCACATTCAGGCACATCCATCAATGTCTTCACCTTTCGCACATACGCCTTTTGCCTATCATCCTGAGATTTTTGTTCCAGAACCTCCAGAAAGATGTCAGCAAGAGTGAGCGGGCGGGTATTATTAGTTTGCATTTCGCTTTACAATTTTGAGATAGTGTCATCAAACATCTGGCACTTAATATAATATGTACTGATATTTGTCGGAAGAGAAGACAATTTCCCTTTCAACTCATGATTACATATTGTTTCCCAGTTAGTAGATGTCTCTGCCAAACTCATCAAGTCAGAATAAAGTTCCATTGTACCATCTTCGACAACATCAATGTCAGTCACAAGAATGAAAGCTATAGAATTGTTTTTGAATAGTTCCGGGTTAGATGCAATGTCTTTACAGATGAGCATACTATCTGTTAGTTTCTTATTGAGGTCGTACTTATCTGCCTGTTCCTTTATTTCCGTTTTCAATGTGTCAGGATTTGTATGGTACAAAAGAAAGTCCGCCCATCCTTTTAACTCAACAAAGCAAAACAGTTTGTTCTTGTAGGTAAAACCGTCAGCAGATGCCTTCTGAGATCCTTTCTTTCCACGCTGGTATTCAGTCTTTACATCATCAAAGTTTATCACCTTATGGGTCAAGACAGTGATACAACGATGTCCAGAAGCAGAATTGCAGGGCTTATGCAAATCGCAAAGTATCTGTTCCGGCAACATATAGTCGGAAAGGAACTTAGAATATAAATCGGTAGGATTCGTTATCATAAGTCTATCCCCTGACGTGCTGCATCAATATTCATTACCCCTGTCAATGGTGCAGCCAACTTTTTAAACACTTTATTTAAGTCATTAGTGACATCCTCCATTTCCACAAAACCATCTTCTGTAGGTTGTGCCATATAATAGGTTACAAAGTCTTCAGCCTTCTCTTTTGCTGAAAAATAACGAATGGCCTGAAGAAAATATGGGCTATGAGTAGTTATAATGATAGGCTTTCCTGACTTGTACATCTGTACAAGAACCTTTGCAAACTCAACCTGCCATTCTGGATGTAAATGGTTTTCTGGTTCATCCCATATTAGAGGTCGATTAGCATCAATATACTCGCCATCCAACAACATTTGTAAGACTCCAAAACTTTTGATACCAGAAGCCACGTTAATAGGGAGAATAGACATTTCTTTTTTCCTGAAAATGATAGAACGTCTATTTTCGTCATAACTAAATGAGCCACCAATAATCTCGTTCGTCTGAATAGACTTATCATTGGACAAACTTTGCTGGCTAAAATAAGAACGCGGAGAATTCATCTTTTGCGCAAAGTCTTTTATATGATACGGAATCATCGGCACTATGCTTCGTCTCTTCTTATCTACTTCCCTGTATGTTCCAGCAAACATCAGAGAATCTAATATATGAAGATACAAAGGAGATTCTACATACGTTATGTCTTCTAAAGATTCCTCATCTTCACAACGCGCCTCTGCCGCTTTACCATTAGACGTAAATCTGAAATATGATGTTTGCTTGTTTTCAGCCAAGATATCAATAAATATCTGATCATCTTCTCTGCCTGAAAACTGATTTAAGAATTCTGATTCTAATAGGTATTGAAACTCTGTATATAGTTTGGCAGCACGATTATTCGTTTCTGTCATACAGATACTGATTCTGTACAAATCGTCTTTCATAAGGGACTTGACACGAGGCGTTGTCATTAATTGGTCCACTGCAATCTCCTTCTGCTTAATGTATTCTTCCACAGAAGAAGAATCATTAATCTCGGATATAAACTCTGCTATATTGCGTGGGAAATCTGATTCATTCTTTCTTGCTGCAATGGAGAAATGAATACCAACACTGGTTAATCGACGATAAAAGGACTGAACATGTTTCCGTAACAAGTCATCACGTTTTTTGTCATTACTTGCTTTCGTATTAACCAATGCCTTAATGGCAGAAAAAAGTACACGGCCAACAGTACTCTTTCCTGAATCATTTTCACCGACAATCACAGTCAATCCATTCAACTGAATATCGGCTGATTTTATTTTATTGAAGTTGCGAATTTTCAGTTCCATATATGGTCAGCTTTGTTATTTGAGTGCAAAAGTAGTGTTTATTTCTTATATTATCGAATAAATAGGTAAAATCTTCACTTTATTTATATATTACATTCTCTTTTCGATTTTGCCGATGCTTAACTCTGCTCTCGCTGCTCCGTCCGTTCCTGCTCGGCGAGGTCCGCTACCTCTCTGTCAAGAAGGCTTATCCCAACGAGGCCGAGGAACTCCATTCCCGAGCAAGCTCGCCTACCCGTAGCCTTTCGCTGAGGCACAGAAGATGGCACAGATTCGCTACAAGTCCTACGTCCGCAAGACACAGGAAAACTGGGAGGACTAAGTCAACGAATCCATCCTCATAATCAAGCGGCGCACCCACATCGGATGCGCCGCTTTCCTTATCCTTTTTTATTGCTGTCCGCTAAAAAAATTTTTTATTCAAAATAGTCCTCAGTCCTCAGCCGCCTATAGTTTATCGGACGAGACATTATAGTTTATCGGGCGAGACACTATAGAGAGTCAGGCGAGGCACTGTAGTCCATGCAGCAGGATACTCGGACGGAACGGCAGGGCGTAGGAGCCAATGCGACTGGTCGCAAAGAGCTTTTCGACCGGCCGTGTTGGCGAGTACCACAGGTGGTACACGCAATAAGAACCTAATCTTATGGCCATAAGATTAGGATGCAGCGGCCATAAGATATATATGTTAAGGCGAATGCAACTTAATGTTATGTCCGAAGCTATCGGCATTGCGGATATGTATTTGATGTATCTTTAAGTTTTAGCGGACAGCAATAATTATAGATAGCCTAATTACTCCTACGGAATTACTTTTTCAAGACTTTCTTTCCGTTTATAATGACGATGCCTTTGTAGTCTGCACGGACCTTCTGTCCGGCTAAGTTATAAATGTTCCCGTCAATATTTTTCGTACAGAGTAAGGACGGTATTCCATTAGCCTCACCTAATGTGCGATGGCGTAGGGCAGAGCGCACAGCATAATAAGCGGGTTTCTTGGACATCTGAGCCGTGAAGAGTAGCGGACTGGAGCTCTCGCGCCAACTGTTGTTGTCCTTCAGACCCCAGATGACCATACTTGGACAGTTGTCGTGATTCAGCATGATATCGGTAATGACGCGATAGTTACGTGCCTGCTCCTGTAAATTCTCGGTTGAGGTATTGTTGATGCCCATATCCAGTTCGGTAATAATACACAGCAGACCGGCTTCCTCGAAGCGGCTGATGGTCTTGTCGAGCATCACGCTGTCAACATCGCCGACGGAGAAGTGGCATTGCAGGCCCACACCATCGATTGGTATGCCTGCATTTTTCAGACGGGTTGCGAGATTGTAGAATGCCGCCGACTTCGCGTTACCCTGAAATTCCACGCCGTAGTCGTTCAGATAGAGCTTGGCATCGGGATCGGCACGGCGGGCATAGACGAATGCCGAGTCAATATAGTCGTCGCCGATAGCCAGTTGCCAAACACTCTGTTTGCGCATGTCATAGCTATCAGGATTGGTGCGTACGGTACTCTGGTTATCGTCTAGACATTCGTTCACCACGTCCCACTCTCTGACCTTACCCTTATAGCGTGTCATTACTGTCGTGATATGGTTCTTCATGAGCGCTAATGCTTCATCCCGCGTCCATCCCTTGTCGTTCTTCTTGCCGTCCGATGATATCCACGTAGGCAGTTGTGAATGCCAGATAAGACAATGGCCCCGAATGATCATGTTGTTTTTTCTGGCAAAGTTGACGATGGCGTCGGCGGCCCCGAAACTGAAGCTCCCCCTTGATGGCTGTAGGTTTTCAGGCTTCATCTCATTCTCGCACACCATCATGTTAAACTGATTGGCCATCTCCGTCTCCACTGTTCCCGGATTGCTCAGGTTGTGGTTCCATGTAGAGATAGCTGTACCGATCCACTTGCCATTCAGATTGGCATAGTATTTGAGTGAATGCGTGTCAGTCTTGTCGTCAATGCCGTCATCATAGAAAGGTCCCATTGTGCTTTCCGACTGATTGGGATCGTCGGGATTGTCATCGTTTCCCATCTCTTCGAATGACACAAGTCGAAGCACGAAAACCAGTGAGCCGTTCTCTTCACGTTCCACTATTTCCCACGAATATGTTGCAGCCTTTACTTCGAAGTGCCAGTCGCCAGCCGATTTGTTTTGGGCGGTTATCACAGGAAACTCGTCGCCAACTTTCAAGTCGGCGTTCTCCGTCACCGCCACTTCAATCACAGGCATGGCATCACTCGTTGAGAAATTCTCTGTTTGTGTGCTATAGTTCACCTGACCGTCAACAGCCAACTGGTCGAACTCTGCCGAAGAACCAACCTTGAAGCGCAGCACAGAAGCTGGATGTACATTGAGATGAGCCTTCTTCGCGTTCTTGTAGTTCTTCAGCGTCAGCAGTCCGATACCGTCAGCACCAGGCTCGATGACACCGTAGTTGTCAACCGTACCGCCGATGCTTCCTGTTCCACCAAGGACACCCTTGCCAAAAACATACGCCACAGCTTCTGCCTCGCTGGCCTTGGCACCAAGTGCACCGCGCAACTTTCCGTTCTCTGTGGTAAGTCGGTCGTTCATCACCAATACACGCCCATTCATGATACGTAAAGAGCCACTCAGATAGTTGTCATTGCCGGAAATCGTATATGTGCCTGTCCCCTCCTTGATAATCCCTAACGCCGTATCGTCGCGATAATCCGTCGGAGCTATTGTGCCAGCCAACGTCGCATCAGTATTCTTGCAACCCAGCAAATAATAGACTGCACGCGATTTCTTCATATAGCCAAGCAGGGTAGAGCCCTTCTCGGTCTGCAGTTCACCGATACGGAACCCCGAGGCCGTACTTGCTTCACCACACATTGTGGCACCCTGATGCAACGTCACGCGATTGTTTTCCATACTCCTGTTCACTTTGCTCAGGTCAATGTCCTCCGGTGAGAAAACCTTACCGCCGTGAGCCAGAACCACCCCATAGAAACCTGCCGACGGAGCATTCTCAACATAGGGCCAAATGTGTATGTCGCCAGTATAGCCGCTCCAGTCATTCCATTTTTTGTCAGCGTTACCTAAGTAACAGCGCTCACCACCAGCATAGAGATTCAGGACACCACTACCCGTGATTTTCGAGCTGAAGTAACAATAACGCGCCATCATCACGTCCACGACATCATTTTGTGCCAAAGTAATGGCCGTGCTGTAGGATATGTAACTGTTAGACGTGTTGTTACCGCTGATGTCTATTGTCCGCTTTGTCGCATTGACCTGCGTCAGTGCCATCAGCAACAGTAAATTCGCAATCAAATATTTCTTCATAAAATTGTTATTTATCTCCCCATACCATTGTGTCTATCCGCCCACGTTTCTGCTTCGCTTCTTCTGCGGCTTCATGCATCATTGTTATGTTTCCGTGTGCAAAAGTACAACTTTTCTTGAATATATATATGCCTTTGGGGTGTTAAAAGTATGGAAAAGCAGGCTGACTCTATACATTATTATAAGTTATAGGGCGATTTTGTTCCTCGACAAGGCCGAGATTAAGAAGATGGCCCAGATCCGCTACAAGACCTACGTCCGCAAGACGCAGGAGGGTTGGAGCGGGGAATCAATATCAAACCATTCTATAAAAATGAGGTGGAACTACTGAGTTTCATCTCTTTTTTTTCCTTTTTTGCAGGGATTCAAAAAACTTTTGTACATTTGCAGGCGAAAACCCCAAAAAAGAACAATATGTCACTCTTAATGATTCTTCAACTCATGATCGTGCTGGGAGCACTGTGGGTTGGCTCACGTTACGGTAGTCTGGCACTTGGAGCCATTTCAGGCATAGGTCTGGCACTCCTCGTGTTTGCATTTGGCATGGAACCTGGCACACCTCCGACCGATGTCATTTACATCATTGTTGCAGCTGTCACTTGCGCAGGCATCATGCAAGCTTCCGGCGGCATGGATTGGCTCATACAGCTTGCCGAGCGACTGCTTCGCAAGCACCCAGACCGCATTACCTTCCTTGCTCCACTCTGCACCTTTTTCCTGACGGTGCTTGTAGGCACAGGCCACGTGGTCTATACACTGATGCCCATCATCTGCGACATTGCTCTCAAGAAAGGCATTCGTCCTGAACGTCCCTGTGGCGTGGCTTCCATCGCCTCGCAGGTAGGTATTACATGTTCGCCCATCGCTGCTGCCGTAGTGGCTTTCGTCAGCATATCAAATTCCAATGGTTTCGATATCACAATCCCTGGCGTACTCATGATTAGCATGCCGGCTTGCTTGTGCGGATTGATGGCTGCTGCTGCTGCAAGCTATCACAGAGGACTCGACCTCGACAAAGACCCGAAGTTCCAGGCCAAGTTGAAAGACCCTGCACAGCGAGATTACATCTACGGAGGCGATGCCACGACATTGGATAAGGAGATTCCCAAGGAGGCCAAGCGAGCCGTGTTTATTTTTCTTGGCGCTCTGGCTATCATCGTCTTCTTTGCCATCTTCCAGAACGCTCTTCCCGCCTACGACACATTACGAGCCGTCAAGGGTAGTGCTCCGATGATACTTGACGAAAACGCCACGCTCACGGCCGATCAGCTTGTGAAAGCGAAGGTTCACGTTACAGGCATGACGGAGTGGTTCGACAAGCCATTGGCCATGAATGTCGTCATACAGATTGTCATGATATCGGCTGCTGCGCTGATGATTATCTTCTGCAAGGCTGCCCCCAAGAAGGCCGTGGCAGGACCTGTATGGCAATCGGGAATGGTGGCTGTAGTAGCCATCTATGGCATTGCTTGGCTTGCAGACACTTATTTCTCTAACTACCTTCCTGAAATGAAGTTGATGCTCTCAGACATTGTAAAGCAGCATCCTTGGTCCATCGCCTTTGTGTTCTTCCTCGTCTCTGTGCTCATCAACTCGCAGGGAGCAGTCGTCGTGGCTATGTTGCCGTTGGCCTACTCTCTGGGCATTTCCGGCCCTGTGCTTCTGGGTGTGCTCCCATCGGTTTACGGCTACTTCTTCATCCCCAACTATCCCAGCGACATTGCCACCGTCAACTTCGACCGTTCTGGTACGACAGTCATTGGCAAGTATCTTCTGAATCATTCATTTATGATGCCCGGTCTCGTCAGCGTGTGCGTGTCCACACTGGTCGCCTACCTGCTTTCCATGATTATATACTGAAACTGATCATAACCTGGAACAAATAACCAAATGTCTGTGGATTTCCCTAAATACGAATTTCCAAGAATGGACTCACAATTTATCATTCATTCTAAAATACAAGCGGCGCACCCACATCGGATGCGCCGCTTGCATTATCTTCACACTTCAATGCGGGCTGAGCAACCAAAAGTTTATCATGCTCTACCACGCAGCATGTCCATGTTAGTTCTACGGTATCTCGGGGTGCTGCACAGCTAAGGACAGGCCCTCCTGCGAGAGGTAGAACATGTAAAGGATGACACCGATATACAGATGCGGGGCGCTTTTGATTAGTCCATTGACTCGCGGATGATGCGACGAGTTTCCCGTTTATAGTCCAAACGGTCATATTCATAGCCGCGACACATAGGGCAACTACAGGGTGTACCTGTTGAACGATAGACTTGCGTCCAATGTTCCTTTGCCAGTTCAAACCAGTGCATAGGAACATGATGACTGCCGTCTGCACAGAAATACTCTTGCTCAAATGATGCCCAATACACCATACGAGCCTTAAACACTCGGAAGCCTTGCTTCTTTCGCCAAAGCTTTGTTCTTGTTGTTTCCATCATCTCTTTGTATTAAAGTGATTATGTGATGGAAATTTACCTTGGTGAAATTCTTTGTGTCCATAATGCTATCTGTTTTTGGTTTATATGCTAAATAAAGTGCAACAATCGTGCCAAATACGAATTATATTTGATACAACGTAACCTTCTTGGATTATTTCTCAAACAATTCTCGAAATTGCAATGCGTTCATAAAACGGAACTGTGGTTTGTTTTGGAACTCTCGCTTCAATCGGTTTTGTTGAGAAGGATTGATAACTTGGCTTTTGAAAAGTACATAGAAAGCATTTCCAAAATAAAAGTCATCAGACAAAACAAGAGACCTTGAACTCGTAAGCTTATCTGATAGTTCTTTGGGGTCTATATTCCTAACGCTCTTGCTGTTAAACTTTGCATCAATCAACAAGTATTTGTTCTTGTCAATACATAACAACATATCAGCAGAGGCCTGTTTGTCAGTTTTATTTTTCTGAGCTAATCGTGTTTGAATATCATCTAAGAAAACTGCCTTATCGTCATCCGTAAATTTGTTCTCACTCTCAATACATCCTTCCTGTTTGAATAAGGAGTAGAGACCACGAATGTCGGCTGCCACCATGCCCTTTAATTGGATGGCAGATGGACTCTTTATCTTATACTTAGCCATTGTCAACTCCATACTTCTCTATCAGTTCAAACGACTTGTTGAAAGAAACAAAGATTGGCTCTATGTCATTGCCTAAATTTTTGTATGTATAGGTCTGCGAATTGCCATTTTGTTCAGCTATATAGAAGTTGGTGTAGTCAAGGGTACCCTCAGCTTCTGATACATAACGAATAGCAGAAACCATGTCAGGGTCATGGCTTGCGACCATGATTTTCAGACCGATTTCTTTGTTTAGCAATACGAGCAACCGTGCAAACTCTACAATCCATTGGGGATGGAGGTGGGCTTCCGGTTCGTCGATAATCAAAACGGTGCGATTTGTGAGATACCCTTTTCGAAGTAGTTGCTCAATATAGGCAAAGGTCTTGATGCCTGTAGCGGCATTTTCCAACTTGATAGTCAGGTTGTCGCTATTTCTTGTGTAAAATAATTCTTTCAGACCAAACACATCTTTTTTCTCTATCACTTCACCACCGGTTATCAGTGTTATGCGTTTCAGCATGTTCTTTGCTTCGCGGCTAATGTCGATGTTTTCGTCCTGATTCTTCAGCATAAACAGTAGCTCATTCCAAAATTGATTTGTAGAGTCTGTTACACTAAGAGCCATTGGGGTGTCGATGTAGATTGCGTCATCCAATCCGAGTAAAGAACCGATTTTCTTATCGGTGATTATTTCCACACCATCTTCCTGAAAAGAAATGCTATTGGGTCTGTCAGTTTCGTGATATGTCTTCCTCGTTTTTTCAAAGAACTTTTCGATAGGGCGTTTCTTTATGGCAAGAAAAAATGACTCCTTTTCAGACGTACCTTTCTTCATCCTCTCTTCCAAGAATCGCTCTATCAGAGTGTCGTCAGACCCATTGGAAATTTTCTCAAAATGAAGAAAGTTCGATATGCGGGTCAATGCATTGTGGTTCATAGTAGGCAGAACTTTCTTCCATTCTTCGCAGAACTGCTTGGTGGCGGCCATGTAGATGCTCAACACTTCGTCGGCTGTCTCAATACCATTATAATTGATATCCAGTATCGATTTCCTGGCTTTACTAAGCATGTCTACTTCGTCGTTTGATTCTGCAAATTCCTTTTTTGCAGTTGCGTATTGCCTTATCTCATTACCGAGATTTTGCTGATACTCTTCAAAGCGGTTTGTATCATAAATAGTTGAGATGTTCACGATGTAATACAACCATCTTGACAAAGTGCTTTTGCCTGCCCCGTTGACACCAGCCAAAACGGTAATGCCATTGATGGCAATATCGGCTTTTTCAATTGAATGGTACTGTTCAATTTGGTATCTGTAATTACTCATAAAATTCAAGTTCTACATTTCTGGTTCTGCGTATGAGATAGTGAACGCTAATTCATAACTAATTAGTCTTTGGAAATCGCACTTTCGGCTGAATCCGAGGGCAAAGGTACAATAATTATCGAAGAAGCCATTCTTTTCCCGCACAAAAATTCAGGAAAGGCATAAGATTTCAATATTGTGGCATCAAAAACGCCCCGACATACAGATGCGGGGCGTTTTTTCTGGAGTTCTGCTATTTCACATTTTATCTTACTCGGCCAGCTCATCGAGTTTTTTCTGGACGGCAGGTTCGAGGGGTGGGATGTGGTGGTCGCGTTCGAACTGGCGGACGTTCGCGTATTTCATTTTCATCTTGTTGGCTTTCTTGCGTTGCTTCAGTTCGTCCTTGGTTACGAAGGCGCGTTCGGTGTTGAATGCCTGGATGGCGATGATGACGTGTTCTGTCTTGTCGTCCTTCACCTCGTCCCAACTGCTCAGGTTCTGGGACATCACGAAGTCTTCGGGGGCGTAGTTGCCGGAGTCGTCGATGTGGTAGATGTGGAAGTCTGACTCTGTGCGGTTCTGCTTTTCCTCGTCTCTTTTCTTCCGTTTCTCCAGTTTTTTGGTGTTGCCTTCGGCTTCGAGTTTGTGGAGGAAAATTTGATGGGAGTCGTAGGCGAAATGGCGCTGGTGGTTGCTCATGTCGTCGGTGATGGTGCCGATGGTGCCTTTGCAGTCGGTGATGACTTTCTTCCCGGGGGCTGTCTCCGTGATTTTCAACTGTACAGCCTTGCCCCAGTCCTTCATGCGATCTTCCACCTTGCGGGCAGAGATGTGGCCTTGTCGGTCTATGCGACTGCCGAACATGCCGAGAAGCGTCTTCAGAATCCCATATTTGGCCTTCGCCATGTGCTCGGTCTTCGAGGATACGGTCTTCTTGGCGAGGTCGTAGACGTTGTCGGTCAAG
>Ga0265299_10004891_pt1 | contig 12549 bp, 12 predicted proteins | sample AusTroGonzalo_MG_4_FD_193485 | JGI IMG/M metagenome (GOLD analysis project Ga0265299, IMG submission 193485) | Bovine rumen microbial communities from tropical cattle in Woodstock, Queensland, Australia - Gonzalo_02 | ecosystem: Host-associated > Mammals > Digestive system > Stomach > Rumen ...
TCTTACCAGGCTTCAGATACTTGGTGATGTTAAACTCTGCAGCCACCTTCGAATCCTCCGAGTAGCCTACGTACTTACCATTCACCCAAACAGCCAGGTTGCTGGTAGCTGAGCCTACATGGAAGTATACCTCCTGCCCCTTCCAGTTCTGTGGCAGGTCGAAGGTGCGGCGATACGAACCAGTGTAGTTGTTCGTCTCGCCAATGTATGGAGGCTCGTTCTTAAATGTTGTGCTCCAGGCATAACCCATGTTCTTATAAATCTTGTCGCCATAGCCCTCAATCTCAAACAGGCCAGGAACAGGAAAATCCACCCACTTAGAATCGTCGTACTTCAGGGCATAGAATCCCTTAGGCGCATCCTGATGGTTCTTTACGAAATTGAACTTCCACTTACCCTCCATCGAGAGGTAGCGATTGCTCTGTTTCTTGTCGCCCTTAGCTTTGTCCTCGTTCTCGAAGGCAAAGAAGTGTGCCCTACGCGCTTCGCGGTTCTGCTGGTTCACACTGGCATCTCTCCACACGGGTGTTTTCTGTGCACTCGCAACTGTGAATGCACCACACACACATAATAATACTAGTTTTCTTATCATATCGGTCGTTTTAGAAATGAATTTTTTGATAATCCGTGCAAAGATAGCAAGAATTCATCAAAACACCAAGCAAACTCCCGATTTTTTAACATCCTCTTACAGGTTCTGTATCACGCCTCGGCCAATACCCGTTAGTTTTTCAAGTTGTCGTATCGATGCCCCCTTCTTTCTCAAATCCGCCAGTGTCTTCAGTTGTTCCGCCCTTGTAAGTCCTAAAAACTCTATCATACTGGCGGTTTTAGTCATATCGTAAAGCATCACCAATACCTGTTCGTCCTTAGGGCGTCGCATCTCATCCGTTAGCGGTCCTATGCACGCCGCCTGCCTGGGTACTGGTGCCGATAGCATCCGCACCATACCCTCTTGGCTCATCTGCTGATAGTTAGCAGGTATCTCGCAAATACGCGGCAGTTCGCTCTCCTCCCCTACATACTCATGCCAGCTGCTATACGGATAGTGTTCGGCATCCCACACCTTCATGCGCTCCGGTGCCTGGCTGATATCACGGTGCCTCACACCCTGCATCAACACATGATACACCCCCGAACGTGCCCTCACTCTCGGTTTCCCAGCCATAAAAAATCCTCAAAAAGTATTAGGAGTGCAAAGCCCCAAAGCCTTGCACTCCTCTATCGTTACCCATACTGGGAAAATTCTAAAATATTACTGTTTCTTAAACGTTCTTATATCAGGATCTGTTTCGCATGAATAGATATCAATTATCAATACAGCATTATCGCGAATTTGATACTCTATTCCAAATCGTTCTACAAACAAAACCCTCACGCCAGAAAAATCAGTTAATCTTCCTATCTCTGGCATTGTCTTTAGCAATAAAACCTGCTTATGAATCATTTTTAGCAATTTTTTGCTAAAACGATCACTTCCATTCCTTTCATCAAAGAAGTTCAATATAGCCTCTAAGCTATCAAAAAACTGAGGGCTATAACTTATCTCTAAAGCCATTTTGCAAACCTTTCCTTGAAATCAGCTTCAGAGAAGCACTTTCCTGCTTCAAAATCACGCTCAGCCTTTAATGCAGCAGCTTTCATTTCTGATGAAAGTTTAATTCTACCGAATTCATCAGAATCAAAAGGAGTCTCCATTTCCATATCCTTATTAAGATATTTTACAAGAGCCACCTTATCTGGCCGACTCAGTTTCATAACCTGAGCCAACAACCCGCTTTTTCTAACATCCTCGCTTAGCAAGGCTGCTGCAGGCTCTGCTGCAGTCATCGTATCTTTTTCTTTCATCACAAATTACTATTCTGTTGCAAAGATAATCATTTTTCTGATACGATAGCAATTTTAATGCAAAAAATTGCTTTTATTTCAATTTGTTAATTGATTTGCGCCCTCTTTGACGTAGCAGCCATATTATCAAACGAGAATTTCTTACACTTCGCTTTTACTCTTGTACTAGAGATATCGCTAATTTTCTCTTTCGAGCCATCTGCCAACATACGATAGATACTATTACCTACAGCGATAAAGGCATAACTATTCTCCTTGGCTCTGTTATATGCAGATCTTCCTTCTCGAGCGAGTGCTTTTTGAATACGTTTTACCTCTGTCATCATCTTTTTCTAATTGTATCAGTCGCAAAATTAGTTTTTTATTCGACTCAAATAATATCCGACAAAAATTACTTTACAATTGAACAACTTCCAAATTATCATATTCACCATTATCCCAGCGATCCTGAATTTTCTGGAGTCTCTGAGCCTTCTCTTCGCCAATCTGCCTCATTTTCTTCAGCACCTTGTTCGAAGCATTTTTTATAGTAACATATTCAATCAGTTTCATATGCATATCATTATTCCGCTACAAAGATAATCATTGTTCCGTTAAAAAAGCATTTTAATGAAAACAAATTTCCATCAATCAATTAATTTGAGCCTTTCCTCCCCAAAAGAATACGTCATTTCCATGCATTCAGAATGTCTTATGAATACATTTCTTATAAAAATAGCCTACGCCTTGAAGGAAACTATTGCATCCACGATCTTATTCACTTCGTCATCAGTCAATTCATAAAACAGCGGCAAACGAACAAGGGTATCTCCATACCTGTCACAATTGACCAGCACTCGTCCATCATGTTTGTCCTGATAATAAGCACTGGAATGCAAAGGCAAATAGTGGAATGTTGTCTGAATGCCCTTTTCTTTCAGATATCCCATCAATTTGGTGCGATAATCAAGAGATGGACATAGCAAATAGAACATATGTGCATTATTAGTTGCATACTCAGGAAGTTCGGGAATAATGATTTGGGGATCAACCTTACCTTTCAATCCATCATAATACATTTGCCAGATATGCTTGCGATTTCCCTGGATGTCGTCAAGTTGCTCCAATTGAGCCCAAAGATATGCTGCATTAAACTCGGAAGGCAAGAACGAACTACCCATATCACACCATCCATACTTATTAACCATTCCACGATAGAACTCAGCGCGGTTAGTACCCTTCTCCCAAATAATCTCAGAACGACGGATAAAACGTTCATCATTTACAACTGGAGATCTTATTTGCAAACAGAATATACATAACCCTTATCTTTACAGACTATAGTATCGAACGTGAGGTGGGCAAGTGCATCGCCTGTGAATAGGGATGGAAGATCATCGTTGATACCTTCGCCTGACAGTTTCAGGGCGGCCTCTTTCTTTGTCCAAAGTTTGGTAAACTCTACACAGGGGTCGGCAGCAGAGATGATTCCGGCCACTTCGCTGTCGTTATAGCAGTAGTGACACAGGTCCAAATCGAGTTTTTTCTCTATCTCCTCGATGTCGCATCCTATGGGGGCATCGTCAATCACACATAGCACACCACGTTTACAATGGCTTAGATTGAAGTGTATGTCAGGATAGTCGAGCAGTACGGGTTTATCGTGCATGACGTACTTGAAAGCAGGATTGCCATCAATGCCGTATGCTTCTCGCAGTCCATTCTTCAAAAGCAGATAGGCCTTGGCACAAAGCACCTGATCGATGAGGAAGTGATATGACATGACCTTCTTCCGCCTCCATTCCGGAAGCAGAAGAAGGTCATGCTGCAGCTCCTCCTGGGTTACGTCCTGCGGGTAGTCAAATATCTGAAGATACATGAAAGACAGGAGTTATCTGTAGAAGTTGAGGATGCGCTGACGGATAAGGTATTCGTACTTGGCCTGCACGGCATCCTGCTGTGAATTCAGGTGCTTTTGCTGGGCGTTGATGAGGTCGAACACACTGCTGCGACCAGCATCATAGCGATCCTGCTCGTAACTTACGCTGACGGCTGCAGCATCAACGGCTTTCTGGGCTGCTGTCAGTTTGTCGAGCGCAACCTTGGTGTTGGTATAGGCTCGATGTATCTCTGTGCGCAGGTTCTGTCGGGCATCGTCAAGTGCCAACTGCTGGTCCATCAGGTTGAGTTTTGCCGTACGGATATTGCTGCGCGTCTGGAATCGGTTGAAGATAGGGATGTTAAGGTGCAGACCTACGACCTCGTTCAGATTGCTGTCGAAGAACTGCTTACCGAAACCGCCCCAACCGATGTTTGTGTGAAACATGTTGACGTAATAGGTTTTTACGTATCCCTCGAAAGACAGTGTGGGATAGTAGCCGGAACGAGCAACATCGACCTGAGCCTTATTTGCCTCGATAGATGATTTTGCTGCTACAATGGATGGCCAACGCTCGATGATGCCGTCATAATCGAGGGATGCAGGAGCGGCTGACGTTTCCTCGAGAGGAGCTACATCAAAGTCATCGGGTGTGGGCAGATTGAGCATCTGAGCAAGATTGGTGAGCGCCAGGGTGAGATCGCCCTTGGCCTTTGCCAGGCTGTATTCGTCGGAAGCCACAGAGGCCTCTACGTCCTTCAGCTCGCTCAGTGGGCGCTTGCCTTCTTCAACAAGCACGGCAGCTCGCTGGCATAGCTTCTGACTGACTTCCAACTGCGAGTTGGCTACTTCGACCATGCTCTTGCTGCAGAGACACTCCAGGTAATGGATAGCTATCTGAATGCCGATGTCCTTACGGGCTTTCTCGAGATTGGCGGTTGCTGCATCGAGCGAGAAGCGGTCGGCACGTTTCTGACTCGAGGTTTTGAAACCGTCGAACAGGTTCATGGTGGCAGAAATACCACCAGTGGTGTAAGCCAGGTCGTTGTTGTCGGCCACGGTGGGACTTGTCAGAGAGCCGGTGGTGGAGTTATAGTTGCCGAAACTGAACTGCTCGCCCAGATGTGCACTTACTTCTGGCAGCCATGCGTTGCTGCTGGCCTCGAGCTTTACCTGACTCTTCTTGATGTCGAGTTCGCGCTGCTGGATGTTGATGTTGTGCTCGATGGCATAGGCGATACACTCATCAAGTGTCCACTGCCGCTGCGCGTACGAGACGGTAATCGAAGCGAAAAGCAGTACGATGGATGAAAGACCACGAGGGTTACTTATAACAGAAATTCTCATATTTCAATAGATTTTAAGTGCTACATGCGCTGAATGCCACGGAGACGGTCGTCCTTGCTTACGCCAGACTTCACGACGACATATACGCCATCGGAGATGCCCAGCTCTACAGGGATACGCTCCCACTTCTGGTTCTCGACATCGTCTACAGGTGAGGTGAGACGATAGACGTAGGCCTTGCCGCCGTCGAACTCTACACAGGTCTCGTTGATAGACAGCGCCTGACTGGCTTCGCTGAGTGTGATGTTGGCATTAACACTGTAGCCAGAGCGAATCTCCACACCCTCAGGAATAGTGGCAGTGGCCTTGAGCTCAAACATCTTGGCGCCGTTCACAAGCGTGCCTTCAGGCGAGATATAGTCGAGCGTGGCGGGAATCTTCACATCCTGCATAGAGCCCGGAATCAGCGTTACCTTCATGCCCGTATGGAGCTTGGCCACCTCGGTCTCATCGATATTACCATGGAAGATGATGTCGTTCATGTCGGCAACAGTGGCAACGGTGGTGCCCTGCGAGAATGCAGAAGAACCGCTGACAGAGGTACCCACCTTGACGGGAACATTAAGCACCACGCCGCTCATGGTAGAGCGCACCTCGGTGGTATTGACACTGCCGGCACGAGCACTTGAGCCACGCTTGATGACCTCTACCTGGGCCTTGGCAGCAGCTACACGGTCGCGGGCTGATGCGAGATTGTTGTGTGCCTGTTCGTTCTCTTCCCTACTTACAACGCCTCGGTCGAACAAACGCTGGGTGCGTTCTGCCTCGCGCTCCACCTCTTCGAGCGAGATGCGTGCCGACTCGACAGAACTCTGAGCCTGTGTGAGCTGGTTCATGTCGGGGATTACACGGATGACAGCAACAAGATCGCCAGCCTTGACGGTCTGTCCGGGTTTTACTCGCAGCTCCGTAATGACACCTGTGATCTGTGGTTTCAACTCCACCTGTGTGCGTGCTTCGAGCGTGCCGGTGGCAATGGTCTTCTTTACCACATCGCGCTGTTCTGGCGTTACAAGCTCATAAACGACGGGAGCAGGCTGTGACTGCTTCCAAAGGAAATAGAAAGTGTAGATGACAAACAGTCCAACCAGGACCCATCCACCAGTTTTCAGTACTTTTTTCATTGTTGTATCTATTTATTATATTCTTATTCTACATTATAATCTCCATTACTCTTCGCGCAGTGCCTCGATGGCCTTGATGGCCATGGCCCGCTTAGCAGGAACAAATCCAGCAAACAAGCCTCCGATAACCAGAATGATGAGGGCTGCGATAGCCGGAACAAACGGTACGTGCGGATTGGTAAAGAATCCACCGTCGCCCATAGATGCGGCTGTCATGCGGTTCACTGCATAGAGACACCATACGCCGGCAATGATGCCAACGATGCCGGCAGCTAAAGTGAGCATCAGACTCTCGCACATAATCTGCTTGATGATGGTCCATGGCTCGGCACCTAATGCACGGCGCACGCCAATCTCCTGCGTGCGTTCCTTTACGGTAATCATCATAATGTTTGATATGCCGATAAGACCTGCCAACAGTGTTCCCAGGCCCACGAGCCATACCAGCACGTTGATACCACCTATCATGATATCAAACTGGTTGAGCTGACTTTTCAGGTCGCTCGACATCAATGCTACATCGTCGTCAGGATGAATCTGGTGGCGCTGACGGATGATGGCGTCGATAGGCTTGTAATAGTCGCCAGAAGGATACTGGTCGTCAAGCACAAGAAACATTCTATCAGCCTGTCCTACGGCGTTGAACACATACTGCGCCGTGGTGATGGGTAGGAACACTGACTTAGACTCATGCGGTCCGAGGTTCACCATGTCGTTAGTCTTCTTGGTTACACCCACCACGTCATACGACGTTCCTGCAATATTGATGCTTTGTCCTACGGGCGACTCTTCATCAGGAAACAATGTCTTGGCCACCTGATTTCCGATGACACACACCTTACGTCGCTCGTCGCAGTCGAACTCGTTGATATATCTGCCGTCAACGATACGCTGAGGTGCCATCGAGGCCAGAAACGGTGATACACCTGCCACAACAAGCTCGTCGGTGGCATTGGCCGACGAAACGGTAAGCGTACTGTCGGCCGACGGCAGGAACTTGACATAGATGGCCTGCTTGACGGCTCCGGGATATTCTGTCTGGATGGCTTCTACATCCTTGAACTCAAGGTGCCACGAGCGGCCACGTTCAAAGCCGTTATAGGCTATTGTGGTAGCGTCGGTAGAAAAGGCAACAGAGTTGGCGGGCATCTGTTTCAACTGTCCCACGATGCCTTCCTGAAATCCGACGCCGGCACCTATGAGGAACATGAGCATGAGCAGTCCCCAGAAGATGCCGAAAGCGGTCATCAGCGAACGCCATTTCTGCTGTCGTATGGTTTGCAGTACTTCCTGCCAGAAATCTTTATCAATCATTTGTAACTTTTATCTTGAAACATGAAACTTTAATCCTATGACATCAGCGCCTCCACCAGTTTGATGCTGACAGCACGCTTAGCAGGCACATATCCTGCTATGAGTCCGGCCAGGACCATGATGAAGTTGCAACCCATGATGGGCCAGAAGTCAACGGTAGGATTCTGGAACATGGGGATGGCGGTTCCCAATGCACTGTTGAGCAACTGTGTGAGTCCCACGCCCAGCATCATTCCGATGTAACCGAAGATGAGCGTGATGATAACCGACTCAAGCAGCACCATAGTGATGATATGCTCGTTGCTGGCACCCATCGCCTTGCGCACGCCCAGTTCGCGGGTGCGCTCCTTGATGGTAATGAGCATGATGTTGCTGACGCCTACGATACCCGCAATAAGGGTGGCGATACCAATGATCCACACGAAGATGCCAATACCAGCAATCATATTCCTGGTACTGAGTATCTGTTCGTAGGAGTTGTTGACGATGATGCCCTTATAGTCCTTGGGACTGCATCCCAGTCGCATGGCCAGCAGGTCGTGCAGCTCATGCTCCAGATGCTCGTTATGCTCGGCCGACTCCAGGTTCTCAACTATGATGTTGATGCCATTAATCGTGCCATCAGGGAAGTATACGGTCTGCATCGTCGACAACGGCATGTAGGCTGCCATTTCCATGTCGTCGTTAAGCGTGCTCTTGCATACGCCAACCACGGTAAACGCCAGATTGTCAATAGTCACCACCTGGCCGATGGGGCTCTTGTCCTGGAACAGCTGACGCGACAGGCGCTCGTTGATGATACATGTTTTGGCGCATTGTGCAAGGTCGTTGGTATTGATGCCTCTTCCTGCCGTCAGCACACGATAGTCAACAGGCAGATAGTCTTCCTTGCAGCCCGTTACCATCACGTTGATGTGGTTGTTGCCCATCGCCACCTCTACTTTACGTATCGCCATGGGACAGACGCGCTGTATGTGCTTAATGTCGCTGCGCTCAATAGCCTCAGCGTCGGCAATGTTAAGCTTCAGCACGCGACCTTTGTCCATACCCTGCCATGCCATCACAGTCTTTCCGGCGTTGATTCTTACTATCTGGTTGATGTCAAGATGGAAGGTCTTGTAAAGACCACGCTGGAAACCGCCAGACGAGCCCAACAGTACCACCAGGATAAACATACCCCAGGCGATAGAGAACCCTGTAAGCGCAATACGCAGGCGGTTGCTCTTCATAGCAGTAAGCACTTCATCGAATAGTTCTCTCATAACTTATGTCCTGCTATATTCATCCTTCTGGATCACACCGTCCTTAAAGAAGATACGTCGGTCGGTCTGGTCGGCAATCTCCTGTTCGTGGGTGACAATTATCACCGTCTGACCCTGTTCGCGATTCACTGCCCGCAGCATATCCATCACCTCTTGTGTAGTCCTGCTGTCGAGAGCGCCGGTAGGCTCATCGGCCAACAGTATCTTAGGTTTTGTAATCAAGGCACGGGCAATGGCCACACGCTGACGCTGGCCACCCGACATCTGCATGGGCAGGTGGTGCCAGTGTTCGGCCAGTCCCACCTTCTCCAGATACTCCATGGCCATGCGGTTGCGCTCTTCGCGCCCTACCCCTCTGTAGTACAGAGGCAGGGCAACATTCTCCATGGCATTCTTGAAGTTGATGAGGTTGAACGACTGGAAGATGAAGCCTATCAGCTGGTTGCGGAATCGTGCTTCCTGTTTCTCGGTCAGATTCTTTACCAGCCTACCGGCCAGATGATACTCTCCCTCGTCATAATCGTCAAGAATGCCCATGATGTTCAACATAGTGGACTTACCTGAGCCCGACGGGCCCATGATGCTGACCAGCTCTCCTTCAGAGATATGGAGGTCAACCCCCTTCAACACGTGAAGGGGCTGAACTCCAGGGTATGTCTTATGAATTCCTTTTAAATCAAGCATAATTAACTGTATACATTACTGATGATTCTTTAGATAGTTGTCGAGCCACTCTACATAGGTCGTTACATGCTGGCTTTCGAGCATCGACATGTGATGTGCCTGCATGTTATGTACCTCCATGTCAGGGTAGTACTGACGCCAGAAAGCAGCATTATCCATGCTTCGCTCGGAGGTAACATTCTTCCACGCTTCCTTGAACTTAGGTGCAGTAGCATAGATCTCAGCCATGATAGGCGAATCGGGTTCTATCTCAGTAGCTCTGAACAGTACTACATCGCCATCATACATGGGTGGAACACCCTTACGACCCAGCTTGTCGTACATATTCATTGCCTTGGCATAAGAGCGGATAGCATTGCCATACTTGTCGATGAGTTCCTGTGGAAGCAGCTTCATCAGTGCCTCCTCGTCAAAGTGCAACGGGTCAACACGCCAGAACACGTCGAGCATTATCATTGGCACCTTGATACCTGTCTCCAGTGATCGTCTGATAGCCAGACGGTAGGCAATCTCACCGCCGAAGCAATGACCTGTGAAGGCACTCACCTTAGCGCCTACAGGAATTGTTATGTCAAGCAACGCATAGTACATCTCTACCACTTCGTCGATGTTGTCGTCCTGGAAGATGTAATCATAGTGCTCGCCAATGGGCTCGTATACCAGTACTGAGTATTGCTTAGACAACAGTTCTACGTATGGCTCCATGTCCTTATAAGGCGTTGCGCCACATACCAGCACCACGATAGGCTTGTCCTCATCGTAAGGAGCAGCCCACGCCAGCATGGTCATGTTATGCTGCAGCGTGGCTCTGATGGTCTTAAGTTTCATCAGGTCGTCCAGCTTGATGGCGATATTCCTCTTAGAAGCCATCATCACCATCTTAATAGCCAACAATGATGTCAGTCCCAGCTTAGTCAGGTCATCGGTCACACCGAAGTCGTCCATCTTAAGCAGTTCCTTGGCAATATCAAACAGCGCCTTCTCACGTTCCGTATCCGGAGCCACATTCTCTGTCTGCAGAGTAATAGACGGTACGGGCAGTGCCCTGCGGTTAACCTTACCATTAGGAGTAAGCGGCAGCTTCTCCATCTGCATATAAGCAGTTGGTACCATATAGTCGGTAAGCTTACTTGCCAGGTATTCCCTCAGGCTGTCTACATCAATCTCTGCATCTGATGTGAAGTAGCAGCAGATATGTTGTGCACCGCATACCTCCTTGACGTCGACAGCCGTAGTCTTAATCTGAGGATACTTCAGGATGCAGGCCTCGATCTCGCCCATCTCGATGCGCAGACCACGCAGTTTAACCTGTCCGTCGATACGGCCAATGAAGTCGATGTTGCCATCAGGGCTCCATTTTACCAAGTCGCCAGTGCGATAAGCCTTCTGTCCCATGAAGGTGATGAACTTCTCGGCATTCTGGTCAGGACGGTTAAGATAGCCACGACCCACACCTGCACCGGCAACAACAAGTTCACCTAAAGCACCCCTCGGAACAAGGTTCATGTTCGGGTCGACCACATACAACTGGTATCCGGCCAACGGGCGACCTATGTATGAAGAGTTGTAGTCGTGCTCAATGTTATAGAACGTAGAGTAGAGCGTACACTCCGTCGGGCCGTAGCCGTTATAGAATCGGAATGGCGGCTTCTTCAGCGGCTGCAGTTTCTCACCACCTACTGACAGCAGACGCAGCGAGTGGTTCTCAATGGTAGTAGCAAACATGAAGCCCACCTGTGTTGTCATAAACGCCAGGTTCAACTGCTCACGTTCCATATACTCGTTCATGCCCATCAAGTCCATACGCATGTCGCTAGGGATGATATAGACACTTCCACCTACCGAAGTAACAGGATAGATATCCATCATGTGGGCATCAAATCCGAAGTTAGCATAAGCCACAGCGCGGTCTTCGGCCGTCACGTCGAATGCCTTCACATACCAGTGACAGAAATTGACAATGTTACGGTGCTCCAGTACCACACCCTTCGGGGTTCCCGTAGAGCCTGATGTGTAGAGGATGACGAACATATTCTCGGGCTGTGCCTTCAATTTAGCGTTCAGCTTTCCGTTGACCTCGTCAAGATGCTCAAAGATGTCACTGGTAATCACCTGTCCATTGTAGTCAGGCATTGCCTCGGCCACTCTGTTGCCTTCTGACAGAATCAGCTTCACGCCAGCATCCTTGCACATGAACGAGAGACGTTCTGCAGGGAAGTGGAAGTCGAGCGGCATATAGGCAGCTCCAGCCTTCATGATAGCCATAGGATAGAGAAGCATCAACTCGCTGCGATCTATCATCACACCTACTGCCATTTCGGGCTGTACTTGGTATTGCTTCTGCAGCAGTACGGCCAGACGGTCGGTGATGCTGTCAACCTCGCGATAAGTGAGACGCTTGTTCTGGAATACGATACACGTATTGTCGGGCGTCTTAATGGCCTGCTGTGTAAACAGATCTACTAAGGTCTGTGTGGTGTCGTAGGTCAGTGTCTCGCCCAGTCCGAGCTTAGCCAGAGCGACACGGTCCTGATCGGTCAATGGTGGCAGAGTGCTAACATCTGTATCAGGCTTTTCTGCCATATTCAGCAGCATCTGTCGCATCACGTTCATTACCTGCTCTATTTCACCCTTACGGTACTTTACAGGGTCGAACTCCAGGTTAACAGTCAGCTCCTTATCTCCATCGGCATAGGCCGTCAACGTCAAGTCGTTGATAGACTCCTCCTTAGAGTAGACCATCTTAGTATGGAATGGCGTAGAAGCATTGTTCAAATCAACCTCTGAATCGTAGTTCTCGAAGGCTACAATAGACTGGAACAGGTCTGCCCCCAAGTCTGACTGATGCTGAATGACTGACAGCGGACAGAAATCCCACTCATTACTCTCGGCAGCCTGCTGCTGTAGTGCCTGCAATGCCTGGATTACGGTGGTTCCCTTAGGTGTTCTGACACGTACCGGAACAGAGTTGATGAAGAGTCCTACAACGTCCTCTACTCCCTCTGAAGCATTGTTACGTCCGGAAACTACCTTTACGAACACCGCGTCGTCCTGACGGTTATAGATATGAAGAACCAATCCCCATGCCAGTTCCACGAGTGTATTCATGGTA
>Ga0265299_10004893_pt1 | contig 12546 bp, 10 predicted proteins | sample AusTroGonzalo_MG_4_FD_193485 | JGI IMG/M metagenome (GOLD analysis project Ga0265299, IMG submission 193485) | Bovine rumen microbial communities from tropical cattle in Woodstock, Queensland, Australia - Gonzalo_02 | ecosystem: Host-associated > Mammals > Digestive system > Stomach > Rumen ...
CGAAAAGAAGGAAATCGTCTTCCACTGCACCAACCGTGGTAAATCGGCCTTCCATATTTATAAGGCCGATGTCGAATCCAGCGCCGTGACACTGGCCGCTCCGCTGCAGGAAATTGCGGCCGGAGGCAAAGGAGACGTGCGTTTTTTGCTGGACACAGCTCTATTGGAAAAGGGAGAAAATGTGATTATGGTGAGCCTCACCACCAATTCTCCTTTAAGACCCCTGGTGAATCTTTTTATAGCCGGGGAAATCCGATAATTTTTCGTAAATTTGTAGGATGAATCGGCAAGACATGGCAGAAACCATCCATACCTACAACGACGACTCCATCCAGACCCTGGAATGGAACGAACACATCCGTCGCCGCGCCGGCATGTACATTGGCCGCCTGGGCAACGGAGAGCGGCAGGGAGACGGTATTTACGTCCTCCTGAAGGAAATCGTGGACAACTCCATCGACGAGTTCTCCATGGGATACGGCAGACGCATCGATATCACCATCGAAGACAAGACGGTGACCGTGCGCGACTTCGGCCGTGGCATTCCGCTGAACAAAGTGGTGGACGCCACTTCCAAGCTGAATACCGGCGGCAAGTTCGACGACACCAACTTCAAGAAGAGCGTTGGTATGAACGGCGTGGGTACCAAAGCCGTAAACGCCATGTCGGTGGACTTCTACGTAGCTTCCTATCGCGACGGCCAATGCTCCTATGCCCGATTCACCCGGGGACAGCTGCTGGAAAACGACATCGTCCCCACAACGGAGAAAAACGGAACGCTCATCCGTTTCACCCCGGACGAAGAAATGTTCAACGACTTCAGTTTCCACATGGAATTCGTGGAAACCATGGTCAAGAACTACTCCTACCTCAAGAAAGGGCTCACCCTGAACCTGAACGGAACGCCCTACAAGAGCGAAAACGGCCTGCTGGACCTTGTAACGGAGAACATGAGCGAAACCCCGCTCTATCCCCTCATCCACCTGGAAGGCGAAGATATTGAGATTGTGCTCACCCACGGCAACAGCTACGGAGAGAACATCGCCACCTTCGTGAACGGCCAGAACACCCGCGACGGCGGTACCCACCTGGCCGCCTACCGCGAAGCCATCGCCAAAACCTTCAAGGACTTCTACAAGAAGGATTACAGACCGGAAGACATCCGCCAGGGCATCGTGGGCGCCATTTCCATCCAGATCCAGGAGCCCATCTTCGAAGGCCAGACCAAGACCAAGCTGGGCAGCACCTATATGTGGGAAAAGCAGGTGAAAGCCGCCGACGGCACCTCCAGCGTGGATCGCGGCCCCACCATCCGCACCTTCGTGAACGACTTCGTCACCAAGAACCTGAACGACTACCTTCATCGGCACATGGAAATTGTCCCGGTGATCGAGGAAAAGATCAAGGCCTCCCAGGCCGAACGAGAAGAAATTGCCGGCGTACAAAAGAAATCCCGCGAGCGCGCGAAGAAGACGGCCGTCTACAACAAGAAACTGCGGGACTGCCGCTACCATTTCTGCGACACCCGTTTCCCCAAGGGAATGGAAGACCAGCGGGAAAAGACCTCCATTTTCATCACGGAGGGCGACTCCGCATCCGGAACCATCACCAAGGTGCGCAACGCCAACAACCAGGCCGTATTCAGCCTGCGCGGCAAACCCATCAACAGCTTTAAGGAAAGCCGCAAGAAAGTGGCCGAAAACGAGGAACTGAACCTGCTGATCGCCGCCCTGGGCGTGGAAGAAGACCTGGACAACCTGCGTTACAACAACATCATCGTGGCCACGGATGCCGATGACGACGGCATGCACATCCGCATGCTGGTGCTCACCTTCATCATGAAGTACTATCCGGAGCTCATCCGCCGTGGACACGTGTACATCCTGCAGACTCCCCTGTTCCGCGTACACAACAAGAAAAGCATCCGTTACTGCTACTCCATAGAAGAGCGTGACAAAGCCGTAAAGGAACTGAAAACAGGCGTGGAGATCACCCGCTTCAAAGGCCTGGGAGAAATCTCATCGCACGAATTCGTAGACTTTATCGGCGAGAATATGCGCCTGGACACCGTGAAGCTGGCCGATGAAGAATCCATCTCCACCATTATGGAATTCTACATGGGCATCAACACCTATGAACGCCAGCATTTCATTATGGACAATCTGAGAAGCGAAAAAGAATTGGAAGACGTTAATATCTAACGATATGGGCAAGCAAATTAAAACTACGGTAGGCCCCCGCTGGGCTAAATTCTGCGGCTGGGCGCTGAAGAAAATGGGATGGACCACTGTAGGTGGCCCCATGCCCGAAGCCAAATGTGTTGTGCTGGGAGTTCCGCACACCACCATCTGGGATTTCGTGGTAAGCTACCTCTTCTATACCCAGTTCGGCAAAGTAGCCCATATCATGGTCAAGAAAGAGTTCTTCTTCTGGCCCCTGGGACCCATCCTGCGTGCCTGCGGTGCCGTTCCGGTAGAACGGAAAAGCGCCGCCACGATGGTGAAGAGCCTCATCACCCTTATGGAAGAAGCACCCGAATTCCATCTGGCCATTGCGCCGGAAGGCACCCGCAAAGCCACCACCAACTGGAAGAGCGGTTACCACCTCATCGCCCGTGAAACCGGCGCCACCGTGTACCTGGGGTACTACGACTGGGGCCGCAAACGCATCAGCGTGGGCGAACCCTTCGAACTGACCAACGATCCCAAGGCCGATATGAAACGCATTTATGACCACTATCGCCCTATGGGCATCCAGGGATACCATAAGGATCAGTTCGTCATTCCTGAACCTTAAAATAGCTTTTATGGCTAAAAGAATCAAAAGTCCCTACAAAGCCTGGCGCAAGTATCGTCACCGCGAACAAACCTGCACCACACTGCATAAGGTCTTTGACTACGCCACGACCAATTATGCCAAAAAGGTCGCCTATCAATACGTAGACGGCGGCCAGCAATATACCTACGAAGAATTCCGCCGCAAGGTGAACCAGCTGTCCATGCGCATGACGCGTTTCGGCATCAAGCACGGCGACAGAGTGGCCATCTTCTCGCAGAACATGCCCAACTGGGTGGTGGCTTTTTTCAGCGCCACCGTTTTCGGCCGCGTGGCCGTTCCCGTTTTGCCGGACAGCTCCGAACATGAACTCACCAACATCCTGAACCATTCGGAATCCAAGGTGCTGTTCATTTCGCAGCGCATGATGCCCAAGCTAAGCGAAGAATGCAGGCAGAAGCTAACGCTCATCGTTGACATCGAGACGTTTGAGTTCATCAAAAAAGACAAGGACGACTTCAAATGCAACGGCTGGGTGAAAGATCCGCAGCCCGACGACCTTGCCTGCATCATCTACACCTCCGGTACCACCGGCAAGGCCAAGGGCGTGATGCTGAGTCACCGCAATATCTGCAGCAACCTGGCCGCGGCTTTCAAGGCCCAGCCGGCCTTCAATAAAGACCGTTTCCTGAGCATTCTGCCGGCTGCTCACGCCTACGAAATGAACGTTTCCACCATCTATTCGTTCTACGTGGGCGCCACTTGCTACACCCTGCAGAAACCGCCCACTCCCACCATCCTGCTCAAGGCCATGAAGGACGTGAAGCCCACCATCGTGTGCTCCGTACCGCTCATCATCGAGAAAGTGGTGAAGAACAGCGTGCTGCCCACCATCCAGAAGAGCCGCGTGCTCTCCTGGGCCGATAAAAAAATCCCGCGCATCCTGCATTTGTTTATCGGCATGCGTATGGTCAAGACTTTCGGCGGCAAGCTCAAGTTCTTCGGCATCGGCGGTGCCAAACTGGACCCGGCTGTGGAGCAGTTCCTGCGGGAATGCCACTTCCCTTATGCCGTGGGTTACGGCCTCACCGAAACAGCGCCCCTGGTGTGCAACCTTATGGTGCACAAGAGCAAGGGCGTAGGGTCCATCGGCCCGGCTTCCTACAAGGTGGAAATCCGCCTGGACAATGTGAATCCCGAAAACGGCGAAGGAGAAATGGTGGTGCGCGGCGACAACGTGATGCTTGGTTACTACAAAGACCCCGAACGCACTCTTCAGGTTATGGACGATGAAGGCTGGTTCCACACCAACGACGTTGCCACCATGGACGAAGACGGCTACTATTACATTAAAGGCCGGTTAAACAACACCATCCTGGGGCCTTCCGGCGAAAACATCTATCCGGAAGAGATCGAGCAGGTGATCAACAACATCGAAGGCGTGGAAGAATCCCTGGTGATGGAGCGCGACGGCAAACTGGTGGCTCTGGTGAAGTTCCAGGACAACGCCATCGACTGGAACCAGTCCACGGAAGACAAGTGGTTCGAGGAACTGGAAAACCGCAAGAAAGCCGTCATGGAATGGGTGAACAAGAAGGTGGGCAAGAATTCCAAGATTGGCGAGGTGGACGCCATGAAGGAGCCCTTCGAGAAAACAGCTACCCAGAAAATCCGCCGCTTCTTGTACAAGGATTCCCACGGCGACGAGCCCCAGAATCCCAAAGAGGACAAGAAAAAGGATGAATAAACGCTTTCTAATAGGGCTGCTGGCACTTGCCACAGCCCTTTCTTGCACCCGTACCTACGACGTTATCGTGCTGGGCGGCGGGGCTGGAGGCACCATGGCCGCTATCGAGGCGGCCCGGGACAGTGCGCTCACGCTGGTGGTAGAGGAAACGCCCTGGCTGGGCGGCATGCTCACATCGGCCGGCGTAAGTGCTATTGACGGGAATTACCGGCTCCGCGGCGGCCTCTTCGGGGAATTCACCGATTCCCTGGCGCAGCGCTACGGCGGGTATGAGGCGCTGAAATCGGGCTGGGTCTCCAACATCCTCTTCAATCCCGCCGTGGGGGCCGATGTCCTGCATAATATGGCGGCCGATGCCGGCGTGCACATCCGCACCCGGAACAAGGTGAGCAAGATCAAGAAGCGCTGGGCAAGCGGCTGGACCATCACCCTGGAAAGCGGCATCCGCTATCACGCCCGTGTACTCATCGACGGGACGGAACTGGGCGATGTGGCAAAAGCCGTAGGCTGCGCAGAGCTCCAGGACCGGATATCGGCCCAGGACTTCACCTACGTGGCCATTGTGAAGTTTTACGACCATGAAGTGCCCATAGAACAGCCGGAAGGCTATGACAGGGAATTCTACCGTAATTGCTGTGACAATCCTTTGGCAAGCAATGAAAACGGACTCAATCCCTTTGGTCAGAAGCTGTGGAGCCCGGAAATGATGCTCAGCTACGGCCGCCTCCCCGACGGACACATCATGCTCAACTGGCCCATCTGCGGCAACGACTTTTTTGCCGAATACCTGGACATGACACCCCAGCAGCGGGATTCCGTGGTCCGGGAAGCCAAACTGCGCACGCTGGGCTATCTCTATTTCCTGCAGAACGAATTGGGATACAAGAATTTAGGAATCGCCGATGATGTATATCCCACCCAAGACGGTCTCCCTTTCTATCCTTACTGGCGGGAGGCCCGCCGCATTGCCGGTCTGGATACCATGACCGTGGAAGCCGCCAGGCAACCCTATGACTTCGACCTCTATACCCGCGCCGTGGCCGTGGGCGATTACCCCCTGGATCATCATCACCACCAGAATCCCCGCCGGGAGGAACTGAGCCATCTCTGGTATGGCAAGATTCCCTCCTTCAGCGTGCCCCTGGGCGTGCTGATCCCGACAGAAGTGGAAGATTTCCTGGTGGCCGATAAAGCCATTTCCGTCTCCTGGGAAATGAACGGCGCCACCCGGCTGCAACCCGTGGTAATGGGACTGGGCCAGGCCGCCGGTGCCCTGGCCGCCATTGCGGCCCGCAGCAGAAGACTTCCCTCCGAAGTACCGGCCAACGAAGTGCAGAAGGTCCTGCTGGATCACGGCGGCTACTTACTCCCCTTCCTGGACCACCAACCCACGGAGCCGGCTTTCCGGCAGTTGCAGGAACAAGGCATCCGCGGCGAGATAAAAGGCCACAGCATCTTGAATGGCTGGGCCAATGAAACCTGGGCTTTTCCTCCAAGAGAATAGTTATGAATAAACGTAACCTGGCCATTGATATGTTCCGGGGTCTCACCATGACCCTGATGGTGTTCGTGAACGAATTCTGGAAAGTGCTGAACGTGCCCCACTGGATGGAGCATACGGCCACCATGGAAGACGGGATGGGCCTTTCCGACATAGTGTTTCCTATGTTCCTCTTTGCCATGGGCCTTTCCATCCCCTACGCCCTGGAACGCCGCCGGGAAAAAGGATATAGCACCGAAAGTACCCTCGCGCACATTATCAGCCGTACCTTTGCCTTGCTGGTGATGGGTGTCTTTATCTGTAACCAGGAATCCCGTGAGATGGTCGGCAACCGGGGCCTCTGGGTGCTGCTGATGGTCATCGGCTTTTTCCTCACCTGGAACCAGTATCCGAAGGAATGGAAACCTGCCCGCTGGTGCCGATTAGCCGGCGTTTTACTGCTCACAGGATTGGCCATTTATTTCCGCACCCCGGACGGGGCGCGCTTCCAGTGCCTCTGGTGGGGCATTTTGGGTCTCATCGGCTGGACTTACCTGTTCTGTTCTTTGGCCTATCTACTGTGCCGGGAACGCAAATGGATACTCCCGCTGCTTTGGCTGGGCATCTGCCTGGTGAACCTGTCCGTGATGCGCATGCAAGACGGCAGCCAACTCATCGGCCCTAATGTATTGGCCGATCTTGCCAGGGCGCTCCAACTGGGAACCGGCTCCTGCGCCATTATGGGTTTGGGCGGTGTGATGCTCACCCTGGCCGATGCACAGCTGCAGAAAGAAACTGCCGGCAAACGCCTGGGCCTGGCCTTTGCCGCCGCGGCCGTTTTTCTGGTGCTGGGGATGGCCACCCACACCGGCTGGATTATATCCAAGAATCTGGGAACGCTGCCGTGGTGCCTCTTTGTCCTGGCTATCTCCGTGTCCTTGTATGCCGTGCTGCGTTATATGGAAAGAAGGGGCTGGACCGGTTGGTTCAAACCCCTTTCTGTTGCAGGAACCGCTACCCTCACGGTTTACATGGTTCCCTATCTGTTTTTAGTGCTTTGGATCTTTGTAAATCCCACGATTGCGCCCTGGCTTACCGGTTGGGTGGGCATTGCCAAGTGCGCCCTGATGGCGGCCATTTACATTGCCTGCGCCTGGGGACTCACCAAGGCCGGTATCAAATTGAAGATTTAGATTCGGCAATTTCTTGAAGGATGGTGCCAATCTGGTAGAGGCCGCGGGGCACGTGGAAGCAGCCTTTCCATTTGCCGCCCTTGAGCGGTAGCAGCACTTCTCCCCTGCGGTTCAGATAACCGAACCACTCCGGATACTCGGGATCCTTGAAATGGGTCCAGAGGTAATTGTCCAGTTTCAGGAACCACTCCAGGGCTTTCTCATTGCCCGTGAGCTGGTATCCTTTGATCATGCAGATGGCACTCTCGATGTGAACCCACCAGAGTTTCTGGTCCCATTCCAGTTCCTGGGTGGGATAGCCTTTGCGGTCCATGAAGTAGAAAATGCCGCCATACTCCTTGTCCCAGCCATAGTCAATTACGCGCAGGGCAATCTCCATGCTCTTGTCGATGATATCCTGCCGATGCAGGCGCAGGCCCAGGTTCATCATGAACCAAAGGGCTTCGAGGTCGTGGCCGGGGTTGATGCGGCGGCCTTCGAAGCAGTCGATGAGGCTGCCGTCCGGGGCCAGGTTCTCTACCATCACGCCTAAATCGGGCTGATAGAAGACGTCGAAGACTTCATGCAAAGCTTCGTCGATGGTCTTGTCCAGCAGGGACTTATCCTCGATGATGGGCTCGATCTCCAGCGCCATGTTGCAAATGATCATAGGCAGGGCGAAATCCTTCATCGGGCGCGTTCCGGGCACGGATTTTAGCCACCTGCCCTTAGGATTGGAACGGCGGTCCAGGATGCGCTGGAAGGTCTTGCGGGCTATTTCGGCCCAATGTTCCTCCCCGGTGGCTACGGCCAGCTGGGCGAAGGCCATGCAGGCGAAGGTATTGGAGAAAATGTTGTACGGGGCAATGATGGGCTTGCCTTCCCGCGTAAGGGAGAAATAGAAATCGTAGTTGCCGTCGTGGCCGAATTTCTCCAGGAATTCGGCTCCCTGGCGGGCGCAGGAGAGCCAGGCCGGATTCTTCTCCACTTTATTGTAAAGCATGGCGAACATCCACACTTCCCGGCCCTGCAGCCAGACGAATTTGTCGGTGTCGAAAACGCTGCCGTCGCGGTTCAGGCAGGTGAAATAACCGCCATAGGTGAGGTCCTGTGATTTTTCCAGCCAGAAGGGTAAAACGCTGTGATATAACTCGTTTTGGTAACGTGCTGCCAAAGCAGCGAAATCTGTGGTCATTTTTCAGTAGTTTTGCTAAACAAAAATAGCTATATTTGTGATACTAAGAGCAAAATTTATGGAAAATCGTCGTTCGTTTCTGAAGAAAGGAGCCCTGGCGGCAGCTGCCGCTCCGCTGCTGGCATCGGCCTGCAAACCCGCCGGAGGGCAAGACAAATATGGCATTGACCCGGATCCTTCCGTGAACAGTACCCTCATAGTTCCCAAGGCCGCCGGCCTGCCCATCACAGGCACATTCCTGGACGAGATTTCGCACGACATCCCCCACCAGAACTGGGGCGAACGGGAGTGGGACCGGGATTTCCGCTATATGAAAGCTATCGGCATCGATACTGTTATCGATATCCGCTGCGGTTACCGCAAGTTCATCACCTATCCCTCCCCTTACCTGCTCAAAAAAGGCTGCTACATGCCGTCCCTGGACCTTATCGACATGTTCTGCCGGCTGGCCCAGAAATACGACATGAAGTTTATGCTGGGCCTGTACGATTCCGGCAAATACTGGGACACCGGCGATATGCGCTATGAGGTGGAAGCCAACCAGTTCGTGATTGACGAAGTGTGGGAACGCTATGGCTCCAAATACAAGAGTTTTGGCGGCTGGTACATTTCCGGGGAAATCTCCCGCGCCACCAAGGGGGCCATCGAAAGTTTCCGCACCATGGGCCGGCAGTGCAAGGAAATCAGCGGAGGTCTGCCCACCTTCATCTCGCCCTGGATCGACGGGAAAAAGGCCGTGGACGCCGCCGGAGGCAACTTAACCAAGGAACAGGCCGTGTCCGTGGCCCAGCATGAAAAGGAGTGGGACGAGATCTTCGACGGCATCCATGACTATGTAGACGCCTGCGCCTTCCAGGACGGCCACATCGATTACGACGAACTGGACGCCTTCTTCAGCGTGAATAAAAAGCTGGCCGATAAATACGGTATGCAGTGCTGGACCAACGCCGAAAGCTTCGACCGCGATATGCCCATCCGCTTCCTGCCCATCAAGTTCGACAAACTGCGGATGAAACTGGAGGCCGCCAAGCGTTGCGGCTACGACAAAGCCATCACCTTCGAATTCAGCCACTTCATGAGCCCGCAGAGCGCCTATGCCCAGGCCGGGCACCTCTACGACCGCTACAAGGAGTACTTCAACCTATAGACTATGGCCCAAACCGAACGTCCGGGATACATCCTTTTCCTCTCCTTCGTCGCCGCCCTGGGCGGCATCCTCTTCGGCTACGACACCGCCGTCATTTCCGGCACCACGGACATCGTGAGCCAGCAGTTCCGCCTGGACGAACTGGCCACCGGATGGTACGTGGGCTGCGCCCTCATCGGCTCCATTATAGGCGTGCTGGTGGCGGGCCTGCTCAGCGACTTCCTGGGCCGGAAAAAGACCATGCTCATCGCCGCCCTCATGTTCAGCATTTCCGCCATCGGCTGTGCTGTGTGCCAGGGATTTACAGACCTGGTCATCTACCGTATGATCGGCGGTTTCGGCATCGGCGTGGTATCCATCGTCTCCCCTATCTACATCTCGGAGGTGGCGCCGGCCGATAAACGCGGCACCCTGGTATCTATGTACCAGCTGGCCATCACCGTGGGCTTCCTCCTGGCCTATCTAATGAATTATCTGGTCCTTAAGGGGGCCGATACCAGTGCCACGGATCCTTCGCTGGGTTCCCGGATGTTCAACAACGAATACTGGAGAGGCATGCTGGGCTATGAAACCCTCCCGGATCTGCTCTTCCTGGTCCTCATCTTCTTCATTCCCGAAAGTCCGCGCTGGCTGGCCGTGCGCGGGGAACGGAAAGACAACAGCGAGGAATGGAAAGCCCTTCGCGAACCCGGCATTCTTCTGGCTGTAGTGGTGGGCGCTTGCATCGCCATCCTGGGCCAGTTTATGGGCGTTAACGCCGTACTGTATTACGGACCCACCATCTTCAAGGACGCCGGTTTTGAGGATCCGCTCTTCTCCACCATCCTTGTGGGCGTTGTGAATATGCTCACCACCGTGATTGCCCTCCTGATCATTGACAAAGTGGGCCGTAAACAACTGGTCTGGTGGGGCGTAAGCGGCATGATCCTTTGCCTGCTTATGATTGGAATCTACTTCCTGCCTGCAACCCATCTGCCCACCGGCTTCATGCTTGTGTTCTTCCTGCTCTACGTCTTTTGCACGGCCATTTCCATCAGTGCCGTGGTGTTCGTACTGCTAAGCGAAATGTATCCCAACCGGGTTCGCGGCCTGGCCATGTCCATCGCCGGTTTTGCCCTTTGGGTGGGCACCTATCTTATCGGCCAGCTCACGCCCTGGATGCTCAAGAACCTCACTCCGGCCGGCACTTTCTTCCTCTTTGCCTTTATGTGCCTGCCCTATCTGTTCATTATGTGGAAGTATATTCCGGAAACCACAGGAAAAACCCTTGAGGAGATTGAAAGTTACTGGAAAAATAGGTAACTTTGTAGACTATGAAAATACTGATTGTACTCAATAATCTATATGTGCAGGGGAATGGATTGTGCGCTTCAGTCCGTAGAACCATCGCCGAACTTAAGAAGCAGGGAGAGGATGTCCGCGTGTTGTCCGGCCCCAACAAAACCGCAGCCCAGCCGCAGCCGGATTTCCCCTTGAAAGAATATATCTTCCCTATCTTCCAGCCCATCATCGAGGCCAATGGTTTTTCCTATGCCGAATCCGATGAAAAGGTCATCGAAGAAGCCGTCCGTTGGGCGGATGTCGTGCATTTGGAAGAGTTTTTCGTCCTGCAGTGGAAAGTGGTGAAAGCCGCTAAACGCCTGGGAAAACCCCTCACCGCCACCTATCATCTCCATCCGGAAAACATTACCAACAACATTGGTCCACTCCTGGCCAAATGGCCCAATTTCAACCGCGGCATTCTCCGTGGCATGAAGAAACTCATCTGCGATGAATGCAAGTTTATCCAGTGCCCCACCATGAATGTCCAGGACCGTCTGCGCCGTTATCATTTCAAACCCGCCACGGAGGTCATTTCCAACGGTGTTATCCCCGATGCCTGCATCAGGCCAACTACACCGCCGGAGAATTATCTGGATCCGGAGCGTCCGCTGGAGCTGATTTACATTGGCCGCTTATCGGCCGAAAAAGACCAGACCACGCTGTTGGAAGCCATGCGCTACAGCCAGTATGCTCAGCGCATCCGCCTGCATTTCGCCGGCAACGGCCCCAAGGCCGATCAGTATAAGAAGCTGGCGCAAAAGCTGGTATATGAAGGTATCCTGAAATACGAGCCCGAATTCTGCTTCCTCAACCGCGATGAACTGCGGAAACTGGCCGCCAACGCCGATCTAGCCATTCACTGCGCCAACATCGAGGTAGAAGGGCTCTCCATTATGGAAGCCATGCAGCAGGCCGTCACGCCCATCATTGCCGTGGGCCGATACACCGGCACCGCACAGTTCGCACTGGACCGTCACTGCAAATTCCCCGAAAAGAATCCAGAGGCCCTGGCCAACCGTATTGACTATTGGCTCTCCCGCCCCATGGAGCGCTGGGAAATGGGCTTCCGCCACGCCAAAGAAATGGAAGACTACAACATAGAAAAATCTGTCCAAAAGCTTCGGGAAGCCTGGGCCAAGGTAATATAAAAGAAAAAGCTTGCGAGTTGTTCGCAAGCTTTTCTATTAAGGAGTTCCGAATGAATTATTCGGCTACCACATTGAATTTGAAGGTGCCCTTGATGGCTTTGTACAGCTTCACGCAAGCTTCGTACTCACCGCACTCCTTCACCTCACCGGCGAGGATGGTGATGTCCTTCTTGTCAATGTTCAGACCCTTGGCGTTCAGAGCCTCGGCCAGGTCCATGGTGGTGACGCTGCCGTAGAGCTTGCCGCTCTCGGACACTTTCACCTTCACTTCCACGGTCTGGGCGCCGATGGTGGCGGCCAGGGCTTCGGCGTCGGCTACGAGCTTAGCCTCTTTGTGGGCGCGCTGACGGAGGGTCTCCGCATGCTGTTTCTTCACACTCTCGGTGGCCACGGTGGCAAAACCCTGGGGCACCAGATAGTTCATGGCATAACCGGCCTTTACTTTAACAATCTCACCGGCGTAGCCCAGGTTGGCTACATCTTTCTTGAGCAAAATTTCCATAAGGCAGATTATTTAAGAAGGTCAGTAACATACGGAAGCAGAGCGAGGGAGCGGGCA
>Ga0265299_10004894_pt1 | contig 12544 bp, 14 predicted proteins | sample AusTroGonzalo_MG_4_FD_193485 | JGI IMG/M metagenome (GOLD analysis project Ga0265299, IMG submission 193485) | Bovine rumen microbial communities from tropical cattle in Woodstock, Queensland, Australia - Gonzalo_02 | ecosystem: Host-associated > Mammals > Digestive system > Stomach > Rumen ...
GTAGCGGCGCCAAAGCCACGGATCAGCTTACACGTATAAAGATAAATGAAGGCAGTCAGAAGCGGCAACACCGCCCCAACATAAGCATAGCAGGCGGGATGAATGAGACCACTGGTGGAGCCCAAAATAAAGGTTGCCGAATAGGCCATCTCCATCAAGAAGACTTTGAATACATTTTTCATATCTACATAGTTTAAAAGCAATACTTCAGTTTAACCCAGACCTCACTGTTGTGGGCATAGCGGGTGAACATACCGCCATGGGCATAGAAAAAATCGTAGCCCACCATAGCATGGATCTGGTCCGTGGCGGCCCAGTCGGCACTCAGGCGGTTAAAGATGCCACCATCTTTCACATCCACATAGGCAAAAGTAGAAAGGGTAAGGCTGTTATTCAGCAGAGCTTTGGAAATGCGCAGCGTCGCTAAAGAGCTCTTCTCCCCTGCCCCAAAAGTCTGGTTATACTGGGCCGATACATTCCAATCGCCCCCGGGATACCAGTCCAGACCAGCCAGTGCATTGCCCTGATGGTTCCCGTGATCATCCATATTATCGGCCAGTTCTCCCCTAATGACAAAGTTTCCCAAAGGGATGGAGACGTCCCCTCCCACAACGGTAAGACGGTGATAACTTATATGGTCTCCCAGCCATTCCGGCATTTTGCTCCATGTACGCAGGGCAATAAGAGAGAAATCCACACCGCCCAGAAAGCAGCAGAAGCGGGCACCGTATTCCATATTCTTAGGAAGGCGCTCCGGCTTTACCTCCGGCGGGAGAGTACCTACAGACCAGGGATTGGCCGGATCGGTGGGCAGTTTAAAGAATTCGGCCACAGGGACTGCAACAGCCTCCAGATTCCAGGAGTCATGAATGTAGCGCACACGCAGAGCTCCCACTGGAATTCGGATGTCGTCATAATCCTGAGCCAGGAACTCGGTATAATCCATGGGAGAGATGAGGTCGGTCACGCGAAGGCCGTCAGCCACACCCCAGGTTATAATTTGCTTTCCGAAACGGATATCCCAGTGAGGATTCTCCCAATAGGCATAGGCCTCCCGCAACTGAAAGCCGGACAAATCTTTAAGAAGAGCATTGTAAACCAGATTGGCCGAAACAAATGCTCCACAATTCCTGTAATCCAGTTTAAACTCTCCCCTCACCCGGGTACGGGAGGCCATCCAGTCCACCGGAGACTCCGTACGGATGGCATGATAGGTATCCACAAACCCTTTGACGGAATACGTCAGCCCCCCGTCTTGTGCCGGGGCGGCGACGGCCGTGCCCAGCAAGGCCGCCGCTCCCAGCAGAAACGATTTGAAAAAGTTTGTCATAGTCCTTTCTCCAGTTTGGCCACCGTAAACAGGCTCTTGTCCACTGCAATATCGTACTTGGGACCGGTCACGGTAATCTGTGTACTATGGCCGCTCTGGACATTGGTCATTTCCATCTTCATCACGGTCCAGAAGCCGTCTATCTTCTGAATATCCTGCACGGTCATCACACGATGCAACTTGTTCAGTTTGTCATAGAACTCCACGTAAACGGCCGTATCGCAGTCCTGACGGATCCAGGACACCTTTTTGCTATAGATCTCATGACTGTCCTTGGGGACCGACTCCACCACCCAGCACTTATGGCCGCCTTTCTCTTCCTCACACAGGAGCGTATGCGTGTCTTCATCCACACTTCGACCGCCCATATCATCATAAGTAAAGTCCGTTCCCATGAAATAGTCGGTCTTGGATGAAGACCCACTGATGCGGCGGGTTTTCTTCATAGCCGGCAGATAAAGCCATTTGTCGTCTTCCTTTCCGGCCTGGTCGTAATCCCAAGTAAGGAAACCGGTACCTTTTACATCTCCGGGATAGGTAAAGAACATAATCTTTTTGGTGTCCTTTCCCTCATCCATAGCCCAGGAAATCATCTTCCGATTCCGTTGGTTGCCGTTTTTCTTAGTCAGCGTCAGTTGCATCTCGGCATATCGGGTCTCCCCGTCCGGACGGTTTTTCACACGCAGAACAATATCACGCCCGGTCTGGGCATCCACTTGCAGGGCGGCCAGCAGAAGAGCCGCCAATAAAAACATCTTTTTCATAGTTACATTTCTTTACCAAATACATGAAACTTTTTCACCAGCAGCGGGGTGATGAAGAGATCGGCCAACAGGGCCGAAAGGATACCGATAACAGCCAGCACGCCAAAATTGATGCACATGGCGCAGGCCGAAGTGGAGAAGCAGGCAAACACGGCCGACGTAATGATGGAAGTCGTCACAATGGCAACGCCTACCACCCGGAAGGTCCGGCGAATTGCGTAGGAATAGTTGGGCTGGCGGTCAAATTCCAGCTTGGAATGGTTAATAAAGTGGATGGTATCGTCCACTGCCATACCCAGCATCATAGGAATGAGCGTAGCCGTCATCATATCCAACGGAATACCTGCCCAACCCATATATCCGCCCACAAAGATGGCCGGCATCAGGTTAGGGATAAGACCGATGAGGCCCACCCGAACGCTCTGGAAGGCAATCATAAGGATAATAGCGATGATAAGGACGGAAATCAGGAAGGACTGCATCTGTCCGCGGACCAGATACTGCATCATGGTAGTATACTGAGGGATATTACCCACAGCCGTCACATTCACTCCGGGAAACAACTCTGCCGCCTGTTTGGAGATATCATTTAGTTCGCGCTCTACTTCGTTGGAATTGAAATCGGATATCTCAACCATCATTCTGAGGCGCTTGTAGTCGTAGTCCATCCAGTATTCGGTCTCAGAACCGCCGGCATTCTCGTACAGAATAAGCATCTGGGCCACCTCTTCCTCGGTATCGGGGATACGGAAACTAGCAGCATCACCCCCATTGAGCGTCTGGTTCAGATCTTTCAGGATATCCAGAATGGAATTGGTCCGTTTGGTAAGCGGATAGCTCCCCACCAAAGACTCCAGCCTCTCCAGTTTCTTCAGATTCTCCGGCTGTTTGGCTTCATCCTCGTTCTCGAACTCCATCACAAGATCATAGGAATACAGGGCTCCCAACTCGCTTCGGCCCACTGTAAGGACATCCTTCACATAAGGGACATCAATGCCCATGGTGCGCTCAATATCAAAGGCGGGTTCAATCTTCCAAAGGCCGATAGCCAGAGCCACGCAAACGACGGTGAAAATAGCAACAATGGGCTTGGAATACTTGAAAGTAAAATCGTTCAGCCTCTCCATCCAGCGGCTCAGACGCGTTCCGCCTTCCCCGTCCACACCGGGTTTGGGTTTACGGTCCCGGCCGAAAGAAATCAGAACCGGCGTCATCATCAGGGTCGTCAGCAGAACAAAGAGAATAGTAAGGGAGCAGATAATGCCCACGCACTTCATAGGCCGAATGGGAATGATCAGGAAGGAAAGCAATGAGACAAAAGTGGTGAGCCCGCAGAAAACCACCGACCAACCCACCTCGCTCATGGTCTCCAGGACAGCCTCTTTTCGCTTTCCGTGCTGGCGCATCAGATGATTGAAATAGGAAAAGATATGTATGTTGTACGCTATGGCCACGGCAAAGGCCAGGATAGCCGGAATCATGACTACGGTACTGTCTACATACATCTGGGTATAGCCGGCAATGCCAAAGGTCATTAAGATACCGCCCAGAACGGACAAAAGAGGGCATACAACGCCCCGCAGCGAACGCGTCATAACCAGCATGACCAGGATACAGATAATAACCGCCAGCATCACCAGGCGTCCCATCTCCTGGCCAATATACACCGTCTTCTGCTGCGTTACGTAAGGCATGCCGGTAGCCAGGGGATGCAAAGACACATATTTCTCTTTAGTTATGATGCGGGAGACCTCCTCACCGGTGATGATGTCCGGTGCTACATTACCCGTCTTTTTCCATTCCTCCTCAGCTGGGAAGGCACGCAGTTTCAGAAGCGTCCAAGCCTTTTTACCATCGGCCGATATAAGCTTACGGGCCACATGGGGCTTGCTGTATGCCAGTTCTTTTACCCTTGCCATCTCCGGTGAGCCGGTATCGGGTATTTCTTCGGGGACAATCTGGACAATCTCCATTCCGTCTTCCGTTCCCAGCATGAATTCCAGGTCTACAAGGGAGGTAATCTTGTCGGCATAAGAAAGGGAATCCAGCAGTTCGTTACCCAGTTCCCGCAAGAGGGTCAGGTTCTCTTTGGTAAAGTGGTCGTCACAATCCGTGAGAACGCCCACAAAATAGTCATTTCCAAAGTGGGCCTTAAACTCTTCCGTCTTTACCAACATGGGATCACCTTCAATGAAATAATCGTCAAAGGATGTCTGCTGGACCATCTTGGACATGCCATAAAAGGAGACCAGCAAAACAACAACAAACATCGCGATGGCCGCCCACCGCCATTTTAGGAGAAAGGCCGCATACCTTTCAAAGAACTTGTTGATTTTGTTCGTTTTCATCGTTTATACATAGTTTAATAGTGAACATTGTTTCATTTTGTTCTGATATAAAAAACGGCCGCCTCAATGGCGACCGTTAAATCTGCATCATCTTTTTCCATCCTATCAGCTCAAATCGGATGTAGTCCGACAAGGCCGATCGGGTTTCTTCTTCCGGCAAATCGTGCATAAGGATTTCTTCCAATAAGGTAAACATCCATACGTTATTAAGATGAATGAAAAATTCTGATACTTCTATATTAATCTCCGGATGCTTTTGTTTCATGTCTTGGAACCACTCCAGAACCAGGCGGGTTGCCTTGTTAACATAGTATTCCTTAAAGCCCTCCAGCGATGATCCCTGAGACTGGAACAGCAGCATCTTCAGGGATTTCCTATGCTTACGGATAACCTCCATATACTCATCCAGTTCTTCCTCGGCATAGCATTCTTCCTGCATCTTGGAAATGTCGTATCCCTTCTTTCCGTGTCGCTCGTGAAGCAATCCCTCCAAAGCATCTGTAGCAGGTTTGAGCAGGGAGCAGAACAACTCGTCTTTTGAGGAATAATAATGATAAAGGTTACTCAAGGTAATTCCGGTTACACAGGCTATATCACGGGTGGTAGTATCCCGGAAGCCTCTTTCCTGAAAGAGACTTTTTGAAACAGCCAGAATGCGTTTACGTATATCTGTCTTGAGTGTCTGCATTGGGAACAACGTTCTCTTTTCGGCTACAAAGGTCGCTGTTTCCCATAATAATTTCAATCCCCATTTTTGGGGATTTTTGTGAAATTGGAGAAAGAGTTGTAGCTTTGCACTGTAAAAAATCAATTACAGATGCTGATTACTCTCCTTATCTTAGCTATTGCTTTGGTGTTCGGTAAAAAATGCCTGAACAAGAAGGAGAAATAATCAGTCTCCCCAAACCTCTTTGGCCACTTCCTGCACCAGACGCAGTTTGGCCCACTGTTCTTCTTCCGTAAGCTTATTACCAATCTCACAGGAGGCAAAGCCGCACTGGGGGCTTAGGCACAGCCTATCCAGCGGAATGTACTCCGCAGCCTTCATTATACGTTCCTTAACCAGAGACTTGAACTCGAGCTTGGGAGACTTGGTAGTCACCAGTCCCAGAACCACCATCTTGTCTCCACTCACGTGAGCCAGGGGCTCAAAGCCACCGGAACGGCTGTCATCAAACTCCAGGAAGTAAGCGTTGACATTCTCCTTTTCAAACAGGACCTCGGCCACCTTGTCATAGGCTCCGCTATTGGCATAGGTGGAATGATAGTTACCGCGGCAGACGTGCGTATTGATAAACATATCGGCCGGTTTTCCTTCTATGGCCATATTATTAATACGGAGATTCATTTCCTGTACCTTTTTCAGGCCCTCTTCATCGGTGCCCCACATGTGGATGGCAGCAGGATCTACCAGCATACCCCAGGTGCAGTCGTCAAACTGTAAACGGCGGCAGCCGGCATCATAAACCAGTTTGATGAATTTGCGGTATCCGGCAGCGATATCCTGGATAATTTCTTCATTATCGGCATAATACTTCCGGGTATTCTCCAATGCGAAAGGCATAACCATCTGAGCCAGGAACTGAGCCGGAGCCGGAATGGTGAGTTTGGCTTCCACGCCCTCCCGGGCCAGAGAGGCCACAAAACGGAAGTGGTCGATAAAGGGATGATGGTCTCCCAGGCTAACCTTTCCCGTAAGGAAGGTATCATCTATCATGGCCTGCTCCCCATGGAAAGGAAGGCCGGTTTTGGTGGGAGCGTGCCCAATGCCGTTAAAGCCCCACATAAAGTCCAGATGCCAGGCCTGGCGGCGGAATTCACCGTCTGTAATAACCTTGAAACCCAAGTCCATCTGTTTTTTAACCAGATTACGGATGGCCTCGTCTTCTACGGCTTTGAGCTGATCACGGGTGATTTCCCCGGCAGCGAATTTAAGTCTTGCTTTTTTTACGGCCTCCGGGCGGAGGAAACTGCCAACAAAGTCGGCACGCATCGCGGATTGCTGTATCATATTGTGTTTTGCTATAATTGTATTGCGTTGTAAAGGGTTTCGGCTATCATTCTGGCTCCGGTGGCCTGAGGGTGAACGCCGTCTTTCACATAAGTAGTATCCGTGAAGAGATCCACCAGATCAATGAGTTCCAAACTCAGTTGGGCGGCGATGGACCGGATGGTGGGTCTGACACCCTCTTCCATGGTTTCGGGATAGAGGCCCAGCACCGGAATCTTAAAAGGCAAAAAGATGCGGATGGGGGCAATCAAAATGACACGGGGATGCGAGGGCAACGCCAGGTAAGACTTGACCAGTTCCGTATAATCCCGACGGAAGATGACAGGGTCCCAGTTTCTGCGTTTGGTGTCATTGGTTCCCAGCATAATTAATACAACATCCGGGTTCCAGGCCTGACTCTCCTGATAAACCCTCTTCTTTACATAGGGCGTATCGGCATCGAAACGGGCCGCAGCATCGTTGTAACCAAAGTTGCGAACTTCGTACTCAGGGCCCCACTTTTCCTGCAGCAGGGCCGGATAGCTCTGCTTCCAGGGCCTGAGGAGGGTAAATCCCCAGGTAATGCTGTCCCCTATGCATGCAATGCGTGTCATCACTCACAAAGTTACAAATAATTGGGGATTTTTAGACCCTCCATTTGGAAGGAGAAGAAATTATTGCTATCTTGCACAAAATCAGCAAGATATGAAAAATCACAGACTCTTAACCTGTATAGCTGTTCTTTGCGCAGCTGTAGGCTTATACTCCTGCAAATCCCAGGATTCAGCATCCATTTATGACTTCACAGCCGTCTCCAATGAGGGAGAGACGGTAAACTTTGCCAACTACAAGGGTAAGGTCCTGCTGGTGGTTAATACTGCCTCCAAGTGCGGATTCACCCCGCAGTATGACGGACTGGAAGCCCTGTACAAGAAATACAAAGACGAAGGTCTGGTAGTGATTGGCTTCCCCTGCGACCAGTTTGGTCACCAGGAGCCCGGTACCAATGAAGAGATTGCAGAGTTCTGCCGCCTCAATCACGGCGTCACCTTCCCTCTGATGGACAAGATTGAAGTCAATGGAGAAAACGCTCACCCCATCTTCAAATGGCTGTATTCAGAGAAGCCATTTGAAGGATTTGGAGAGAGCGATTCAGCTAGTTTTATGGATCAGATGCTATCCCGACGCGACCCTGAGTATGCGTCCAATCCGGACATCAAATGGAATTTCACCAAGTTCCTGATAGACCGCAAGGGGCATGTGGTGGCCCGCTTCGAGCCCACCGTTACCCCGGAAGAAATTGAATCCAGCATCTGCGCCCAGCTCAACGACAACTAATCGTCCTGGGGCTTGTTACTCAGTTTCTCAATGATGCCATCCAGCATCTTATAAAGCTCCGGAGCGGTTTCCGGAGTAACGCTATCGCATAGGACGGCATTACCTACCGTAAAGGGAACACAGGAAAGTTTTTTCTGGAGTTCCCTTCCTTTTGAGGTTAGGGTAACTATCATTTGACGGGCATCCTGTTTCCCCTTGGCTCGGGTCAGGATGCCTTCTTTTTCCATCCTCTGCAGGAGCGGAGTTACCGTATTGGTTTCCAGAAGAAGCCGTTTGGCAATATCGTTTACGGGCTGACCGTCCTTTTCCCACAGGACCAGAAGAACCAGATACTGCGGATAAGTCAACCCCTGCTGGGAAAGCAGGGGATGATAGGTCTGCGTAATAAGACGCGAGGCGGTATAGAGTTTAAAACAAAGCTGGTTGTCCAGCTTGAACTCCTCTTTAACCATTAGAGCATGCCTTTGATATCTTTCTCCATCTTTTCGGGAGTCACGGTGGGAGCGAAGCGCTTGATCACCGTACCGTCCCGGTTGATGAGAAACTTGGTGAAGTTCCACTTGATGGCACTGCCAAAGAAGCCCTTGGTTACGCTCTTCAGATACTTGTAGATAGGATGAGCGCCGTCTCCGTTCACATCGATCTTGGCCATCAGCGGGAAGGTAACGCCGTGGTTCAGGCGGCAGAACTCTGCAATCTCCTCGTTGCTGCCGGGTTCCTGGTGGGCAAACTGGTCGCAGGGGAAACCCACAATGACCAGTCCCTGATCCTTATACTTTTGGTAGAGGGCCTCCAAACCATCATACTGAGGAGTAAAACCGCACTTGGAAGCGGTGTTGACAATCATCAGGACTTTGCCTTCGAACTGCGCAAAGTCTACCTCGGCCCCTTTGTTATTTAAGGCCTTAAAATCGTAAATCTTTGCCATACTACAGCTGCTTTACAAGCCAGTTCTGATAACCGATCTTTTCGATGAGACCCAACTGTTCCTCGTCCCAGTACAGATCTTCTTCCTCATCCAGGAGATAGGCTTTGGTAATATCATAAGTAGTGGGATCAGCGGCAAGCGTGGGCATGATCTTGTACAGCGTCTCAACTCCTTCTTTCTGAAGCTTAAGGTCTGCTTCAAGATAGGCTTTGGGATCCTCGATAAGGGAGGTCTTGTTGCATACATTCACCTCAGGCACGACACCCAGGTCGAGCAGGCGGCTGGTGTATTTTTCCACCCAAACCATTTCCTCGGCATAGTGATCCAGATACTTCTGGCCTAAGGCATTGAAACCCTGGCTCTTGAAGAGCTGTCCCTGCATTTTGTGTACAAAAGCGCTTCCGGCGAGCTCATTCACAATCATTTGCGAAACCTGAATAGTAGCAGTAAAGTCCATATTTCTATAATTTTTAGTTGTTATTTCTATCGTTCACGATGCAAATATACAACTTTATTTTTATATCGCAAGCGATATTTTAACTTTTTTCACCTTCTAAAGCATGAAGCTTGAAAGAATAGTACCCTTTCCCGTCAAAATAAGTAAGCGCATCTGCAAGGAGAGCCTGCTTGCGGGACTCCTCCAGACTGGAATGAAAAAACAATTCTATCAAAAGCTCCAGGCTCTGGTCAGAAAGCTTAATATCCTCAACGAGATACTTCACTGGATACTTTTGCTCCAGCAATACATCCAAGGAGACGGGGCAGCCCTCCTTCTCAAATTCTTCTTTTACTTCCGTCAGGGGATAATCCGGCACATCGTCCAGAAACAATCCCATCTTCCGGGCAATCTTCATCAGCATTTCGCCAATGCGGTCAATCTCTCTGAGGATATAGTCTTCCATCCGGATTAGAAGAATTTGACCACATCATCGAAAGCGCGTCTCTCGGGGCGCTTGGGCTCTTCGGCCCTGTAACCGACGGAAATGACGGCCAGGATAATCTCGGATTCGGGAATTTCAAATTCTTCCCTTATGGCATCTGCATCACGCATTCCCATAATAAGGGTATCGAAGCCCATCTCACGGGCTTTAAGAATAAGGTAAGCATTGCTGAGACCGTTGTCGTAGGCTCCCCACAACTCCCCTGCCTCGTTGGCGGGCTGACCGCGAAAGAAGCCGGAACGGCTGCGCTCAAAGGTGGAAACAATGAGAACGGGGGCATTGATAACACGCTCCTTATTGCCTCCCACCATATCCAAAAGCGCTGCACGCTTTTCTTCACCAATGGCTACATAATACTTGGTAGGCTCCATATTGGCCCAGGAAGGGGCTTCCTGTACGGCGGTCAGAAGAGTAGTAATCTCTTCCTGGGAAATAGATTTGGAGGCATCATAATTTCTGACGCTTCTACGGGTGGCAATAACCTCGTCAAAACTGGGACTGGTGGTCTTGGGAGCAGGGTTTCCACAGGAAACGGATCCAACAAAAACCAGGGCCGATAAAGCAAAGGGAATCAGACGTTTCATATCAATTAGTGTTAGTTCAGATACAAATTTAGTTATTTTACAGAAAGATACAACTTGGCCTAAAAAGAATTGTTTTGAATATTTGCTCGCAATATTTTCATTCCCCATTTAACTTCAAAGTTACTCAACAAAGGGCATTATTTGTAAAAAAAGTGTAAATTAGAGCCTTATTACAGAATAATGGAGCAAAAAAGATACTTATTACTCATAGCTGTCCTGCTCGTCTGCAGCTGTGCATCCAAAGACATCCTGCCAGCAGCGCCGGATTATACCAATCCCATCCTCTGGATTACGGAAGATCAGGACCCGGAAGGAACCGGGGCCGATATTTTCTATCTGGTATCCACCTGGGAGAAAGACTGGACGGACGAGGAAGGCCATGTTATCCACTATGCCGATGTCTGGAATCCCAAGCATCGCGAGCGTATGTCCAGGGAAATCAACAGGGCTGCCGCCTATATGGCTCCGGGGAACCGGTTTTACTCCCCCTTCTACAGACACACCACCATCGAGGCCTATGAATCCAGGAGCGAATCCGTCATCTACCAGCGCACGCGGCCTTCCATGAAAGACGTCTGCGACGCCTTTGACCGTTTCATCCAGCAGCGCGAACCCGGACGGCCCTTCATCATTGTAGGATTTAGCCAAGGCGCCCAGGCCGTTCTGGAACTTCTCAAACACATGGACGAAAGTACCTACCGGCAAATGGCAGCCGCTTACGTAATGGGATACAAGGTAACCGAGGAAGACCTGGCCACCTGCTCCCAGATAAAGCCGGCACAAGGGGCCGATGATGTAGGGGTCACCATCTGCTACAATACCGTAAAGGACGTCAAGTACATCATTCCCATCATTTCGGCCAGTTGCGTGGGTATCAATCCCGTCAACTGGGCCATAGATGCCACTCCGGCCATTCTTCACGATACCATTACGGTTACCCTGTCGCCGGAATACCATGTAGTGGTTGTGGAAGGGTATGACGGGGCCGAGTATCGTCCCCATGCCGATTTGATTAATGTAGGAGACATTCACAGCTGCGAGCCCTGGCTCTACAGCGAGTGCATCAAGGAAAACATGGACCTCCGCGCCCGCAAGTGGAGAGAGCAGTAGGATATGGCATCGGAACAGTTAAGAGGTCATCTGGCCATTGCAGCGGCCTACTCCATTTTTGGACTTAATGTGGTACTCTGCAAGGATATCGCCAATTCAGAGGCGGTCTCCCCTTACGTACTGTTTACCTTCCGGGCCATCGGGGCTTCGGCCCTCTTCTGGCTGGTGTCCATTTTCCAGCCGGAGGAAAAGATTGAAAAGGGAGACCTGTGGCGCATAGCCCTGGCTTCGTTCCTGGGACTTTACCTTACGCAGATGTCCTTCCTGGTGGGCATTACCATGGCCACAGCCATCGACTCGGCCATTCTGGGCACCCTGGGGCCCGTATTTACCATGATCTTTGCCTACTTCTTTATAGGTGAGCCCATCACCGGAAAGAAAGCCGGAGGCGTTACCGTAGCCCTGGCCGGCGTCATCTTCCTCATTCTGAATTCCGTGCATGCCGGAGGAGCTTCGGCCACCACTCCGCTGGGATTTGTGATGCTGCTCATCAACAGCCTCACGTTCTCCATGTACCTGGGTATCTTTCGGCCCCTTATTTCCAAATACAGCGTGGTCACCTTCATGAAGTGGGCCTTCCTGTTTGCGCTGCTCATGTCTCTCCCCTTCTCGGTCAAAGGCATGTTCACCATGGATTACTCGGCCGTACCTGTCCTTGTGCGCTGGGAAATTGGCTACCTGATCATCTTTGCCACGTTCATTGCCTATTACCTGATTCCTTACGGCCAAAAGCGTATCAGGCCCACGCTGGTTAGCATGTACAACTACCTCTCCCCCATCATTGCCACCGTGGTGAGCATATGGACGGGGATTGACCATTTAACATGGCAGAAAGTAGTGGCGGCATCAGCCATTGTGGGCGGTGTGATTCTGGTAAGCAAGAGCCGGTCGGCCAAACCGGAATAACTCATTCATTCAAGGGAATTTCTTCCCCGGTGGTGAGATTGTAGATGGCAATCTGTCCGTTGGCCTTTCCAAAACGGATGGCCGCAGCGAGAGAATCTACTGGAAAGATACGTACGCTGTCAAAGTAATAGAGGCTGTCGGCCGAATTTAGCCATCCGCCCACAAACCCTTCGTGCGCCAAAGCGTGGTTGATTACAAACTCAAGACCGGAAAGATCCACGCAGCTTTCTGCCAACTCGTAGGCAGCCGAAATACCTTCCGTGGGTTCTGTCCAAGTGGACAACTCGAGCGTAAGCCTTCCGGAC
>Ga0265299_10004899_pt1 | contig 12538 bp, 10 predicted proteins | sample AusTroGonzalo_MG_4_FD_193485 | JGI IMG/M metagenome (GOLD analysis project Ga0265299, IMG submission 193485) | Bovine rumen microbial communities from tropical cattle in Woodstock, Queensland, Australia - Gonzalo_02 | ecosystem: Host-associated > Mammals > Digestive system > Stomach > Rumen ...
GGCAATCAGAATCTTTGCCGTTATCAGCGGCCCGATGGCAGCATCTACAACGCCCCCTGCGAAGGCAATGGCGGCCGCGGCGCTGCCTATGGCGGATACAACAACAACGGTTACAACAACGGCGGCTACTGAGCGGCACGTTGCTGAACGGATCCAGACAGGCCGGTTTTCCGGCCTGTTCTGTTTTATGCCATAAAGATATTTGACAGCGGCGCCAATCTCGCCGACAAGCGCCCGTCGGCACTGATGTCCGGCAATTGCGCTCCTTTTCCAGAACTGAAAAACCCATGGCTCCACCCCTTCTTCGTCTTGACCGGATTGCATTGACGTTTGGCGGCACGCCGCTCCTCAGCGATGCGGCGATTTCCGTCAGCGAGGGCGATCGCATTGCCCTTGTCGGCCGCAACGGGTCCGGCAAGTCGACGCTGCTCAAGATCGCGGCGGGCTTCATCACGCCGACCGACGGCGAAGTGTTCCGCCATCCCGGCGTCACCGTCCGCTATCTCGCCCAGGTGCCCGACATGGAAGGTTTTGCCAATGTCCGCGATTATGTCGAGGCGGGTCTGGGACCGGCGGACGATCTCTACCGCGTCAGCTACATTCTTGAACATCTCGGCCTGACCGGCGAGGAAAAGCCGGACAATCTGTCTGGCGGCGAGGCGCGGCGTGCGGCGCTGGCCAAGGTTCTCGCCCCCCAGCCCGATATCCTGCTTCTCGACGAGCCGACCAACCATCTCGACCTGACAACAATTGAATGGCTCGAAAGCGAATTGCGCCAGATCCGCTCCAGCATCGTGGTCATCTCCCATGACCGGCGGTTTCTGGAAAACATCAGCCGCTCGACGGTCTGGCTTGACCGCGGCGTTACGAAACGGCTCGACCAGGGCTTTGGCGCCTTCGAGGAATGGCGCGACAAGGTGCTGGAGGAAGAAGAGCGCGATCTGCACAAGCTCGGCCGCCAGATCGTGCGCGAGGAACACTGGTTACGTTACGGCGTTACGGCACGGCGCAAGCGCAACATGCGGCGTCTCGGCGAACTCCAGTCCATGCGCGGGGAATTCCGCAATCATCGCCGTGCGCAGGGAACCGCCGTCCTGAAGGCCAGCGATGCCAGGGAATCCGGCAAGCTGGTGATCGAGGCCGAGCATCTGGTCAAGGCCTATGGCGAGCGCGTGCTGGTCAAGGATTTCTCCACGCGCATCCAGCGCGGCAACTGCGTCGGCTTTGTCGGTCCGAACGGTGTCGGCAAGACCACGCTTCTCTCCATGCTGACAGGCCTGCTTGCCCCGGACAGCGGTTTCGTGCGCCTTGGCACCAATCTTGAAATCGCCGTGCTGGACCAGAAGCGCGACAGTCTCAACCTTGACCAAACCCTGTCCGATTATCTGACCGACGGGCGCGGCGAGAATGTCATCGTCAACGGCGAACAGCGCCATGTGGCGTCTTACATGAAGGACTTCCTGTTCCAGCCGGAGCAGTTGCGCACGCCGATCCGCGAACTGTCGGGCGGCGAACGGGCGCGGCTCATGCTGGCGCGCGTCCTGGCCCGCCCGGCCAATCTGCTGGTGCTCGACGAGCCGACCAACGACCTCGACATGGAAACGCTCGACCTCCTGCAGGAGCTGGTGTCCGGTTTTGCCGGAACCGTGCTCCTGGTCAGCCATGACCGCGATTTCCTCGACCGTACCGTAACATCGGTGATTGCGCCGGAAGGCGACGGGCGCTGGCTCGAATATGCCGGCGGCTATACGGACATGCTGGCGCAGCGCAAGGAAGCGCTGGCGACGCGCAAGGAGCTGAAGACGGCCAGGTCACCGGCCGCAACCGAAGCCGCCGGAGAGAAAACCGCAGTGCAGCGCGAGGAAAAGCGCAAACTGTCGTACAAGCAGAAATTCGCGCTGGAAAACCTGCCGGGCAAGATGGAAGCGCTGCACGCCGACATCCACAGGCTCGAGGCAAAACTTGCCGATCCGAACCTCTTTGCCAAAAACCCGCAGGTCTTCAACAAGACCGTCGAGGAGATTGGCAAGAAGCGGCACGATCTCGAGCGCTTTGAGGAAGAATGGCTCGAGCTGGAAATGCTGCGCGAGGAAATCGAGGGCTAGAGCCTCACCTGTTCGGCCAACGCGGCAGGATCAGGTCGCCTTGGGCGCAATCTTGGCAGCGAGGTTTTCGATCCGCGTGGTGACTTCGGAAAGAACGCCGGTGATGGCCGTGTCGTTCTTGTCCGCCCTCTGCAAGGCTTCATCGCGGCTCTTGCGCAGGGCGTCCGCCTCGTTTTCAAGCCCTTTCACCCGCATCTGCAATTCATGCAGCTCGTCCGTGATCATGATGCCGGCCATGACGGTCAGGCGCAGGTCGCCGATCTCACCGAACGACGATTTGAGGTGCGTCACGTAACGGTCGAACCGCTCGGCCAGGCCGGTCAGATGCTGTTCCTGGCCTTCGTCACAGGCCATCCGGTAGGCTTTGCCGTCAATCGTAACTGTTACAGTGGCCATGGGCGTCTCTTTCAGCTGATAGCGGTATTACCGGTCCAGTACGGTGCGAATGGATTCCATCGCCGTTACGAGACGGCGGGAGACTTCCTTGTTGGCTGCTTCCAGACGTTCCGCACGTCCTTCCGATGCGTCCAGCTCCTGGGCCAGCCTGCGCCGGTCCATGTTCATGCGCTGGACCTCTTCCTCGGCTTCGGCAAAGTCACCCTCCTGCTCAAGGCGCATGTCAACCGCGTCCTCGAGATGAGCCAAGGCTTTTGCCAATCGTTCCAGAACCTGCTTGAGGGTGGCTTCCGGTGCCATTTTCGCGTTTCCCCTGTGTGTCGCTCTTTTACGCGAATCGCAAAAAGAAGAACAGCTTATGCGCCGAAGTCTAGAGGGCACATCAACGTCGCGTCAATCAATCCGCGTTGTCACAGTCCAGTCATGCACCGATAATAAGCGTCTGCGACGAAAGAGCCTGCTTTTCGAACGCCTCAATTTGACTTAGGTTTTATTGACTCCCTGATGACACCTGCTATGTGTCGCGTGCCTTTTGGATCTTGTCTGAACCGGCGTCCAGAAACGGCATTTCCTATCCTCTTCGAAAGACGGTACACATGACCAATTCTGATAAATCCAACCAAATGGCCAATGCAATCCGCTTTCTGTCGGCCGATGCAGTGGAGAAGGCCAATTCCGGCCATCCCGGCCTTCCCATGGGCGCAGCTGATATTGCGACCGTTCTTTATACCCGTTTTCTCAAGCACGATCCGAAGGCGCCACATTGGCCCGACCGCGATCGCTTTGTCCTTTCCGCCGGACATGGCTCGATGCTGCTCTATTCGGTGCTTTACCTCTCGGGTTACGAAGACATCACCATCGACCAGATCAAGAATTTCCGCCAGCTCGGCTCGCGCACGGCCGGTCATCCCGAATATGGCCACGCCGCCGGCATCGAAACCACCACGGGCCCGCTCGGCCAGGGCCTGGCCAATGCCGTGGGCATGGCACTGTCCGAACGCATCATGAATGCCCATTACGGCGACAAGCTCGTCGATCACCATACCTATGTGATCGCCGGTGACGGCTGCCTCATGGAAGGCATCAGCCAGGAAGCCCTCGCGCTTGCCGGTCATCTCAAGCTGAACAAGCTCATCGTTTTCTGGGACCACAACAATATTTCCATCGACGGCCCGGTGTCGCTGGCCGACAATACGGATCAGTGCGCCCGTTTCGAGGCTTCCGGCTGGAACTCGATCAATGTCGACGGTCATGACCAGGATGCGATTGCTGCGGCGATTGAAAAGGCCCACAAGTCCGACAAGCCGACCCTGATCGCCTGCAAGACGACCATCGGTTTCGGCGCGCCGACCAAGGCCGGCACCAACAAGGTGCACGGCTCGCCGCTCGGTGCGGAAGAACTTGCCGGTGCACGCAAGGCACTCGGCTGGACATCCGAGCCATTTGTCGTTCCCGCTGATATTCTCGATACCTGGCGCGCCTCCGGTCTGCGCTCCGCCAAGGAGCATGCGGCATGGGAACAGCGCCTTGCGGCGACCGATGCGGAAACCCGCTCGGAGTTCGAGCGCCGTATCCGCGGCGATCTGCCCGGCAATTTCGAAGCCACGATCACGGCCTACAAGAAGAAGCTTTCGGAAGACAAGCCGAAGGTCGCGACCCGCAAGTCATCGGAAATGGCGCTTGAGGTCATCAACGGTGTCGTTCCCGAAACCATCGGTGGTTCCGCCGATCTGACCGGTTCCAACAACACCAAGACCAGCCAGACCCAGAACATCAGCCCCGATGATTACGGCCAGCGTTATGTGCATTACGGCATCCGCGAGCATGGCATGGCCGCTGCAATGAACGGCATGGCGCTGCATGGCGGCCTCATTCCGTATTCCGGCACATTCCTGACCTTCTCGGACTATGCCCGCGGCGCCATGCGCCTTTCCAGCCTCATGGGCATCCGCGTCATCTATGTGATGACGCACGATTCCATCGGTCTTGGTGAAGATGGTCCGACGCACCAGCCGGTCGAACATCTGGCAGCCCTGCGCGCCATTCCGAACAACTACGTCTTCCGTCCGGCGGATGCCGTGGAGACGGTGGAATGCTGGGAACTGGCGCTGAAATCCCGCAAGACGCCGTCGACATTGGCGCTGACACGCCAGAACCTGCCGACGGTCCGCACCGACCACGTCGACGAGAACAAGTGCGCCTACGGTGCCTATGAACTGGCTCCGGCCAGCGGCAAGGCTGCGGTGACGATTTTCGCGACCGGTTCGGAAGTCGAAATTGCTCTGGCGGCCCGTGCGCAGCTGGAAAAGGATGGTCATCCGGCCCGCGTCGTTTCCGTGCCCTGCTTTGAACTCTTCGAACAGCAGAGCGAAGACTACAAGCGCGCGCTGATCGGCGATGCTCCGGTCAAGGTTGCGGTGGAAGCTGCGATCCGCCTCGGCTGGGACCGTTTCATCGGCCTCGATGGTATCTTTGTCGGCATGACCGGTTTTGGTGCCAGCGGCCCGATCGAAGAGCTCTACAAGCATTTCGGCATCACCGCGGAAGCCATCGTCGCGGCTGCGGAAGGCAAGTTGAAATAATCGGCGGGTTTACCGCTTCATCACGTTCATCAAGGGCTCCTCACTACCCCCAAGGAGAAACTAAAAAATGACAGTTCGCGTTGCAATCAACGGGTTTGGCCGCATTGGCCGCAATGTTCTTCGCGCCATTATCGAATCCGGCCGCACCGACATCAAGGTTGTCGGCATCAACGATCTGGGTCCGGTCGAGACCAATGCTCACCTGATGCGTTACGACTCCGTGCACGGCCGTTTCCCCGGCACTGTAACGGTTTCCGGCGATACCATCGACGTCGGCCAGGGACCGATCAAGGTCACTGCCGTGCGCAACCCGGCAGAATTGCCGTGGAAAGAGCTCAACGTTGATATTGCGCTGGAATGCACCGGCATTTTCACGGCGCGTGACAAGGCGGCGGCCCATCTTGAAGCCGGCGCCAAGCGCGTCATCGTGTCGGCGCCTGCTGACGGTGCCGACCTGACGGTTGTGTTCGGTGTGAACCATCACAAGCTGACCAAGGAACACCTGGTCATTTCCAATGCGTCCTGCACCACCAACTGCCTTGCCCCGGTTGCATTTGTGCTCAACGAAGCTGTTGGCATCGATCATGGTTTCATGACCACGATCCACAGCTATACCGGCGACCAGCCGACGCTCGACACCATGCACAAGGATCTCTATCGCGGCCGTGCGGCTGCGCTGTCGATGATCCCGACATCGACCGGTGCCGCCAAGGCTGTCGGCCTCGTCCTGCCGGAACTCAACGGCAAGCTCGACGGCAGCTCGATCCGCGTCCCCACGCCCAATGTCTCGGTTGTGGATTTCAAGTTCGTTGCCAAGCGCGCGACGACGGTCGCCGAAATCAACGATGCCATCAAGTCCGCCGCCAACGGCAAGCTGAAGGGTATCCTCGGCTATACCGATGCTCCGAATGTCTCGATCGACTTCAACCACGACCCGCATTCATCCGTGTTCCATCTCGACCAGACCAAGGTCATGGAAGGAACATTCGTGCGCGTCCTGTCGTGGTACGACAATGAATGGGGCTTCTCGAACCGCATGGCCGACACGGCCGTCGCGTTCAGCAAGGTCATCTGAGGCGCTTGCTCCGATATGAGTTGAACGGCAGGCGTTTACACCCCCCTCTGTCCTGCCGGACATCTCCCCCACAAGGGGGGAGATCAGCTTTCAGATTTGTTGATGCACATCATCGAATGTGACGATGAGCGATAACACCAATGCCAATGTGATCTCCCCCCTTGTGGGGGAGATGGGCGGTAGCCCAGAGGGGGGTGCTGGCAAATTCAGATGAGGGGTAATCACCATGCCAGCTTTCAAGACACTCGATGATGCCGATGTTGCGGGAAAACGCGTTCTTCTGCGCGTCGACCTGAACGTACCGGTTGCCAATGGCCACGTGACCGATGCCACCCGGATCGAGCGTGTCGCGCCCACCATCCTTGAATTGTCGAAAAAGGGCGCCAAGGTTATCCTGCTTGCGCATTTCGGCCGTCCGAAAGATGGGCCAACACCGGAATTCAGCCTGAAGCCCATTGCGCATGCGGTTGCCAAGGTGATCGGCCAGAACGTGCATTTCGCCGAGGACAGCATCGGCGCGAAGGCGGCCGAAGCCGTCGCCAAGCTCGGGAACGGCGATATCCTGCTTCTGGAAAACACCCGTTTCCACAAGGGCGAGGAAAAGAACGATCCGGCCTACGTCAAGGCACTGGCCGCCAATGGCGATATCTACGTCAACGACGCGTTTTCTGCCGCGCACCGCGCCCACGCCTCGACAGAGGGTCTGGCGCATGTGCTGCCTGCTTATGCGGGCCGTACCATGCAGGCGGAGCTCGAAGCGCTGGAAAGCGGTCTCGGCAATCCGAAGCGTCCGGTGGTTGCGGTTGTCGGCGGTGCCAAGGTGTCGTCCAAGCTCGATCTCCTCGGCAATCTCGTCGAGAAGGTCGATGCGCTGGTGATCGGCGGCGGCATGGCCAATACATTCCTGGCGGCGCAGGGCGTCAAGGTCGGCAAATCGCTGTGCGAGCATGACCTCGCCGACACGGCCCGCGAGATCATGGGCAAGGCGCAGGCGGCCAACTGCACCATCATCCTGCCGGTCGATGCCATCGTTGCCTGGCATTTCGAAGCCAATGCACCGTTCCATGCCTACGGTCTGGATGCCATCCCCGAGGATGGCATGATCCTCGATGTCGGGCCGCAGTCGATCGAGCGCATCAAGGGTGCCATCGACGACGCGGCAACGCTGGTGTGGAACGGTCCGCTGGGCGCGTTCGAGCTGACACCGTTCGACAAGGCAACCGTTGCAGCGGCGCGGCATGTGGCCGAGCGCACCAGGTCGGGCCATCTGGTTTCGGTTGCCGGCGGCGGCGACACGGTGGCGGCGCTCAACCATGCGGGCATTGCCAATGACCTGACCTATGTGTCGACCGCAGGCGGCGCCTTCCTCGAATGGATGGAAGGCAAGCCGCTTCCTGGCGTCGACGTCCTCAAGCGCTGATGGCCTGTTCAAGGCGTGATCCGGGGTCTTTGCGGGCTCCGGATTAACGAAGAACAGAAAATGTTATCCTGTTAAATCGGTTGAAAAAATTTCAATCGTTTCAAAGGCTTGAACTGCCATTCCGTTTGATATGAGCTTCTGGTATGGGCCAGACCACTAGAAACGGAGTGCATGATCTATGAGCGAACGCCTGGAAGATATCGCGATTGCAATGGTTGCCAGCGGCAAGGGCCTGCTTGCTGCGGATGAAAGTACCGCAACGATCAAGAAGCGGTTCGATACGATTGGGCTGGAATCGACAGCCGATAGCCGCCGCGACTATCGCGAAATGCTGTTCCGCTCGGACGATGCCATGAAGAACTACATCTCCGGCGTCATTCTTTACGATGAAACCCTGCGTCAGAACGCCAAGGACGGCACGCCTTTCGTGCAGATCCTGAAAGCGGCCGGCAGCATTCCGGGCATCAAGGTCGATGCCGGTGCCAAGAACCTCGCGGGTTTTGCCGACGAGACCATCACGGAAGGCCTTGATGGGCTGCGTGAGCGGCTGGCTGAATATTACAAGCTGGGTGCGCGCTTTGCCAAATGGCGCGGCGTCATCAATATTTCCGATGCCCTGCCAAGCTGGGGTGCGGTCAAGCAGAATGCACAGGCTCTGGCCCGTTATGCCGCCCTTTGCCAGGAAGCCGGCATCGTGCCGATCGTCGAACCGGAAGTGCTGATGGACGGCAAGCCGGGCACCCACACGATCGAGCGCTGCTACGACGTGACCGAATGGGTGTTGAAGACCGTTTTCACCGAGCTCTACGATGCCCGCGTCGTGCTGGAAGGCATGATCCTCAAGCCGAACATGGTCATCGACGGCAAGAATGCCCGCAAGGCGTCGGTTGAACAGGTTGCCGAGCAGACCCTGCGTGTCTTGAAGTCGACGGTTCCATCCGCCGTGCCCGGCATTGCCTTCCTCTCCGGCGGCCAGTCGGATGAAGAAGCAACGGCGCATCTCTCGGCGATGAATGCCGCCCATGGCCTGCCGTGGAAGCTGACATTCTCCTATGGCCGCGCCCTGCAGGCTGCTGCGTTGAGCGCCTGGAACGGCAAGTCGGAGAATGTTGCAGCCGGTCAGCGTGCCTTCACGCACCGCGCCAAAATGAACAGCCTTGCCGCAACCGGCGGCTGGAAAAAGGACCTGGAAAAGGCCGCTTAAGCGTTTTTTATACAAAAACAGCTCTCATAGAGCCCGGGCCGGAATCAGGTCCGGGTTTTTTGTGTGCTGTGAGGACCGTTTGACCAAACCATCGGCTTTCCATCCGCTTGTCAGCTGGCTGCTGTTTCCGGTCTATGCGTGGCAGGGCATTGCCGTGCGGCTGAAGACCGAACGCATGCTGCCGCCGCCAGCCTTCCCGGTGGGCGAGATCGCAGGCAAGGAGCCGGCCATCCGCCTGCTGGTGCTGGGCGATTCCTCCGCGGCCGGTGTCGGGGTGAGCGATGTCTGGCAAAGTCTCTGCGTGCGGCTTGCCGTGCACCTGCAGGGACGGACGGGACGCAAGATCATCTGGCGCGCCGCCGGGTTCAATTCCGCCACGTCAGGCCAGCTGCGCGATCATGTGGTGCCCAATATCGAGCGGGGCATGTGGACCCATATCGTTCTGACGACCGGCACCAACGACACCAAGAATTTCCACTCGGTCGCCCGTTTCAAAAGGGAATTCGGCGGGTTGCTCTATGCACTGAAGGCAAAGTGGCCGGAGACCTCGGTCGTCTGGTCGCCGGTCATCGATTTCCGCGACGTGCCGGCGATGCCGCCGCTGCTCGGGCGCATTCTGGAAGGGCGGGCCAGTGCCATCAACGCCATGGGCGAGCGGCTCTGCCGTGAACGTTCAGCAATAGCGGCACCGCGCCTGCCGGTCGAGGGGCCCGAGGGCTTTTCCAGCGACGGTTTCCATGCCTCCGCCCACGGCTACGACGCCTGGGCGAAACATCTCGTGCCCTATGTGCTTAATCTTCCAAATGGCGAGAAGGCGGCGGGCCCGTTGATGCAATGAATCTTGAGAAGAAATTTGGCCAAAACGTACGATACTGGCGTAAAAAACGCGGACTCTCACAAGAAGAGTTTGCTGATCGGGCACATCTGCATCCCACCTATGTGAGCGGGATCGAGTCGGGACACAGGAATCCAACCATAAAGGTTATTGAACGCATTGCCGATGCGCTTGACGTCGAGCCCGCAGCGCTGCTGTCTCTTCTCTTGGATGAGTGACCTGACGGACTCGAGGCTTACCATTGGCAAACATACTGGAAGCTGGCATTCCCATCGTGCGTGGTTCGACAGGCTCACCATGAGGGAGAGGGGTTGATTGCAGGGAGTTCCATCCTGCATCGTTTCCGATTGGCCTTGCAGCCCATCCAACCTCCCTCATGGTGAGCCTCCTGAGCTTGTCGAAGGGCGAACCACGGCATGACAGTTTTGCAGAGTGAAGAAACAAACCCAGTTTGAACGGGCATGGTGTTGTCACTTAAGGGAACAAAACTCATAATCCGCTGTGGCTCAGCACCACGACCACCAGCATCGCAAATATCGCTCCGGCGGCGATTTTCCAGAAATCCCCGCGCTTCTTCATGCCGGGCCAGCCCAATGGCTTGATCAAGTGCAGCGCCATCAGGAGGATCAGCAGCAGCGGCAGAATCTTGAGCATCGTCGTTACAAAGCCTGCCGCCTGAGGGGAACGGGTGAGTGGAGATTCGACAAGTGTGTGATCCCGCGCCAATTGTCAAATCGGCCTTTGACTCCGGGGCGCACATTGGGGAAGGTACGCCATCTGGGAGGATATTCATGACATCACGCTATGCACAGGTCTACCGGGATTGGCAGTCCGATCCGGAGGGATTTTGGGCCAGGGCCGCCGAGGCCATCGACTGGTCGCGGCCGTGGGAACAGGTCTTTGATGCCACGCATCAACCCTATGGCCGCTGGTATCCGGGAGCGGAGTGCAACACCTGCTATAACGCCGTCGACCGTCACGTGGAGCGCGGCCGGGGTGATCAGGTCGCCCTGATCTATGACAGCGCAGTGACCGGCACGGGACGCAAGATCACCTATGCCGCCTTGCTCGACGAGGTGAACGCGCTGGCGGCGGTGCTGACCGACAGGGGCGTCGCCAGGGGTGACCGCGTCATCATCTACATGGCGATGGTGCCCGAAGCGGTGGTGGCGATGCTGGCCTGCGCGCGCATCGGCGCGGTGCATTCCGTTGTTTTCGGCGGGTTTGCCGCCCACGAGCTGGCCACCCGCATCGACGATGCCAAGCCGGTGATGATCATCGCCACCTCCTGCGGCCTCGAACCGGGCCGGGTGGTGGCCTACAAGCCGATGCTGGACAAGGCCATCGAGCAGGCGGCGCACAAGGTTACCTCCTGCCTCATTCTCGTGCGTCCGCAACAGCCGCACGAGCTGGTGACCGGGCGCGATATCGACTACGCCGCAGCTGTCGCGGCCGCCAGCGGGCGGAAAGTGCCCTGCGCGCGCGTCAAGGCAACGGACCCGCTTTATATCCTCTATACCTCGGGCACCACGGGCCAGCCCAAGGGCGTGGTGCGCGACAATGGCGGCCATCTCGTTGCGCTGGCATGGTCGATGGGCGCGGTCTACGACACGGCTGCGGGCGAGGTGTTCTGGGCCGCCTCCGATATAGGCTGGGCGGTCGGCCACTCCTACATCGCCTATGCGCCGCTGTTCATCGGCGCGACAAGTGTCCTGTTCGAAGGCAAGCCGGTGGGAACGCCCGATGCCGGCACATTCTGGCGGGTGATTGCCGACCACAAGGTCAAGGTGCTGTTTACCGCGCCGACAGCGTTCCGCGCCATCAAGAAGGAAGATCCGAAGGGCGAGTTCATCGGCAAATATGATCTGTCCTCGCTGCGATATCTGTTTCTGGCGGGCGAGCGGGCGGATACGGACACGATCAAATGGGCCGAGGAAAAGCTCGGCGTTCCCGTCATCGACCATTGGTGGCAGACGGAGAGCGGCTGGCCCATGGCGGCCAATCCGGCAGGTCTCGGCATGCTGCCGGTCAAGTACGGGTCGCCGACCGTGCCCATGCCCGGCTATGACGTGCAGGTGCTGGATGACGCCGGGCACCCGGTCAAGCGCGGCGAGCTGGGCAATATCGTGGTCAAGCTGCCTTTGCCGCCCGCCTGCCTGCCGACGCTGTGGAACGCCGACCAGCGGTTCCGCGAGGCCTATATGGCGGAATTCCCCGGCTATTACAAAACCGCCGATGCCGGGATCATCGATGAAGACGGCTATATCTACATCATGAGCCGGACCGACGACATCATCAATGTCGCCGGACACCGCCTGTCGACGGGGTCGATGGAGGAGGTGCTGTCAAGCCATCCGGATGTGGCGGAATGCGCGGTTATCGGCATTGCCGATCATCTGAAAGGGCAGGTTCCCTGCGGGTTCATCGTGCTCAAATCGGGCGTCACCCGGGCGGCGGCGGATATCGAGCAGGAATGCGTCGCCCTGATCCGTGACCGGATCGGCCCGGTTGCGGCCTTCAAGATCGCGGTGACAGCCAAGCGGCTGCCGAAAACCCGCTCCGGCAAGATCCTGCGCGGGACGATGCAGAAGATTGCCGATCAGGAGCCGTGGAACATGCCGGCCACCATCGACGACCCCGCGATCCTCGACGAGATCAAGGCCGTGCTCAACGCCAGGGGTATCGGCATTCCCGTTGGGTGACCGCCCCCAAACGATCCTGTCCCGGTCAAATCCATGCCCGCATCTTTCCTGCCCCTGCTGACAGGCTCCTGACAGAAGGTTGTCAGGAGGGGTGTGCGATAGTGTCTTCGTAAGCAAAGGAGACAGGGTCATGAATATGGTTGATTTTGGAATCGTCGGAACAGTCAGGCGCCTGTGGTCGCGGTATGCACATCTGCGTGACGAAATGCGGACTGAACG
>Ga0265299_10004901_pt1 | contig 12537 bp, 8 predicted proteins | sample AusTroGonzalo_MG_4_FD_193485 | JGI IMG/M metagenome (GOLD analysis project Ga0265299, IMG submission 193485) | Bovine rumen microbial communities from tropical cattle in Woodstock, Queensland, Australia - Gonzalo_02 | ecosystem: Host-associated > Mammals > Digestive system > Stomach > Rumen ...
TTCGGCCTCAAACAGCTTCTTCCATGGTCTCAGCTGCTCAGGAACCTCTTCCTGGGAGAAGAATTCGCGCAGAATGTGCTCCTCCTGCGTCGTTGTCTCGACGGCGAAGTAGCGTTCCAGCAGTTGTTCGATGTACTTGAAGTCCATTTCGGTTTTTGTTGTTTCTGCCTTAAAGACGAATAAAGGGGGCGGAAAGTTACAGCCCGCTCCCTTTTTTAACATTCTTTTTGATTTCCTTATTTCACCAAGACCTTGTGGAAAGAGCCGTCGGCCATGCGGACGAGGTTGATGCCTCGTGACGGACGAGCCAGTTGCTTGCCGTCAAGACTGTAGCGGACGGCCTCTCGTTCGGCGGCCTGGGCAGGAACGTCCTCCACGGCATCGAAGACCACGACCTCCTTTTCATCGGCGTTGATGAAACGCTTGGCGGTCTTGTCGTAGAGCATGGCGATAACGCGCATCTTCTTGGCCATCTTGACGAGCTTGTTGGTTCTGGTGGCGAATTTGGAAGAATGGCTCTGCACCTGTCCTTCCGTGACCAAGGTCTTCAGGCTGTTAGTGACTCCGGCATCGACACCCAGCCCTGCCATCGCTACGTGGTCAAATTCCACGTCGGCATAGATGTCCCAGATGTTGCAGACCTCGTTCATGTAGGGGTCGTCGGTGTATCCGCCTGCGTAATATGCGGCGTATGCATTCACCTGTTTCCAGTCATCGCCTTCGCCCTTGAGTCCATCGCCCACGAGGACGTAGCTGAGGAGGTAGGGTGCACTCTTGCGGTTAATCTGGAAGGTGACGTCGGTGGTAAAAGTGATGACCCCCGTGCTCTTTTCCATCGTGGGCTGGTGCAGTTCTACGGAAGCTTCTACGATTTGATTGTTCTCGCTCTCGATGACGGCACCAAGGCCAAAACCTTCAGAGGACGTATCGTCGCCCATATAGGGATCGGTGTCGTGGTAGCGGTTGACCTTGGCCGAGGGGAAGCCGCTAATGCTTCCCAGCAGGTTGGAGAAGGTGCTGACCGTCATGGGTTCGGTGTTACGACCACCGTGGATGGCCATCAGCACGGCATCGTCGGGATATTCGGCATGGGCACGCTTTAGTCCTGCGGCTCCACGGGGACACCACATGCACCACGTTCCCGTGAACTCCTCGACGACGGTGCGGCGCTTGGAAAGTTTGGCCACGGTCATGATGTTGCCCGTAGCAATTTTGCCACTGGTCGCCTCGTTCTCTGCGCCATTCAGCTTGGTGATTTCTATCGTGTCCTTGGCAATTCCCGTTTCGGCACTGGCAGGTACCTTAAACTTCAGGTTGGTGTAGGCTCCGTAGCTTATGATAGGTTGTGCGAGCTCCATGTGCTGTTCCAGGGTCTTGCCACCGTAGTGGACGGTGTAGTCGATGCTGCGGATGCCGTTGCGGCCAAAGTTGACCACGGGAACCTCCACCTCAGCCACATCCCCTTTGACAACACCCGTCTGCTCGAACGCCTTGACCTGCATACGGTTCTGCGAGAAGTCGTCGGCAAGTTGCACTGGCTGGATGTCGGCATTGACGATATAGCCCGTTTCGATGTTGAAGAGCACCGCGACGACTTTCAGGTTGTCGAAGCTCTGAATGAGCTCATTGCCCACGAGAGAGAGACTGCCGGAGACGGTGCGCAGCTTGCCGTCAACGATGGGCGCAGCGATGGCACTGCCTGATGTATTCATGCCCTTGGCAGCGATGGCCACGTGGTCAAAGGTCATCGGATAGACATAGGACGACGCCTCCACCCACGGTTTCAGGTTCTCGTCCGAACTGTACTCTGTCTTCCCGCTATAATAGTTGGCCTGTGCCCAATTACGTCCACTACCTGTCAGGCCATCGGCCACCAAGACATAGCCCAAGGCATACGGTGCCTTCGTATTATTGTAATTGAAAACGATATCGGTCTTGAAGGAGACGACACCGCTCTTGGACACCACGGGCTGCTGGAGGGTGACGGAAGCTTCGGCATAGACTTGATTCCGCTCTGACACGAGGTCACAGATGCCCAACGCTTCGCCTGAATTTCCGAAATAGGGGTCGGCAGCAACGCCACGGTCCACGTAGGCAGAGGGGTAGGAACCCGCAGAGATTCCGTAGTCGATGGTCATAGGGTCATCGCCGTGGACGACGATGGTGATGGCCTTGTCGCCGAAGCGTTCATTGACCTTCTCCATACCCGTGATGCCACGCGGACACCATCCGCACCACGTTCCCGTGAACTCCTCGACGACCGTCCGGCGGGGGACTGCCTGGGAGAGCGTGACGAAGTAGCCCTCGGACTGACAATTGTCCATGGTATTCTCGACGCCATTCACCTTGGTAATGGTGATGTATCGGGGAGTGCGCCCAGACACGGCATCGGCCTTCAACGGAACGCGCACGAGCTGTTGGGCATCCATACCGCCGAAGGGTTCTATGGCCAAGAACTCTTCCTCGCCATCGGCATTGGCATCACCCACGATATAATTGATGCTGCTGATTTCACCCAGGCCCTTGCTCGTCAGGGTGATGGAAGCCTCCGCCGTTCCATCTGCCAGCGCATAGACATCCTGGAACGTGGGCGAGACCTCCAACGTGTTGCGAGGGAATTCGCCGTCGAGGAGCAGTTGGATGGCCAGCGGGCCATATTCCTGTCCGTCGGAAGTCCACGTAGTCGCTTTCGTGGAGCTTCGGAAGTAGAAGGAATCGTCAATGTCTGCGCGATTGTACTGAATCACCATTGGATAATCTGCCTCCGAACCTGCTTGCGTAATCTCGAAGGTATAGCCCGCATAGAAAGTCTGGGCAGGAACCTGGTAGGGCGTAGGCAGCTCTATCTCGGTGAAGTCATAGTTGTTGATGTCCCAGGTAGATATGGGAATGTCGAGCTGCACATCAGCGAGGCTGTTGGGCAAGTGGTCGGCAATCCAGAAATGGAAATTACTCATCGAGGAAACCCCGGCCACGGCAAAGCGCACGGCCTTGACAGTCTTTCCCTGAACGAGTTCCTCCGAAGCGGGTACCGCGATGGCTCCCCAGTAGGTCTCTGCGGTACTGGAACCGTAGCCGACCGTTCCTTGCATAGAAGTTCCTTGGAAATATCCCCACCATAGCTGGCGGTCGGGGTCCACGGGAATGACGGACTGACGCGGAGCGAAACGAGGCGACCGTTCGAACTGCATAAGCGGTGTACGCTGCGAGGCGGGCATCTCGGGCAGCGGTCTCGGAGCATTCTCCCTGATTCCCTGTGCAACAGCCGTTCCCGCAATCAGCAGGAAGGTCATAAAGAGGTGAAATCTTCTGAACATAGGCTTGAATGAATTTATGGAATTGGTATATTTCTCTATGGAATGACGCTGCAAAAATAACAGGAATTATCGTAACAGCCAAAGAAAAAGGGAAGAAATCAAGCGTCAGGCCATCAAGTCGCTCATCACATCGTCGGAAACCATCAGTGCCTCCTCGGCCAGCCGCAGCCGGTTGTCTTCCAGAAGGAGACGCCCACGACGCAGATGTGTGGCTGCCTGACGCAGTAAATAATCATGACGGTCGGCACCGAAACGGGAAGCAATCTGCCCCAGATCGACGCCACGGGCTGTCCGCAGTCCACACATAACGGCCTCGTCATAAAGGTCGGTGTCCGAAAGGTGCTCGAAGGTTGCAGGCGGAGATTGAGGAGAGAGAAGGTATTGCTGCAAATCGGGATTGTTGGCCCGCCGCGTCCTGTCCCCGTCGAAGCTGTGTGCTCCCGGGCCAAGACCTATATACGGCTCACCCATCCAATAGCTGCTGTTGTGGCGCGAATGGAAACCCGGCAGGCAGAAGTTAGAAATCTCATAGTGTTGGAAGCCAGCCTTCTTCGCCCGTTCGCACAGGCACTCGTACATCTCCACCGACAGCTCGTCCGTTGCCTCTATTACCCTACCCTCCTGCTTCCAGCGACTGAGTAGCGTCCCCGGTTCGTAGCTCAAGGCGTATGCCGAGAGGTGTTGCACGCCAAGGGAGAAAGCGGTGTCGAGGTCGCGCTTCCACAACTCCATCGTCTGTCCGGGAAGCCCATAGATGAGATCGATACTGATATTGTCGTAGCCCGCTGCTTGCAACGTCCGGACGGCCTCGACGGCGCGGGCAGCATCATGACGACGGCGCAGCAGACGCAACAGCGGGTCGTCGAAGGTCTGGATGCCGAGAGAAATTCTGTTTATGAAGGAGGAAGGATCGAGGACTAAGGTTTGCGGTCGGTGTTCATCAATCATCAATCTTAGGTCTTTTTTCCCCACGTCTTCGGGATTCATCTCCAGCGTCACCTCCGCATCGGGTTCCACCTGATAGTGGTCACGGATGCAGGAGAGGATTCGGCAGAGCTGTTCCGAGGAGAGCAACGACGGCGTGCCTCCACCTATATATATAGTACGCACGCGCAACCCCTCCAACTCCTTTCGCCGCTCCCTCGCCTCGGCACAGAGAGCCGCCACATAGGCCTCCGCCTCCTCTTCACGGGTCGTAGAATAGAAGTCGCAGTAGACACAACGCGAGCGACAGAAAGGAATATGAACGTAGATGCCTGCCATCGGGTACTTCAAACAATGATTTTGCGGGACAAAGATACGGAAAAAGCGGAGGTAAATCCACAAAAAATCATAATTATGGCCTCCCTGTACTCAAAAAAGGAGAGATTATGCAAGCTGTTTCATGTTTTTTTGCTACCTTGCACCCCGATTTGGGCAAAATAGTCCCGAAAACACACCTTATAGACATTATCAATTTCAAATTATAACCGTATGAGAAACTATCAGACTAAGGAAATCAAGAACATTGCCTTGCTTGGCAGTGACGGGGCAGGTAAGACCACCCTCACCGAAGCGCTGCTCTTCGAGAGCGGCATCATCTCGCGTCGCGGACGCATCACGCAGAAGAACACCGTGAGCGACTACCTCCCCGTCGAACAAGAATATGGCTACTCCGTCTTCGCCACTCCTTTCCACGTGGAATGGAACGAGAAGAAGCTGAACATCATCGACTGCCCGGGCAGTGATGACTTCGCCGGTGCCGCCTTGACGGCCATGGGTGTTACGGACACCACGATCCTGCTCATCAACGCCGCCAACGGCATCGAGGTGGCTACGCAGAACCACTTCCGCCTGACCGAGAAGATGCAGAAGCCCGTCATCTTCCTTGTCAACCGCCTCGACGAAGAGTGCGACTTCGACAACGTGCTCGAACAGCTCCAGAACGTCTACGGAAGCAAGGTCGTTCCCGTACAGTACCCCATCAAGACCGGTCCGGACTTCAACGCCCTCATTGACGTCCTTCTCATGAAGAAGTATTCCTGGAAGCCCGAAGGCGGCGCTCCTATCATCGAGGAGATTCCGGCCGAAGAATTGGACAAGGCAACCGAGCTGCACAAAGCCCTCATCGAGGCCGCAGCCGAGCACGACGAAACCCTCATGGAGAAGTTCTTCGAGACCGAAGAGCTCACCGAGGACGAGATGCGCGAAGGCATCCGTGCCGGACTGGCCAGCCGCGGCATGTTCCCCGTCTTCTGTGTCTGTGCAGGCAAGGACATGGGTGTCCGCCGTCTGATGGAATTCCTGGGCAACGTCGTTCCCTTCGTAGACCAGATGCCTCCCGTGCACAACACCCGTGGAGAGGTAGTCAAGCCCGATGCCAACGGCCCCGCCAGCCTCTTCTTCTTCAAGACAGCCGTAGAGCCGCACATCGGCGAAGTCCAGTACTTCAAGGTTATGAGCGGTACCGTGCACGAGGGTGACGACCTGACGAACGCCGACCGCGGCTCCAAGGAGCGCATCGCCCAGCTCTTCGTCTGCGCCGGAGCCAACCGCACGAAGGTCACAGAACTCGTGGCTGGTGACATCGGTTGCACCGTGAAGCTGAAAGATGTCAAGACGGGCAACACCCTCAACGGCAAGGACTGCGAGAACCGCTTCGCCTTCATCAAATACCCCGAACCCAAGTACATCCGCGCCATCCGTGCCGCCAACGAGGCCGACACCGAGAAGATGATGAACATTCTCCAGCGTATGTCTCAGGAAGATCCGACATGGGTGGTCGAGCAGAGCAAGGAACTCCGCCAGATTCTCATCAAGGGACAGGGTGAATTCCACCTCCGCACGCTGAAATGGCGCATGGAGAATAACGACAAGATGCAGATTGTGTTCGACGAACCCCGCATCCCCTACCGCGAGACCATCACCAAGGCTGCCCGTGCCGACTATCGCCACAAGAAACAGTCCGGCGGTGCCGGTCAGTTCGGCGAGGTACACCTCATCGTTGAGCCTTACGTCGAAGGCGAGTCCATCAAGGAAGTTTACCGCTTCGGCAATCAGGAATACCGCATCACGGCCAAGAGCGAGGACGTGACCGAACTGGAATGGGGCGGCAAGCTGGTGTTCATCAACTCCGTCGTCGGCGGTGCCATCGACGCCCGTTTCATGCCCGCCATCCTCAAGGGTGTCTTGAGCAAGATGGAACAAGGCCCGCTGACAGGTTCCTACGCCCGCGACGTGCGCGTCATCGTCTATGATGGCAAGATGCACCCGGTGGACAGCAACGAACTCTCCTTCATGCTCGCCGGACGCAACGCCTTCGTACAGGCATTCCGCGAGGCCGGACCGAAGTTGCTCGAACCCATCTACGACGTCGAAATCTTCGTACCCAGCGACAAGATGGGCGACGTGATGTCCGACATCCAAGGCCGCCGCGGCATGATCATGGGCATGACCTCTGAGAACGGCTACGAGAAGCTAACTGCCAAGGTGCCCTTGAAGGAAATGTCCTCCTACAGCACCGCTCTCAGCTCCATCACCGGCGGCCGCGCCAGCTTCGTCATGAAGTTCGCCAGCTACGAGCTCGTTCCTGCCGATGTGCAGCAGAAACTCCAGAAGGAATTCGAAGAGAGCCAGAAGGATCAAGACTAAACGCTCCCTCCCCTATCACGACATCATCGAGGGGCTTCTCCGAAGCAGTTCGGGGAAGCCCCTTTTCAAATTCCCACAAACAACAAGCTCTCATGCGTATCCGCGCCCTGTTTCTTCTCTTCATTTGCTTCCTGACCGCCACGGCTCAGGAACAAACGTTCTATATCAAACACTCCAGCGGACAAGTCCTCGCCTATGATGCCTCCAAGGACAGGGGAGTCATCGTCTCGCCCTCCAACTCGCTGACCCGCAAGCTCCAGTTACTTTCTCATCCCGACGGCAGCTTTGCCATCGCGACGACCGATGCCAGCGGCACCGAGCGCTACCTCGCCCTCACAGGCAGTTGGAACACGACCTTCCAGACTGACTCCTCGGCCGCCGAAGCCCACTTCACCATCGAACCCGCGAAGGGGGAATTCATCCGGCTGCGCTGTCGCAAGAACGGCAAGTTCCTCGGCACAGACAACACCAGCGACGGCTCATCGGTCTATGCAGACAAGGACGGCAACGCACAGAACCACCTTTGGTATCTGGCTGAGAATGCCGACCAGGCAGTACAGCCCGTAGCTGCCAGCTACCCGGTTTGCCCCGCCACGCGCCTACAGAAAAACGAAGGATGGGGCGTTTCGCTCTGCTGGTGGGCCAGCATGTGCGGAAAGTGGAATGACAAGAAGATTGACCAGATTATCGACTGGCTCGTAAATCCAACAGGACTGAACTACAACATTTTCCGCTATAATATCGGCGGAGGCGACGACCCGGAAAACCGCCACTGCACGCTCCACCACATGGGCAACGGAAAGGGACTGCGTGCAGAGATGGAAGGCTTCAAGGACTTCAGCGGCGATGAATACCACTGGGACCGGGATTCCGCACAACGGAAAATCATGCTGAAGATAAAGGAAAAACGGCCCGATGCCATCTTCGAGGCTTTCTCCAACTCGGCACCCTACTACATGACCTACAGCGGTTGTGTGGCTGGCAACACCAACGGCGGCGACGACAACCTGCGCCCAGAATACTACGAGGAATTTGCCCACTACCTCGTCGACGTCTGCAAACACTACAAGGAGGAGTACGACATCGAGTTCAAGACGCTGGAACCCTTTAACGAACCCAATACGAGCTTCTGGTATGCCAACGGCGTACAAGAAGGCTGCCACTTCGGCTTTGACTCGCAAATTGCCTTCCTGCGCGTGCTCGCACCAATTCTTAAGGAATCTGGCCTCATGACCATCATCGCTGCCTCCGACGAGACCAGCGTAGGAACTTCCGTCGCCGGCTTCAAGGAATATGAGAAGGCAGGCGTGCTCGACCTCGTCGGGCAATGGAACACCCACACCTACTCGGCCTCTACGACCGCCCGTGCTCAAATCGGCTCGCTGGCACGCACGGCCGACAAACAGCTATGGATGAGCGAAGTCGGCAGCGGAGGTTCGGGCATCGGCGGCAATCTCAACCTCATCCAGCGACTGATGGACGACGTTCGCTATATCCTGCCTACAGCATGGCTCGACTGGCAGTACGTCGAGGAGAATAACGACCAGTGGTGTACCGTTCGCGGCAGCTTTGCCAACCAGACCTACCAGCGCGTCAAGAGCTACTACGTCCACCAACACCTGACCCGCTTCATCCCTGCGGGCTACTCCTACGTTCCCTCACTCAACACCCACACGCTGGCAGCCATCAACGAAGCGGCAGATACCTTAGTGCTCGTGGCGCTGAACACCGAAGCCTCCCCTGCCCGCCATTTTGCACGCCTGCTGGACGTACAGGCAGAAGCCAGCAACATCCGTTGCTACCTTACCAACGAGAGCCGCAACTTAGCCTCCTTCAGGTCATTCACGCTCAACGACGACACCCTCAGCTTCGAACTCCCGGCCAGCAGCATCGCCACCTTCGTGATTCCCATGCAGCCCATTGAAGACGAGGAGCAGGCCATCGAATCAGACAGCCCTTACCTCATTCTGCCGCAGTACAACGTAGAGGCTGCACTCGCCACAGACGCCACAGGAGCACTCATCCTGGCCGACATCACCATGGACAGTACACAAGTCTGGACTTTCCAACCCTACGGCGACGGATGGCAACTTTGCAACACAGCCGGACAAGCCATCAATGCAGGCAGTTCCTACGCCCTGAAGACCTCCACACAACGAGCCACACGGCTCCACCTCCTGCCCGTGGAAGACTTCTACTGGCGAATCATGACCGACAACACCAAAGCACTCGACCTCCAGAACGAAGGTTATGCCACAGGAACCGTCGTGGGACAATACACCTACGGAACTTCCGCCAGCGCAGGCCATCGCCATTGGCAACTGCTCCGTCTGCCCACGAAGAAGCAAACCGACGGTGTGTTCGACGCCAACGCACACACTCCTTACCGTTCTGGCACACAGGTCTTCAACCTCCAGGGGCAACCTGTAAGCTCCAACGCCCGTGGCCTTCTCCTCTTGCGCCAGCCTGACGGCACGACTCGCAAAGTGCTCCGGCGGTAGAATTATTCTGGCCGCATCTGCCGTTGCGTCTCGTTGTACACGTAGCCGTTCTGTCGTAAAAACTCCTTCACCTCTTCGACATCGCGGTCGAAGTTGTCGCACAGTGACTCCAAAGTATCAAACTCATCGTCTCGCAACAGCATGTTAATCGCCGACACCAGCATGGCCGGGTCTTTTGGTAAGTAATCCATATCGTTGATAATCATAAAACATTAACTATACGCCCTCATCTCTTCATCTTTGCCTCTCGGGCGAAGGCGAAAAGTTCCAGAGGTAGGTGGCAGTAGCCGTCGGGGTGTTTATCGAGGTAGTCCTGATGGTAGTCCTCGGCTGAATAGAAATTGCGGAGGGGTTCGACTTCGACGACGATGGGCATCGGCACGAGAGCTTGTTGTTCGGTAAAGATTTTACGGATGATAGGCAGGTCGGCTTCGGACGTGTAATAGATGCCCGTGCGGTAGCGCGTTCCCTCGTCATGCCCCTGACGGTTGAGGCTCGTCGGGTCGATGGCCTTGAAGAACATATTGAGGAGAAATTCCAGGTCGGCTACCTGCTCGTCGAAGCGTATGCGCACGGTCTCGGCATAGCCCGTCGTGTCCGTATACACCTCTTGATAAGTAGGTGCCTCCGTCTCTCCATTGGCAAACCCCACTTCCGTCTCCACGACGCCTTCTATCTGCTTGAAGAAGTGCTCGGTGCCCCAGAAGCACCCGCCAGCTAAATAAATCTCTTTCATTGTTGTTCGGGATGATAATAGGAAATCAATACATAGTGGCCAACCACTGCGAGAGAAAGAAATCGTAGAGGCGGTAGGTGCCATCAGTTTGGGTGAGTATGTCATTTTCAAGAAGGGGACGTGCTGCCGACTGCACGGAGCTGGCCGATGGCAGACGGTGGCGACGAATGAAGGCGGAAGAGGTGATGCCATTAACCCGTCCTTCACGTGCAATGGCTTGAATAAGCTGACGCTGCTTGATACTGAAATTTGCCATCAGCTCGCGATAGAGCCCATCCTGAGCTTGCAGGATATTCGTTCTTGCCTTAGGGATAAGATCGGGTGTACAGGTTGCGCCTTGGGGAGTGATAGCGAAGAGTTCGTTCATCAGCATTTGCATGAACCACGTGTAGCCCTCGGTGTAGTCATAGACTTCCCCAGCCACCCCTTCGGCCAGAATGCGTCCATTTTGTTCGAAAAGACGACGTGCAAAAGAAGCATAGACAGACCGGTCTAAGGGCTGGAGGGACATTCCCATAGCACTCTGATAGAAGGGTTTGGAGGGCGAGTTAAACATCTGCGTCATCAGGTGACGTTTGCTGCCGGAAAAGATGAAAAATGTCTGCCGACATTGCTGGATATGGGTTCGCAGAAGTGCTTCTGTGTTCTTCTCCACATAAGCTGCCACTTGTTGAAATTCATCGATGGCGACGATGCACGGGCGGTCGGCTTCTTCCAGATATCGGAAGATTTCCCCAAGTGTCGTCTCGGGCGATTGGATGTCGCCGAGTCCTATATCAAATGTGGGGTCGCCAGTCAAGGCGTCCAGTTTGAAACCCACGCGCAGCGATGTCACGACTTGCAGGAAGCGTTCACGCCAAGCCGTCACCCTCGATTTCAATTGCTCGAAGATAGCCTTACCCAGCAGATAAACCAGCTCCGCCAACGAATTGGTGGCATAAATATCGATGAAAAACGTATAGAACTGCTGCTGCACATCTGCCTGATGGAAGAAGTGATGGATCAGCCCCGTTTTCCCAAGCCGACGTGGCGAGATAAGTGCCACGTTTCGTCCGTTTTGCACCTGCTTTCGCAAGAAAGCCGTCTCTTCTTCACGGTCGCAGAAGTACTCCTGTGATAGGTATTTCCCGACAATAAAGGGGTTCTCTATAGCCATAATCTGCCTCGTTTCCAGTAATTTTATTGCAAAGGTAATAATTAAACTTTCAATAAAACAAACTTTTCCGCTATTTTCTGCTCGGTGCTCGCTATTTTCCCGCCTGTTTCAGCGTGAATGCGGTCAGGCGCGTATGGCTCCAAGTGGTGCGGAAGGCAAACCAACCGCGAAGCAGGGGCGTGGGGTCGAGGTAATCGACAAGGAGTTCGTTGTCGAGGAAGTAGCGGGTGCGACCGTCGGCATGGACTTCGATGCGGACGGCGTACCAGTGGTTGGGACACAGGAGGTGGGCAGAGTCGGTGTATTCCTGGAGGATGGCAGGCCGACGGGCCGGGTCGCTGATGGCGAGGGTGTCGGCGTCGTAACGGCGGAAACGGGTGGTGGTATTATGATTGCCACCATAGCCGAGGTAGTAGCATCGCAGGCGGTAGCTCTCAAGGAAGCGGCCAGCGCGCTGGGAGATGCCGCGAAGGGGAGAGGTTTCTCCGGGAAGGGTAGCCATCCAGAAGCAGTTGAGGTCGGAGAGGCGGTCGCAGGGGCCTCCTTCCATGACGACGCAGGCTCGGTATTCGATGATGCAAGGTGCAGTCAGCGGCTCGTCCCACCACAGCGAGAGTCCCTTAGGAGAAGTGATATCGAGAGTGTCGCCGCGCAACAATACACGGGTATCCTCCGACTCCGTTTCGATGCGCCAATGGGTAGATTGGGCAAGCGTGTGGAGGAGGAACGCGTGGAGAAAGGCGAACAGAAGGACGTGGCGCGCGGTCATTGGACATTCTGGGAATCAATGAACAGCAGTTCCCGCTCCAGCATCTCCAAGCGCGGCATAGCGAAACCAGCGGCACGGGCTTCGGCGATGGGTCGCGTGTAGAGGTAGTAGACTTCCATGGGACGATGGAAGTCGTAGTCGAGACGCATGGAAGGGGAATAGGGCACCATCTCGTCCGTCATCTGCATCATCCGCTGGGCAAAGCTCTCGTCGATGGCGCTGATGCCCAAGGCATTGGCAGCCCCTACGACTTCCATCATCTGCTCGTAGATGAGTTGTCGCGTGGCGGGATGTGAAAGAAGTTGGTCGGTCTGTGTCTGCAAGGCCACCGTCATGCCGTTGAAAGGCATATTCCAGACGGCCTTACGCCAACGAGCCTCAGCATAATCGACCTCGTGGGCATCGATGCCCGCCTCGCAGAAGTCGGC
>Ga0265299_10004902_pt1 | contig 12537 bp, 4 predicted proteins | sample AusTroGonzalo_MG_4_FD_193485 | JGI IMG/M metagenome (GOLD analysis project Ga0265299, IMG submission 193485) | Bovine rumen microbial communities from tropical cattle in Woodstock, Queensland, Australia - Gonzalo_02 | ecosystem: Host-associated > Mammals > Digestive system > Stomach > Rumen ...
CGTTTTCCAAATCTTTTATAATATCTTGAATATCAGTGATATAATAATGTTTTCCTCCGGTTTGATACGCTAACGAACGCATACGCTCAATGTTGGCGGTCAAATCTTGTGCCTCTATGCCGATGGATTCTACGGTGAATGTGCCGCTGGCGTTATATTCCACGCCTCCAAACGAAGTGTGCGCACGATATTTATAAATGCCTTCCGGCAACATTCCGATGTTCAAAGTATAATTGTTTTCGCCTTTTGAAAACACATATTCATATGCAGAGACATGAGCCCGTACGTCTTTACAATCAATTGTTATATATAAATCCGGTTCGTTAATCAATTCTCGGCTCGGATTTCTCAACTCTGCCGAAATGTTGATGTTTTCTGTGTTGAGATAACTGTCTTTGTGATTGATTGTCAGCTCTTTATCTTTTTCGGTGAGCAGATATTTCACCGTCTTGCCGATGATTTCATTGAATCCGTCGTTGTTCTTGTGATGGAAATATTCGTAAAGTTTCCAGCGCCAGCAGCCTGTTCCGAACAGGAAAGCGTGTTTGTCGCCATTATTGTCAATAGAGAAGGAGAGAAGCGGGTTAGGTGTCTCCAAGTCCATGATATTCATGAAGAAAACATCGTCATGATGGCCGTTGAACGCAATCTCGCAATGCGGCAACGACAACGGAGGATACGATTTTAATTCATTTTTAATATCGGAAGATATCGTAAACAGTCCGAATGTGTTGTTGTATCTGCCTCTCACGTCCAAATTGGTGCTTGCCGCGCCCCGATTGATGGTAACGATGTCCTGCGATTCGTTAAATTCATCAAAACTATTTCCAATAATGTATAATGATGCAATTGGTGATTTTATTGAAACATTATGTAATATCAACAAATCGTAATTGTCAATATCATCAATAATTTCGCCATATTTAACATCGAATTCAAAATGATCGTCCAATGCCGATCTTATCGCTGCGATGTCGGGATGCGGTGCCTTTGCGAGGCAGAGAATGCGATATTTTTTGTCCGATACCGTGATAAATACGCGGCGCATGGCGGTCGATTGTTGAGACGCACGGCCGTGCGTCTCTACCGGCGTTAAAAATATCGCAATATTTTTAACGCCTTCATTGCCGGAATTGATATTGAAATCAAATGTTTTGGAGAATCTGTTAGATGTCACAGGCACAGTGACGTTCTCAACCTCGTTGCCGTCCATCTTAACGATGATATTCATGTCTTCACCCTTGAAACTCAATGCGTTGGCGGTGACACGCAAAGGGAAAAGCATGTTGGCGGGAACTGTCTTGTTGTATTTTACGTCCTTAATCGTCATTGAAGGGTATGAAACGGTGTCGCCGAGCGTGACGGAATATATCGGGAAAGGATAGCTTTCGATGTTTAATTCGGGCTCAACTCCTTGATTTACAATGCCATCAGATAGCAATACGACAGCGCCGACATTCTTTTTATAGTATTGGCGTGAAATTGTTGAAAGAGCCTCGGAAATGTTAGTGTATTGACCGCCAAAGCCAAAATAATCCACCTCAAATGTCTTTTCGAGTTTATGTGCAACAGAATCAACACTTTGTGGATATTCTACCATTGATTCTGATTTGTCTTGTGCGAAAACTATTATTGGCTGTTCGATTTTATAGGTTTTCTGTTTGATGTAAGGGTTGATAAACAGCATCACAACGGTGGCGACGACTATGGTTCTTAACGCGAACAGCAATATCGTCAACGGCTTGCTGTATTTCCTCGAGAAGAGGTACAGAAGCGACGCATAAACCAGACCTATTGCTAACGCCAGTAAAATCAACCACATATTTCTGAAAAACGAAAATTTTTTGCAAAAATACAAAAAATTAGTATTTTTGTAGTTTGTTTTGAGTATTATGAAAAAATTTCTTGTTATCCAAACCGCATCCATTGGTGATGTCATTCTAGCGACAGCTGTTGCAGAGAAGCTTCACCCGTATTTTCCTGATAGTCAGATAGATATGATGATAAAGAAAGGCTATGAAAGCCTGTTCGAAAATCATCCGTATTTAAATAAGGTGTACTTGTGGGACAAGAAAAATCGCAAATACAGAAGCCTGTTTTCTATTTGGCGTCAGGTGCGCAGCCAGCGTTACGACCTGATTGTCAACATTCAGCGTTATGCCGCTACAGGTTTCATCACCGCTTTCGGCAAGGCTAAGGAGACCGCTGGCTTCAACAAAAACCCGTTTAGCTGCCTCTTCACACATAAAATCAAGCATGAAATTGGGGTGAAGGGATTGCATGAGGTTGACAGAAATCAGAAGCTGATAGCTCACATCACTGACGACAAGGCAGTGCGCCCGGCATTGTATCCGAATGAAGCGGTTTTTGAAAAGGTAAAGCATTATAAAACAGAGACTTACATCTGTGTTGCACCATGCTCTTTGTGGTTTACGAAGCAGTTCCCAGAAGAACGCTGGATTCATTTCCTGAGGCTCGTTCCTGAGGATTTGAAAGTTTATCTTCTTGGTGGCAGAGACGATATCGCCTATTGTGACCGTATCATCGCTAATGTGCCTGACAAACATATCGAGAGCCTCGCAGGTCAGCTGAACCTCTTGGAATCGGCGGCTTTGATGCGCGACGCTAAGATGAACTTTGTCAACGACTCGTCACCAATGCACCTTGCGAGTTCACAAAACGCGCCTACAACTGCAATCTTCTGCTCTACGGTCGCTGATTTCGGCTTCGGTCCTTTGTCTGACGACTCGGTGGTGGTGCAGGAAAACCGTAACCTGAAATGCCGTCCTTGTGGATTACACGGATTCAAAAAATGTCCGGAAGGTCATTTCAGATGTGCTGAATTTATTGATATTAAAGAACTTACAGATAGATTATGAACACTTTTGAAGAAGAAGTCGAATTATGTGTGAAGTTGCTGTCGGAAGGCAAGGTCTTTGTTTATCCAACCGACACCATCTGGGGAATTGGCTGCGATGCCACTAATTCCAAGGCTATCGACAAGATTTTCAAGATCAAGAACCGTCCTGCCGGCAAAGGCCTTATAATTTTGGTTGACTCCGTCGAACGTTTGAAGGATTATGTCAAGAATCCGTCGCCGATAGCGTCAGATTTGATAAAGGCAGCGCATAACCCGTTGAGTATCATATATAAAGAATCAAAGGGACTTGCGAAGAATCTTTCATCAGACGGCAGCGTTTGCATCCGTGTTACGACGAATGAATTCTGTAAAGAGGTGATAAAACGTCTCGGACATCCGATAACATCTACATCAGCAAACCTCAGCGGCGAGCCTTCACCGGCAAATTTCTCCGATATCTCCGAAGAGATGAAAAAAGCCGCCGATTACGTGGTGAGCCTCTATCATGACGTTATCGTGAAGCCGAAAGCGTCGACGATAATCAAAATTAATGACGATAATACATTTGAAATTGTTAGGTCGTAATTCCCGTAGAGATAAGTTTTGTCTTGTCCGTACAGGATGTTAAAAAGAAAAATATGAGAAGAATTTTTTTATTTGTTTTATTGGCAATCAGTCAGTTGTGTTTTGCCCAGAACAATCAGAATAACAATAAAGTAAATCCGGCGGAGACCACGCAGAAGTTGGCGACGACGATGTATATCATCGACAATTTTTATGTTGACAGCACCGACATGCCGAAGTTGACCGAGGAAGCCATCACGGCGATGCTGAAAACCCTCGACCCGCACAGTGCTTACATCGCTGCCAAAGATGTTCAGAAAGCCAACGAGGAGCTGGTGGGCAGTTTCGAAGGCATTGGCGTGACATTCCAAATTTTACGCGACACTATTCTTGTGGTGTCAGCGGTGCCGGGCGGTCCGTCGGAGAAAGTCGGCATCATGGCAGGCGACAGAATCGTGACAATAGATGGGGAAGAGGCGTTTGGCAAAAAGGTTAATAATGAATTCGTTACCAAGCATCTGCGCGGAAAGAAAGGCACAAAAGTGGTGCTCGGAATAAGACGCGGCAAAGATACTGAACTTATTGATTATGAAGTTATTAGAGATAAGATTCCGTTGAACAGCATCAATACTTGGTTTATGGTCGACAAGAAAATCGGCTACATCAAACTTGACAAGTTTGCACAGCAGTCGGTGGAAGAGTTCGAGACCGCGCTCAACGACCTGAAAAAACAAGGAATGAAGTCTCTGATTTTCGATTTGAGAGGCAATTCTGGAGGATATCTGCAGACAGCTTTCGGATTGGGCAATGAGTTTCTCGGAAGCAATAAAACAGTAGTGTTTACTGAAGGTTTGAAGAGTCCGAAACAGGTTTTTGAGACTGACAAAAACGGAGGTTTCCGTGAGGGCAGGCTTGTGGTTCTGATCGACGAAGGAAGCGCCTCAGCCAGTGAGATTGTGTCGGGTGCCATTCAAGACTGGGACCGTGGCGTGCTGATAGGCCGCAGGTCGTTTGGAAAAGGCTTGGTGCAGAGGCCATTCACCTTGCCTGACGGCTCTCAGATCCGACTCACCACGGCACGTTATCACACACCGACAGGACGTTGCATTCAGCGTTCTTATGACGAAGGCTCGGAGGAGTATTTCAAAGAGATGACGAAACGTCTGGAGAATGGCGAGTATTATCATGCCGACAGCATACATTTCCCTGATTCACTTAAGTATTTGACGCTTGTCAAGGGTAGAACTGTTTACGGCGGCGGAGGCATCATGCCTGATATCTTTATGCCTGTCGACACCACCTTTTCGACCAAGCTTTTGAACAATCTGGTGAGGAAAAGCGTGTTCAACAGTTATTGTATCGATTATGTGTTGGCGAACAGGGAGAGACTGGCCTCTGAGTACCCTGAGTTCGACGCTTTTAACAATAAATTCACCGTTGACGACGTTATGATAGAGGAATTCAAGAAAGTGGCAGAGCAGAAGGAAGTGAAGTGGGATGAAGAGCAGTATGAGCGTTCGGAGCTGTGGATTAAATTGAGAATCAAGGGGATGATAGCGCAAAACATTTGGAATATCGACAAATATTACCAAGTTGTGATGAGGGATGATAAGATGGTGCAGAAGGCTGTGGAAGTGTTGAATTCCAGAAAGGAATACGACAAAATACTGGGAAAATAGCGATTGGGTCAAAATTTTTACAAAAAAAAAGATGATTTATTGAAAAATAATTTGTAATTTTGTAGCTTGTAAAATTTAAACTTAATCTGAAGAAAAAAGGAAAAAATTAACAACACAATTAATTTTAAACAAATGAAAAAAAATCAACTCAGAAAACTCGCAATGGCATTGGTAGTCATTATGTTTGGCTTCCAGGCTTTTGCTCAAGGCCGTATCGACCTTGCACCTAAGGGAACCAGAGCTCCTGAGGCACAGAACGTGACTATGAGCGGTTTCACAGCAACATTCTCATTCAACAGCATTGAGAGTGTTCAGGTTAACACAGAGAAAGGTACTTTCTCTATTCTCAACATGGGTAAATCAGTCCCTGGCGGTAACTTCGGTGAACCACAGGTTCCTGTAACCCGTGAACTTCTCGCTGTTCCATTTGGAGCAACTCCAGTGGTTACAGTGAAGAACTACACAGTTAAAGAGTACAACCTCTCAGACTATGGTATTGACAAGATTTATCCACAGCAGCCATCACAGAGCAAGAGCGAAAAGGAAGCTAAGTTCTACTACAACGAAGAGGCTTATGCAACAAGAGGTTTCGATGAGACCCGTCCAATCGCTGAAGTCAATGTTTTGGGAACAATGCGTGGTGTTCAGGTTGGCGCTTTGCAGCTCAACGCTGTGAGATACAACGCTGCAGCAAACACAATCCGTGTTTACAACGATATCGAGGTTGAAGTGACATTTGAAAATGCTGACCTCGCTCTCACGGAGAAGACTTTGGTTAACACATACAGCCCTTACTTCAGAACAGCTTATTCAGCATTGTTCAACGAGAGAGCTATCCTTGACATCTACGATGAGCACCCGGACCTCTGGGCAGTTCCAGTGAAGATTTTGGTTATCGCTAACCGTATGTTCGAGGCTTCAATGCAGCCATGGATTGAGTGGAAGACTGAAAAAGGTTTCTACCTTGATGTCAACTACACTGACGAAATCGGAACATCAGCTTCAGCTATCAAGACTTTCATCACAAACAAATACAATGAAGGCGTTGCAGAAGGTCAGGCTCCTACATTCGTCATCATCTTCGGTGACAACGGTCAAGTCGCAGCATCACAGACAGGTTCTGCATCACACTGTGTGACAGACCTCTACTACTATGCTGTCGCAGGCGGTGCAAACGACTACTTTGGTGATATGTACCACAGCCGTTTCACAGCTGAGACAGTGGCTGAGATGGACATCATGATTGGCAAGACTTTGATGTATGAGCAGTACACAATGCCAGATCCATCATATTTGAGCAATGTTCTTCTTATCGCAGGTTGGGATTCATCATGGAACCCGAAAGACGGAAAACCAACCATCCAGTATGCAATGAACTACTACTACAATGCAGAACATGGTTTCGCTAACGTGTACAACTTCCTCGAGCAGCCATACAACAACCCATACGCAAGCTTGAACACAGGTGTCGGTTTCGCTAACTACACCGCTCACGGCAGCAACACCAGCTGGGCAGACCCATCATTCACAAACAGTGATGTCAACAACTTGACCAACCAGGATAAATACTTCTGGGCAATGGGTAACTGCTGCCAGGCAGCTGACTGGGGCATCTCAGGAAAATGCTTGGGTGAGACATTTGTCGTAGCTCCTAATAAAGGTGCTTTCGCCTACATCGGATCATGCCCAAGTTCATACTGGTATGAGGACTACTACTTCGCAGTAGGTGCAACAAACACATTCTATGCACCACCTACATACGAAGAATCATCAATGGGTTGCTATGACTCACACTTCCAGGATGACTTCAACAGCATCTCAGCTGTTCCATTCGTCGGTAACCTCGCTGTTGCTTACTCACACGCAAACGGTTATCAGGGTAGCGTTTCTGACCAGTACTACTGGGAATCATATCACGTCCTTGGCGATGGTTCTATCTGCCCATTCCACGTGAATCCTATCGAGAACACAGTTACACACATGCCAACACTTCCTATCGGAATGGACTTCTACACAGTGACAGCTGATCCAGGTTCATACGTTGGTATTACAAAAGACGGTATCCTCTACGGTGCTGGTGAAATCGGTGAAGAAGGTACAGCCGACATCCCGTTAACACCTATCACATCAGGCGGTAACGTTAGAATCGTTGTTACACACCCACAGCGTCAGCCTTACATCGCTGAAGTTCCAGCTGCAGCAATGACAGGTGCATACGTAGCAGTCGATGCTTTCGCATTGAATGTTGACCAGGCTAACTATGGCGAGACAATCGATATGGACGTCACATTGAAGAACGTCGGTACATTGCCATCAGGCGCTATCTCAGCAACACTCACAACAGAGTGCGAATATGTCACTATTTTGAACGGTGAAGCTTCAGGTGCTGCATTGGATCCAGATCAGATGGAGACATTGGCTGGCTTCCAGTTTGAAGTTGCAGAAAATGCTCCTGACAAACTCAAAGCTCAGTTCGTCCTCGAAGTTAATGACGGTACAGACACATGGAGTGGCAACATTAACATCACACTCCACGCTCCAGTTGTTGTTTTCGAATCAATCACAAAGACAGACAGCAATGTTACATTCACATTCAAGAACACAGGTACAGCTCCATTCTATGGCGGTACATTGAATGTTACAAGCTGCTCATCAGACCTCGTATTCGATCCTGCAACAATGATTGTTGAAGATGTCGTCGAAGGTGGTGAAACACTCGTTATGACACTTGACTATACGGTTGATCCAAGCGTTGAGCCAGGTACAACATTTGAAGTTGCATACGAATTCACAACAGGTCTCTTCGCTCTTGAAGACATCTTCGTTGTAAGCTATGGCGCTATCATGGAAGACTTCGAATCAGGCAGCTTCGGCAGCGACTGGACATTAAGCTCACAGTATCCATGGCAGATTGCTGAAGGTGGTAGAGGTAACTACTGCGCTCAGTCAAACAACAACGGTCAGCACAGCACATCAGGTCACATGCAGTTGTCAGTCAACGTTTTGGCAGCTGGCGAACTCACATTCTGGTACAAAGTTTCATCAGAGACCAACTACGACAAGCTCCACTTCTACATGGACGGTCAGGAAAAAGGTGTTTGGTCAGGTACAGTGGCATGGACAGAGTTCTCACAGCCTGTGACAGTGGGTCAGCACACATTCAAATGGGAATACACCAAGGATTCATCAGTGAGTTCAGGCGACGACTGCGCATGGGTTGACGACATCAAGTTCCCACCAGTCAACGTCATCACATTCATCACACCTGCTGCTAACCTCGAGGGTGTTGTTGAGAATCACGAAGTGTTGCTCACATGGGATGCATCAGCAGACGCTGAGTCATACGTTGTGAAACGCGACGGCATGACAGTCGGTGAGACAACAGAAACAGAATTCGTTGACGTTCTTGAAGAGACAGGTACATACAGATATTCAGTCTATGCAGTCGATGCAGCCGGCTCAATGTCAGCTCCTGTTTCAATTATGGTTACTGTCAACTATGACGGTGTCATCGAGAACGAAGATGTTAAGGTTAGCGTATATCCAAACCCAACAAACGATGTTTTGAATGTTGTTGCTAACGCTAATAACTATGAATATCAGATGATCAACTGCGTTGGTCAGGTTGTTCTCAGCGGCAACGCAAACGGCAGAACAGCTATCAACGTAAGCGACCTCAATGGTGTTTACTTCTTGAGAATCGTTGCTGACGGTGAAGTTATCGTAAGAAAAGTCACTGTTAAGTAAAAATTTTCAAAAAAATATTTTAAGGATGTCGGTTCACGGCATCCTTTTTTTTTATATCTTTGCAAGTTATTAATTATAATAGGTATAAAAACGGAATATTAATTATCAAACCATTTTTATAATTATGAGAAAATCATCATTACTAACAGCTTTATTCCTGATGTTCTCTTTTATGGGATTTGCTCAGGAATGGCATGGAATCACAAGTGATTCCCCGACAAAGATGAAGAAGACTTTGGTCTCTTCAACAGAGAATGAAATCGTCGTCAACGTCAACCTCGACGGTTTCTACACACAGAGTGTGACAACACCTAACGGCAAGCAGGTCACTGTCAATGTGAATGGCATGGCTGCTGAGCTTGAGGCAGGTGCACCACAGCTTTCATACGCTGTCATCCCAGTTATGATTGGTGACATGGCAGAGATGAATGTTTCAGTCGTTAATTCAACTTATGTTGACTATGAGAATGTTGAGGTGGCTCCATCAAAGGGTAACTTCAGCCGTCAGATCAATCCGGAGGATGTTCCTTACACCTACGGTGAGATGTATCAGCAGAACGCTTTCTGGCCGGCAGAGCAGGCTACACTTGAAGCTCCATACATCATCAGAGACTTCCGCGGTCAGAACATCATGGTTCGTCCATTCGCTTACAACCCTGTGACAAAGACATTGCGTGTTTACACAAGCATGACAATTGCAATGACAAAGGTTAGCGACAATGGCGAGAACCAGAAGGCAGCTCGCAAGAGCAACACCATCAAGGTGGATCCGGAACAGAAGGCTATGTACAGCCAGCGTTTCATCAACTTCGGTGAGACAAGCAAGACCTACACCTTTGATGAGGACTATGGTGAGATGCTTATCATCTGCGCAGATCCATACATGAGCAATTTGCAGCCTTTCGTTGATTGGAAGAACCAGTCAGGTCGTCCAACCACTATGGTGAGCGTTACAACAGCCGGTGGCAACAGCATCGAAAACATCAAGAATTATGTCAGCAGCTTCTACAATGACCCTGCACATAACCTTGAGTTCTTGCTTCTCGTCGGTGAATACAGCGACATCACACCTAAGAACTATGGTTCAGGTTCAGGCGGTACATGCTATTCAGACAACTACCTTGGCAAACTTGAAGGCAACGATGATTACCTCGAAGTTTTGGTCGGTCGTTTCTCAGTTGCTAATGCTGCTGATGCTGATTCACAGGTTCTCAAGAGCATTTACTACGAGCGTGACGTTCAGGCAGGTGCAGCATGGGGCAATCAAGGTATGGGTATCGGTTATTACGGTGCAGGTAGCGGTCACTATGGTGAGGATGACTACCAGCATATCGACCTGATTCGCGACAAACTTCTTGAATATACATATGCAACAGTGACAGAGCATCACGGCGGCAGCGGTGGTGACGCAAGCGTTTCAACCATCAGCGGTACCATCAACCAAGGTATCAGCATCATCAACTACTGCAACCACGGTTCAGAGACCAGCTGGGGTGTTGCTAACTACAGTGTCAGCAATGTCAATGCTTTGACAAATGACAATATGCTTCCAGTCGTTTGGTCTGTGGCATGTTTGAATGGTAAATTCGACGTCGGTACTTGCTTCGGCGAGTCATGGTTGCGTGCAAACCACAACGGCGCTCCTGCAGGTGCTGTCGCTGGTATGTTCTCATTCGTTTCACAGCCTTGGATTCCACCAATGTACGGTCAGGACGAGATGGTTGACATTTTGTGCAGACGTACAGGACATGAGTCAGAACCATTTAACCACACAATCGGTGGTGCTTCATTGAACGGAAGTATGTATGTTCTCGATATGGCTCCAAATGATTCATATCAGACATTCAACACATGGCTTCTCTTCGGTGACCCGTCAGCTTTGATCAGAACAGACGTTCCAACAGCTATGAACGTAACAGCAGCTCCATCAGTGTTGATGCTTGGTATGACAGAACTCAATATCACAGCTGATGCTGATTACGCTATCGCAACATTGTCATTGAACGGTGAGATCCTCGCATCAGAGAGAATCATCAACGGTCAGTGCAACATGCAGTTCCCAGCTTTGTCAAATGTTGGTGACGCTGATCTCGTTATCGTTGGTTTCAACAAAGAGACTTACATGGGCTCAATTGAAGTCGTTCCAGCAGAAGGCGCATATATCACTGTTAACGACTACGCTATGAGCGCTCCGGCAAACTACGGTGAAACAATTGATTTGGACGTTGAAGTTAAGAACGTCGGTGTTGAGACAGCAAGCAACATCGCAGTGACACTTTCAACAGAAAATGAATACATCAACATCACTTCAGCAGAAGGTTCAGTGGCATCACTCGCAGCTGGCGCTTCAGCAACAGTTGAAGGCTTCCAGTTTGAGGTTGCAGCTAACGTCCCGGACGGCACAGTGGCACAGATTGACGCTACAATGACAGACGGAACAGACACATGGACTGGCAAAGTTATGGTTACAATGCATGCTCCACTTCTCGATGTGGTAAGCGTTGCAAGCGGAGAGGGTGTTGCAACATTCACATTCGCAAACAACGGTTCAGCTCCATTCTATGGCGGTGAACTTACACTCGTAAGCTGCTCACCAGACCTCGTGTTTGAACCAGCTACAATCACATACGAAGGTGCTGTTGAGGGTGGTGAAACACTCGAGTTGATCAGCAACTACACTGTTGATCCAAGCGTTGAGCCAGGTTCAACATTTGAGGTCGCTTATGACTTCACAACAGGTCTCTTCGATATTTCGAACATCTTTGTTTTGAGCTACGGTGCTATCATGGAAGACTTCGAATCAGGTGTCTTCGGCAGCGATTGGACATTAAGCTCACAGTATCCATGGCAGATCGTCGAGGGTGGCAGAGGCAACTTCTGCGCCAAGTCAAACAACAACGGTCAGCACAGCTCATCAGGTTACATGCAGTTGACCGTCAATGTGGTGGCAGCAGGTGAATTCTCATTCTGGTACAAAGTTTCATCAGAGAACAACTACGACAAGCTCCACTTCTACATGGACGGTCAGGAGAGAGGTACTTGGTCAGGCACAGTGGCATGGACAGAGTTCACACAGGCTGTGTCAGCTGGTCAGCACACACTCAAGTGGGAGTACACCAAGGATTCATCAGTGAGTTCAGGTGAGGACTGCGCTTGGGTTGATGATATCATCTTCCCACCAACCAATGTCTACACATTCATCGATCCTGCAACAGACCTCGTTGCAACAGTTGAAGGCACAACAGTTAACCTCGCATGGCAGGCATCAGCAGACGCTGTGTCATACGTTGTGAAACGTGACGGCGAGACAGTTGGAACAACAGCCGAGACAACATACAGCGACATGGTTGGCGAAGAAGGCACATACAAATATTCAGTGTGCGCTGTCGATGCCAACGGTTCAATGTCAGCTCCTGTTTCAGCAATCGTTGTGATTGAATTCACAGGTGTTGAAGAGAACGAAGTCAGCTTCGGCGTTTATCCTAACCCTGCAGAGAGCGAGTTGAACATCAATTCAAATGCAGCAAGCTATGAATATCAGATGATTAACAGCGTCGGTCAGGTTGTGATGAGCGGTGTCGCAAACGGCAACGTGAAACTTAATGTGAGCGAGTTGAACAACGGCGTTTACTTCTTGAAGGTCATCGCCAACGGCAACTCAAGCATTGAGAAAGTTGTCATCAAGTA